>Ga0172378_10004662_pt1 | contig 12834 bp, 10 predicted proteins | sample GrowelOW332metaG_FD_119755 | JGI IMG/M metagenome (GOLD analysis project Ga0172378, IMG submission 119755) | Groundwater microbial communities from an aquifer near a municipal landfill in Southern Ontario, Canada - Pumphouse #3_1 metaG | ecosystem: Environmental > Aquatic > Deep subsurface >...
GACATACTGGCTCGTATGAGTGGCGACGTTCAGGAGGTCGAAAACTCAATTATGAGTTCGCTTGATATGCTTTTCAAGAATCCGATTTTGATTTTGATTTATTTCTGTACATTGATAACTGTCAGCTGGCAACTTACTGTTTTCACGTTGGTTATTCTCCCGGCTATGGGTTGGGTGATGGGCACTGTAGGTAAGAAGTTGAAACGTAAATCTTTAATGGCACAGGGTCAGTGGAGCGATCTGATGTCGCAGGTTGAAGAAACCTTGGGCGGACTGCGTATAATCAAAGCTTTCAATGCTGAGGTGAAAATGAATAACCGTTTCATAAAATCCGATAATAAATATCGTGATACCATAAGTCGTGTGAATACACGCCAGCAATTGGCGCATCCGATGAGCGAGTTTTTGGGTACAGTGCTTATTGTGATTGTGCTCTGGTTTGGCGGTACATTGATTCTTAATAATCATTCGTCAATCAATGCGCCGTCGTTTATCTTCTATTTGGTGATTTTGTATAGCTTAATCAATCCATTAAAAGAGTTTTCGAAGGCAAGCTATAATATTCCAAAAGGACTGGCTTCCATGGAGCGTGTGGATAAGATTCTGCAAACGGTCAATCCTTTGAAGGAGCCTGTAACTCCGAAACCGATTAAACTTGACGACTGTATATGTTATAATGATGTATGGTTTAAGTATCAGAACGACTGGGTGTTGAAAGGTGTTAATCTGACTATTCCCAAGGGAAAGACTGTGGCTTTGGTCGGTCAATCCGGCTCTGGGAAGAGTACGCTGGTTGATCTACTCCCTCGATTTTATGACGTTGATAAGGGTAGTATTACCATTGATGGAACAGATATTCGCGATACTACACTTTTCAATTTGCGTTCTTTGATGGGTAATGTTAATCAGGATGCTATATTGTTTAATGATAGTTTTTTTAATAATATTTCTTTTGGTGTGGAAGGAGCCACTTTGGAGCAGGTGCAGGAAGCTGCTCGTATAGCCAACGCTCATGAATTTATTATGGCTAGCGAACAGGGCTATGATACGAATATTGGTGATCGGGGAGGAAAACTATCCGGCGGTCAACGTCAGCGAATCAGCATTGCTCGGGCTGTCCTTAAGAATCCGCCTATATTGATACTGGACGAAGCTACATCGGCGCTTGATACCGAGTCTGAACGTCTGGTACAGGAAGCACTTGAACATTTGATGCGTAATCGTACAACTATCGTGATTGCGCATCGCTTGTCTACGATCCGTAATGCCGATGAGATTTGCGTTATCTATGAAGGTGAAATTGTTGAACGTGGCCGTCATGACGATTTGATACGTTTGAACGGTTATTACAAGCATCTTTGCGACATGCAGAGTTTTTGATTATTAAAGTAAACAGATAAATAGAGTTGCCATGAGCATGAGACTGAAGTGGATTACATTATTTTTGTTATTGTTCTTAGTAAATTGTGATATGCCCGGAATGAAAAACGGGCGCAGGTTTTCTTATTACTTTAATACGCCGGCTCATATGTGGGAAGAGACTTTCCCATTGGGAAATGGCCGTTTGGGAATGATGCCTGACGGGGGTGTTAAGAAGGAAAATATTGTTCTGAATGAGATATCTCTGTGGTCGGGCAGTGTTCAGGATACGGATAATCCCAATGCTCGTTATTATCTTCCTCAGATTCGGAGTCTGTTGTTCGAAGGACGTAATGATGAGGCACAGGCGTTGATGTATAAAACGTTTGTTTGTAAAGGTGCAGGCAGTGGCCACGGGCATGGAGCGAAGGTGCCTTATGGAAGCTATCAGTTACTTGGAAACATGACTATTCAATATGCATATCCTAAAAATGCCGGTGAGGCTGGCTCGTATGTCCGTACTCTTAGTTTGGATAATGCTATGGCTACAACTTCGTTTCGTAAAGGGAATGTGGTCTATGGACGTGAATCGTTCACTTCTTTTTCTGATGATATAGGCGTAATTCATCTGACAGCGGATGTTGACCGAATGTTGAATTTTACATTGGGAATGAATCGTCCGGAGTATTTCAAGACGACGACGGTTGGTAATGATCTGGTGATGCAGGGTGAGTTACCTGATGGCGTAGATACGCTGGGCCTTTCAGGAATGAAATATGTGTCACGTGTTCGGATATTACTTCCTAAAGGAGGGTCTATAGTGCCTGGAGATAGTACGGTGATGGTGAAGAATGCATCAGAAGTGGTGCTACTGGTTAGTATGGCTACCAATTATAAGAATCCGAATATGGAGCAGCATGTCGTGTCGCTGCTTTCAAAAGCTTCGAAGAAAGATTATGCGGCATTGAAGGAATCGCATATTGCCGCTTATCGTAAGTTGTTCGGACGTGTAAATATTGACCTTGGGCATTCTGATCGTGATAATATGCCGATCAACGAACGGTTGGAATTATTTAGTAAAGACAAAAACGATCCGGGACTGGTTGCATTATATTTCCAGTTCGGTCGTTATCTTTTGATATCGTCAACGCGTGTAGGGTCTCTGCCTCCTAATCTTCAGGGATTATGGTGTAATACAATTAATACCCCTTGGAATGGAGATTATCATTTGAATATTAATCTGCAGATGAATCATTGGCCGGCAGAAGTAACTAACCTGCCTGAATTGGATCTGCCGCTGACCGAATGGGTTAAGCAGCAGGTGCCTAGTGGAGAGCGCACAGCTCAGGTTTTTTATAATGCCAGAGGCTGGGTGACGCATATTTTGGGAAATGTGTGGCAGTTTACGGCTCCCAGTTGTGAACCGTCGTGGGGCTCTACAAACACGGCCGGTGCCTGGTTGTGCCAGCAACTTTATGCACATTATCAGTTTACTATGGATAAGAGCTATCTGCGAGATGTTTATCCTGTAATGAAAGGGGCTGCGTCGTTCTTTGTTGATATGCTGGTTAAAGATCCGCGCAATGGGTATCTGGTTACAGCTCCAACGACTTCGCCTGAAAATTCATATAAACTGCCTAATGGAATGAAGGCTTCTGTTTGCGCCGGTTCGACTATGGATAATCAGATCGTTCGTGAATTGTTTACGAATACGATCGAGGCCGCTTCTGTTTTAAGGTGTGATAGTGATTTTGTAGCTGTATTAAAAGAAAAACGGGCAGGATTGATGCCGACGACTATTGGTAAAGATGGGCGGATCATGGAATGGCTAGAACCTTATGAGGAGACAGATATCCATCATCGTCATGTTTCACATCTTTTTGGACTTTATCCCGGAAATGAAATTTCACTGGAGCGAACCCCTCAGCTTGCAGAAGCTGCCCGTAAATCATTAGAGATGCGTGGAGATGAGAGTACTGGTTGGTCAATGGCTTGGAAAATTAATTTTTGGGCACGTTTGCATGATGGTAATCATGCCTATAAGCTTATAGGTGACTTGCTACATCCCTGTAAGAGTAATGTTTCTAATTATTCTAAGGGCGGAGGTACGTTCCCTAACTTATTCTGTGCGCATCCGCCGTTCCAGATTGACGGAAACTATGGTGCAACGGCCGGTATTGCCGAAATGTTGGTGCAGAGTCAGAATGGGATAATTGAATTTTTACCTTCAATTCCGACAGTTTGGAAAAGTGGAAGCTTTAGTGGGTTGAAAGTGCGCGGCAATGCAGAAGTATCGGCAAAATGGACTGAAGGCAAGATCGTGAATTTGTCGTTGAAAGCACTTTCGGAAGGAACGTTTCGTATAAAACTGCCGGGTAATTCCGAGAAACTGAGTATATTTATTAATCGCAAGGCTGCATCATTACCTATAATCGGAGGTGCATTGGCGCTAACTATGAAAGCGGGTGATGAGGCTCAGCTTTCCTTTTAATGGGAGATAGGGTGATTGAGTAACAGAACTATGAGGGGCAGATAATCTTTTAGTCTTGCCCTGAATAATTTTAACGCTTTGGAGATATGTAATTCTACGGTTTTAATGCTGATTCCTAGTTCTTCTGCGATCTCGCGGTTGGTTTTGTTTTCATATCGGCTTTTGTAGAATATTCTTCTGGTCTGTTCATTCAATTCATCCATTGTTTTGCGGATAATAGATTGCATTTCTTCACTGAATAGCTCACTGGGATCGCACGATTCCAGTGAAGAAATGCGGAACTTCAATTCTTTGGTTTGGTGATCGAATATTTCGGCTTCGACTTCGAGTTTAACGTCCAAGTGACGCAGATGATTAAGTGCTTTATTTTTTATGATGGTGAGAATGTAGGCAGGAATATTTGTATCGGGTGAAAGTTCCTGTCGCTTTTCCCAATATTGCATCATGGCTTCAATGAAAATGTCTTCAGCAACAACCCGTTCGTGAAGATATGAATTGGCAAACAGAATAAAAGGCTCTTTGTATTGTTCAAAAAGAGCCGAAAAAGAGTTTGTTTCTTTTAATTCATTTTCCATAATGATGCAAATGTAATAAAAAAGTGAGGCGAAAATAAATTTGTGTTATTAAAAACATTACTTTTGTCGTTCATAATAAGTTGGAAAATAAATATGGACAAAGTAAGTTATGCACTGGGTTTGAGCATTGGCAATAATTTTTTAAATTCAGGCATTAAAAATCTTCAAGTGGAAGATTTTGTAAAAGGATTGAAAGATGTGATGGATAATCAAAAGCCTGAAATCAGTTATGATGAAGCTAAACAGATTATTAATGATTACTTCGTTCAGCTACAAAAGGAAAAATTCGCCTTAAATAAGCAAGCCGGAGATGAGTTCCTGACAATCAATAAAAACCGTGCAGGTGTTATTACGTTGCCAAGCGGATTGCAGTATCAAGTACTGAAAAAAGGTGCTGGCACAAAACCAACGGCTTCTGATAAAGTAAAATGTCATTATCATGGAACATTGATTAATGGAACAGTTTTTGATAGTTCTGTTCAAAGAGGTGAACCGGCAGTATTTGGCGTATCGCAAGTTATTCCCGGTTGGGTCGAAGCTCTTCAGCAGATGGAAGTGGGTTCGAAATGGCGCCTTTTTATTCCTTCGGAATTGGCTTATGGTGATAATGGTGCAGGCGATGTTATTGAGCCAAACAGTGCTTTGATATTTGATGTGGAATTATTAGATATTGTAAAATAATATAGAAAATGAAAAGAATTAGTTTATTGGTTGCTACCGCAGTTGTAGCAATGAGCATTACAGCAACTTCTTGTGATTCTCATAAAAAAGCATCATTGAAGACGGCAGTCGACAGTGTAAGTTATGCAATTGGTGTAAGTACAGGTACGGGTTACAGAGAAAATTTAAAAACTCTTCCTGGTGAAAAGGCTAATGTCGACGATTTGATTGCAGGTTTTATTCAGGCGATCAAGGGTGATTCTGCTGCTTTGAAGATGACTCCGGAAGCTTGCCAGGCTTATATCCAGAAGTATTTTATGGAGGCAACTGCTAAGGAGGCAAAGAAAACAAAGGAAGAAGGGGACAAATTCTTGAGCGACAATAAGACCAAACAAGGTGTGATCACAACAGCTAGCGGTTTGCAATACAAGGTTGTAAAAGAAGGTACAGGCGTAAAACCGACGGCAGAAGATAAAGTGAAAGTTAATTATACAGGTACATTATTGAATGGTACAAAGTTCGATAGTTCTGTTGATCATGGTGAGCCGGCTGTTATAACTGTTGGTCAGGTTATCAAAGGTTGGACTGAAGTACTTCAACTGATGCCTGTAGGTTCAAAATATACGGTTTGGATTCCTTCAGAGTTAGGTTATGGAGAGCAGGGTGCTGGTCGTGATATTAAGCCGAACAGTGTTCTGAAATTCGATATCGAACTACTCGAAATTGTAAAGGATACTACTGCTACAAAGAAATAAAGCTTCTTTGCAGAAGTTTCTTTTTGAAATAAGCGGGCGATAAGGGTATATTTTAGTGTATATCTTTATCGCTTTTGTTGTTTATTTAACACTTTTTACTATCAAAATGATATGATATTCAAAATTAATCAATACTTTTGAGAAATATAAGGTGTAAATAGTAGTAATAATATAAGATATGGAGAAAGTAGATAAACTAGACAAGCAGATTTTGAATATCATTTCAAAAAATGCGAGAATTCCTTTCAAAGATGTCGCAGAAACGTGTGGTGTTTCACGTGCCGCTATACATCAGCGTGTACAACGTATGATAGATTTGAGTGTGATTGTTGGGTCCGGATATAATATCAACCCCAAAGTCTTAGGCTATAATACGTGTACTTATATAGGAATTAAATTGGAACGGGGTTCAATGTATAAAGATGTAGTCCCGGAGCTGGAAAAAATTCCGGAAGTTGTTGAGTGTCATTTTACAACAGGACCTTATACAATGTTAATCAAATTGTATGCTCGTGATAATGAGCACCTGATGGAATTGTTGAATACGCAAATACAAGAAATTCATGGAGTAACTTCTACCGAAACACTAATATCATTGAGACAAAGTGTGAAACGGGAGATTCCTATTGAAAATGTCTCAGAGTGAAACGAGTTAAACATAGAGGAATAAGCGAAGCCCGGTTTCTTGTCAGTAGCCGGGCTTTTTTTATGTGTAGTAATTTCTTATCTTTGTTTCAAATTTGGATTGTATTATTTAGTTATGAATAAGAATATACTACTATTGCTGATTTTATATATTTTTTCTTTTCAGATGTTTGGAGAGGATCATTATTGTTTTCGTGTTTATCTAAAGGATAAAGGTAATTCGCTCTATTCAGTTAGTCAACCGGAGGTGTTTTTGTCGAAGACAGCTATTGAATTACGAACGAAAAATGCTGTCCCTATAGATAAGAGTGATTTACCTATTTCTCCGATTTGTGTCGATGCCTTAAGATCAACTGGGGCAAGGGTTGTTGTCGAAAGTAAATGGCTTTCAACAGTTGTTATGGAAAGTATTGATAGCACAGTTGTTGAACGGTTGAGAAAACTCCCTAATGTTGACTCTGTGAAATGGGTTTGGAAAGGTGAGCATAAAATAATTCGTGATACAGTTGCTGACCAAATAAGTTCATTCCCTTCTGATCTCAGACTGGATAATAGGTATGGTTATGCTTTTCGGCAAATAAAAATGCTGAATGGGATAAGCCTGCATAAATCCGGTTTTCAGGGTGAAGGAATGCGTGTCGCAGTTATCGATGCAGGTTTCCGTAATGTCAATAAAATAGCGGCATTTGATTCAATGCGCATTATAGGAACTCACAATGTGGTTTGCCCTGATGAAAGTGTTTTTGTTGGCGACGAACATGGGGTAAAAGTTCTCTCCTGCTTGGCTGCGGATATCCCCGGATACATGGTCGGAACGGCACCCAAGGCTTCTTATTTGCTGATAAAAAGCGAAGACAGTAATAGTGAATATCCGATAGAAGAAGATTATTGGGCAGCAGCTGCTGAATATGCCGATAGTGTCGGGGTAAATGTGATATCTTCTTCTTTAGGTTATTATACCTTTGATTCAGAAAGCTTATCGTATCATCATTCTGATTTGAATGGGCATGAGACGCAGATCAGTCGTGCAGCGAATATGGCAGCAAGCAAGGGAATTCTGGTGTTCTGTAGCGCCGGAAATGAAGGGAACGGCGATTGGGAAAAGATAACGTTTCCAGCAGATGCAGAAGAAGTATATACAGTCGGAGCCGTTGACGAAAAGAAAAAGCGAAGCTCTTTTAGCTCATTGGGACTTATAGACAATGGGCGTATTAAGCCGGATGGTGCAGCTTTAGGCACAAACAGTTGTGTGATTGATCCGACAGGAGAAATAGCTTATCCTAATGGTACATCATTTTCAACTCCAATATTGGCAGGAATGGGAATATGCCTTTGGCAATCTTTGCCCTGGCTTAATAATAAGGAGATCATCAAATTATTACATCAGACATCAAATCAATATAATCATCCAGATACAGCATTGGGTTATGGTATTCCGGATATTTATAAAGCATATAAATGGGGATTGAAAAATGCCAGACAACGATTACATCGAAATAAATGATACTTACCAACAGGCTCTTTCTTTGTTGGAGCTGAATAGTCGGATAAAGAACGTAGTATATGAGGCTTTTCCCGATACTTGCTGGTTGCGTGCCGAGATGAGCGACGTTCGGACAAATGCTTCTTCTGGCCATTGCTATTTGGAATTTGTAGAGAAAGATCCTGTAAATGGTCAGCTGGTCGCTCGGGCAAGAGCTTCTATTTGGGCAAAGACATTCCGGATGATTAAGCCCTATTTTGAGTCTCAGACTGGGCAACTATTTGCTTCGGGATTGAAGGTTCTCGTAAGGGTGTCTGTCGAATTCCATGAATTATATGGTTTTAGTCTGACTGTTTTGGATATTGACCCTGCATATACGTTGGGAGATATGGTTCGCAAGCGGATGGAAGTTGTTCGTCGCTTAAAGGAAGAAGGAGTTTTTCTCCTAAATAAAGAATTGCCTTTTCCGCCACTACCTCAACGAATTGCTGTTATAACCTCTCCAACGGCTGCCGGATATGAAGATTTTTTGAATCAGATTTCAGGGAATGGAAGGGGTTATGTATTTTATGTGAAATTGTTTCCTGCTATTATGCAGGGAGAGAAGACAGAAGAGTCGGTAATCTTGGCACTTGAGTCTATCTATAAGTATCTTGAAAATTTTGATGTGGTCGTTATTATTCGTGGTGGAGGAGCAACTTCAGATTTGAATAGTTTTGACTCATATCTCTTGGCTGCGAATTGCGCGCAGTTTCCATTGCCGGTTATTACAGGTATTGGCCATGAGCGTGATGATACAGTGGTCGATATGGTTGCACATACGCGTGTAAAAACACCTACGGCAGTGGCTGAGTTTTTAATTGATTGTATGGATCAGGCCTCTGAAAAATTGGATGATATGCAGCAGAATATATGTTCTATGATGAGTGATATACTGCGGAAGAGGAAATCTGATTTGCAGCTTCTTTGCAATAGATTACCAGTTGTTGCTACAAATAAAATAGAGAAGAATCGTTCCTTGTTAACTTCTTTAGGTGTCCGATTCCCTGTTATGGCTTCTTCTTTTTTGAAATTGCAAGCATCTAAATTGGAATCTTTCCAAATATTATTGAAAGAGAAAGTTTTTACCTGCTTGGATTCGTATTCTCGTGTTATTCAGATGGAAGAACAGTTTGTTAGAATGGCTTCGCCGGATTATATATTGAAGCGAGGGTATAGCCTGACATTGAGGAATGGGCAGATAATTAAAGAGGTAAAGGCTTTACATGAAGGAGATAAGATTGTAACTCGATTTGCAGACGGAGATGCATGTTCTTCCGTAGAATCGGTGGCATTAAGATCTAAATTAAAAAACAACTAATGCATAAGGATATGGCTATCAAACAAGAAACGTATAACGAAGCAGTAGAAAAGCTACGTAAAATTGTGGCTGATATTGAAAAAGGCGACCTGGATGTAGATATTCTCTCTGAGAAGGTGAAAGAGGCAACGCGTCTTATCAAATTGTGTAAAGACAAATTGTTTAAGGCTGACGAGGATGTTAAGAATATTTTGGAAGAATTGGAATAATGAAGAAGTATGTTCTGATTGTTGCTGGCGGGCAAGGAATTCGTATGGGAGGCGATTTACCAAAGCAGTTTATTCCTTTGGCAGGTAAGCCTGTATTAATGCATACGCTTGAGGCGTTTTATCGCTGGGATAAAACGGCTCGCATTTGTGTCGTTTTACCTTTTGAGCATCAGGCGTATTGGAAAATGCTTTGTAGAGAAATAGGGTGTAAGGTTCCTCATCTTATTGCCGATGGAGGTAAAACGCGCTTCCATTCTGTTCAGCATGGATTGAAATCGCTGGTTGAGGAAGAAAGTCTCTTTACTGATAGCGATAAATGTAGGGTGGAAAATAACTCTGAATCATTAGTAGCTATACATGATGGAGTGAGACCTTTTGTGACAACTGAAATGATTAATCGTTGTTTTCATGAAGCGGAGCATTGTGGAGCTGCAATACCGGTCGTTACGGTTATCGATTCTTTGCGAGAAGTGAAAGGACAAAGTTCGCATCCGGTAGATCGTTCCCGTTTTGTGGCAGTTCAGACACCGCAAGTATTCGATTTGGATTTGTTATTAAAGGCTTATTGTGTGCCTTTTTCACCGTTATTCACCGATGATGCATCGGTTGTTGAATCTTTTGGCCATTCGATAGCAATGGTAGAGGGTTGCCGTGAGAATATAAAGATTACAACACCGTTTGATTTGAGTGTTGCAGAATCGTTGTTCAACACTATATAATAATTCTGTTATGTTGGATCTGGAGAATCGTTCTATCATGTATTTGCCTGGGGTTGGACCTCAAAAGGCAGATATTTTAAAGAAGGATGCTCATATTGTCTCATTTGGTGATATGCTGTACTATTTCCCTTATAAGTATGTCGATAGGAGTCGTTTCTACAAAGTTTGTGAGGTGGATGGAAATATGGCATTTATCCAGATGAAAGGGAAGATCCTTTATTTTGATGTCGTCGGAGAAGGACGTAAGAAACGTCTGGTTGGTAAGTTTTCTGATGGCACAGGTGTGATAGATTTAGTTTGGTTCAAAGGACTCTCTTATGTTTTGGATAAGATTTATCCGGGCAAAGAATATATTGTTTTTGGAAAACCTACCGAGTTTGGCGGTACCTATAATATAGCTCATCCGGATATTGATCCGGTAGAACTTGCTGATAAAGTAGCAAACGGATTAATACCTTATTATAATACATCAGAGCGTATGAAGAAAGCGTTTCTTAATTCTCGTGCTATTCAGAATATACAATATACCATATTAAATACTATACAATGGAAGTTGCCAGAAACACTTCCTGATTATTTGCTGCAGCAGATTAAAATGATGTCGTTCCCGGAGGCAATTAAGAATATTCATTTCCCTGAATCGCTGGAAAAACTTAATCAAGCGCAGTTACGATTAAAATTCGATGAACTTTTTTATATTCAGTTGCACCTTATACAGGTCGGTAATTATCGTCGTTTCAAATTGAAAGGGATTCCGTTTCCTGTAGTGGGCGATTATTTCAATACTTTTTATAAGGAATACTTGCCATTTGAATTGACAAGCGCCCAAAAACGGGTAGTACGTGAGATTCGTTCTGACTTAGGAAGCGGCCGTCAGATGAACCGGTTAATACAAGGTGATGTGGGAAGTGGAAAGACATTGGTGGCTCTTTTATCAATGTTGCTTGCTTTAGATAATCACTGTCAGGCATGTATGATGGCCCCTACTGAGATTCTCGCCACACAACATTACGCGACTATAAGCAAGTTTTTGAAGGAGATGAATGTGCAAATAGCATTACTCACGGGTTCTACAAAAAGGAAAGATCGTGAAAAGATATTACCGGCAATTGCTAACGGACATATCCAGATTGTTATCGGGACACATGCCTTGATTGAAGATACAGTATCTTTTTCTTCTCTGGGATTGGCTGTGATTGATGAACAACATCGCTTTGGGGTGGAACAGCGTTCGCGTTTATGGACTAAGGGGCATATTGTTCCTCATGTAATGATCATGACAGCAACGCCAATTCCACGTACACTTGCAATGACATTGTATGGCGACTTGGATGTCTCGGTGATTGATGAGTTGCCTCCGGGACGTAAACCGATTCAGACAGTCCATCGTTATGATAACAGAAGTGCAGAATTGTATGATTTCTTGAAAAAAGAAATTCAAAAAGGACATCAAATTTATGTTGTTTATCCCCTTATTGAAGGAAATGAAAGGTTGGATTATAAGAATTTGGAAGATGGTTTTAAAATCTTTAAAGAGGTTTTCTCTGAATATACTGTTTGTATGGTCCATGGAAAGATGAAGCCGGCTGATAAGGAAGCTGAAATGCGAAAATTTGTTTCAGGAAAAGCACAGATATTGGTGTCGACGACTGTAATAGAGGTAGGAGTAGATGTACCTAATGCATCTGTTATGGTCATACAAAGTGCCGAACGTTTCGGTTTGTCTCAATTGCATCAACTTCGGGGTCGTGTGGGACGCGGAGCGGAGCAATCTTACTGCATTTTGGTTTCATCATATAAGTTGAGCAACGAAACACGAAAGCGTCTTGAGATAATGGTTGGAACCAATAATGGTTTTGAAATTGCTGAGGCTGATTTGCGAATGCGTGGACATGGGGATCTTGAAGGTACATTGCAGAGTGGCGATGGCCTTGATTTGAAAATAGCGGACCTGGGTTCTGATGGTCAAATACTTCAATATGCCCGTGATATGGCTGAGATAATTTTGAACAAAGACCCTGATTTATTATCCGAAACCAATGGAATATTGAACGAAAGGCTGAAAATACTCTTCTCGAAGAAGACAAATTGGGGATTAATTAGCTAATATGTTGTTAAACATATTTTCTCTAAAAATATTGTGATTCAAAGGATTTAGAAACAGATTTTCATTTATTCACTTTCATTGCGGAAAATTTTCCGCAATGAAATTTGCCAATCTAATGAGAAATAACGTACTTTGAAGTGATGACATAGAAGAAACGCTTTGTTGAGTGTTTTCTTCTATAAAAATAAGATATAAAAGATGAGGATACGAACTGTAATATTTATTTTCTGTACCACGATCATTGCGTCGTCTGTTGAAGTGAGTGCCCAAGGACACAGAATACAATCGATTCATATAAGAAAGGTTAGTAGACATGCATCAGGATTAGTCGTTGACAGGGTCGGGTTTAAGAAAGATATTGAAATGAAAAAGCTTTCCGAGCTTAGTGAGAAAGCAGTTGAGGCAAGAGAAGATCAACTATATCCGGCCGATGAATTGTATGGCTCTTGGGATAATAAATGGGTGGATCCA
>Ga0172378_10004663_pt1 | contig 12833 bp, 4 predicted proteins | sample GrowelOW332metaG_FD_119755 | JGI IMG/M metagenome (GOLD analysis project Ga0172378, IMG submission 119755) | Groundwater microbial communities from an aquifer near a municipal landfill in Southern Ontario, Canada - Pumphouse #3_1 metaG | ecosystem: Environmental > Aquatic > Deep subsurface >...
CGCGGCGCGAGGCCGAAGAACTGAGGGAACGGCTTGCGGGGGGGGATGCCTTCATGACCACATCATGCTGCCCGGCATGGATCGAGACCGTCAAACGCCATCGGACGGAGCTTGCTAAATACGTCTCTCACACCCCCTCGCCCATGCGGCTATCTGCCGCCATGGCGCGGGCCGATCATCCGGACGCTGTTCTCGTCTTCATCGGGCCCTGTGCGGCCAAACGCACCGAAGCCGCGCTTGCGGGCGACCCCGACCACGTGCTTACCGCCGAGGAACTCGGCGCTCTGTTCATCGCGGCGGATATCGATGTGGACGCCTGCGAGCCCGTTCCCGCCAGCCGTATCGGCACCCGTGAAGGAATCCGCTTCGCGGTCAGCGGAGGCGTGGCCGATGCCGTGGCCAAGAACCTCCCTGCGGCCATACCGCTGAAGCCGTATCTGATCAACGGCCTCTCGCCTAAAATGATCAGGCTTCTGGCGACTTTCGCCAAAACAGGCAAAGCCCCCGGACAACTCGTCGAGGTTATGGCGTGCGAAGGCGGTTGCGCGTCAGGTCCATGCGGTTTTGAAGATCCAGCCCGAGCCGCCGCACGCATCGCCGCACTGTAAAATTAAAACGCGCGCGGGCTCTCTGCCTCTTGCATCGGCAAGCCGTTGCATTATAATCTAAGACAAAGGTTAAAACTATGAGTGTGGAAATAATCGGTTCGCCCCCGTTAGCGACAGATGACAGAGGCAATCTAAAAAGCCACATCGGAACCTTTTTCGTTACGGGCGGGGTTTTGGTCACGCTGCCGGGCATGCCTCATGCGCTTCAGCATTTATACTATCACGAACATCTGAACCGCCAGCGGAAAAGCACAGGGCTTACGCCCCTTTCGGCAGACGAGCTGATGACCCTTTCGCTCAGCGCCGTAGACCTCATCATGAAGGGACGCGACGTCCTGATCCGCCCAGACCCCAGCCAAATGCCGCTCGCCTTCCGAGCCGATGAGCAGCTCCAAGAGCTCGTGCCCAAACAGCACATCCGATTCCTGCTCGCGCACCATCCGAAAGTGCAGCAGGCGATCCGCGAACGCGGCGAGTATTGGCGAATCTCACCCCAGCCGCGCAACAAAGACGCCATCATCAAAGCGATCCGGGACGCAAAAGTCGCCATTGGCGGCCAACCGATTTATTACTACAATCCGGAGACCGGTTCGCGTTTTCTGACGGTTCAAACGTTCAAGGAGCTCGCCTCGCTCGACGACGAGGCTTTGCGTATGCATCTCGCGGAGATCCGTGACTATTCGGCCAAATTCAACCGTACTCATTATCGCGAGGTGTCCTTTTTTTCAGCCGACGAAACCTTCGATAACAAAGCGTTTGTCGGACAGGCCTTCGAGACGTTGCAGCCCGCCGATCTCCGCGCCGCGCACGCCGACCTTCTCGCCCGTTTTCAAAAAGCCGTCCCGACGACGATCCACAAAGACGCGCTCAATGATCCCGAATGGCGCAAACGCATGTTCGACAGTATTTCGGAGCAGCAAAGCGACGTCCAGTCAGACACCATGGTCAGCGCCCTTTCTCCTGAGTTCTTCCGGCAAATCTACTGGCATCCCGGAGGACGCATCGATAACGGCGAATTGGTCTTCGACTCCATTTTCAACGAAGCGGAGAAAAAGCGAGACGACCCCGAGTTGAGCCGACTCTGCGATGAACGCGTCAAAGGCTTCATTCGCAACTACATTCGTGAATTTGGCGGCATCCAGTATGTGAATATCGGCGGCATCCTGCCGGAAATGCGCCAGCGGCCTCCGGTCGGCGGGCATCTCGCCTATCTTGCGGAAGTCATGTATCTTGGAGCGGGAAAACCCGTCCTGCGGATCATCCGCATTCAACGCTGGGGTATCCGCGAGCGCTTGGATCAGGAAAAAGACCTGCTCTGGGCCGTTATGGAAGGCGCGGAATATACCGAATACACGCTCGACCGCCGTCTGGGCTGCTGGGAACTCGGCATGCCTTTACCGGGCCGAATCGACACCCGTCAAATCGCGGAAAACTATTACGGCAAGCAGCAGAAATATCATGGCACCCGGATCTGGACCACCTATTACGAGCGGGACTTCATTGAAGGCATGGCGACCGACAAGATCCCGGATGAGCGTTTTGGGGACAAAACGTTCATCCTGAAGGTGGCCGGATTGCTAGGCCAGGCAGCGGCGCCCAACCTGGTGGTGGGACGCACCGACGGCAAGGGCAATGTGACGTTTGACAGCGGAGACGAAATGATTCTGACCGACGCGCAGGGCAATCCGCAGCGTATCGTCGTCGCGGACCACGCCGGCACGTTTAACGATGTGGAAAGCCCCCTGATCAACTTCGCCAAGGGATACGCCGCGCCGGTTCTGTCACGACTCAAACGGCTGTCCGACCCAACCGCCTTTAGGAATGCCTATCTGGATGCCTTTGAGCACAGTCTGCAGGGCATGAAAGTCGAATGCCGACTCAAACGTCACGCCTTTAATTCGCTCTTCAAAGGCGGGCGAGAAGGACCTGGAACTTTTTATGATCGCTGGAACAAGGCGCTCGACCGCCTCGAAAAGACCGACATTTCGGCATTCATCAGCGCTCTCAGGAACGTCATCGATACGGATATGAGTTCCTGAGCCCGGAGGAAAAAGCCGCTACGCTCAACGCCGAGATCCCCGTCAAAAAGGGGGGGGCCGAGCTTTTGCCGTCCGGCGTTTTGACGTGACTTTAGCCCCGGAAAAGCGTATACACCTCACCACATGCATACAGAATCATCATATGAGCGGCGTGGGAATCGTCCCCGTCCTCCTTTTCGTCGTCGGAACCGCCACCCCGGATTAGCGGAACGTGAGGCGCCCCGGCAGACCCCTAAACCTAAAGGAGAGATACCCGCCTCCTTTGCCGACACTGTTTTCGGACTTGTTCACCCGATGTTGCAGCACGCTGTGGCGGAGGCCGATTACTTAACCCCTACGCCCATCCAAGAAAAAGCCATTCCGCATCTGATCGAAGGTCGCGACTTACTGGGCTGTGCCCAAACCGGCACAGGCAAAACCGCCGCCTTTCTCTTGCCCATACTGCATCGTCTGACGCTCAACCCCAAAGCGACCGAGCATAACAAACCCCGCGCGCTGATCCTCTCTCCGACGCGCGAGCTCGCGGCGCAGATCGCGGCCAGCACCGCCACCTATGGCAAATATCTGGGCATGCCGTTTGCGGTGGTCTTCGGCGGCGTCAGCCAATATCCCCAAGTCAGCGCCCTCAACCGCGGCGCCGTGCTCGTCGTCGCCACCCCCGGACGGCTGCTCGACTTAATGGAGCAAGGCCACGTATCGCTCGAGAACGTCGAGGAATTCGTTTTGGATGAGGCGGACCGCATGTTGGACATGGGCTTCATGCCGGACATCAAGCGCATTCTCGCCAAGCTACCGGAAGTGCGCCACACGCAGTTCTTTTCCGCCACATTCTCGCCTGAGATTTTGCGTCTCGCGATGACAATGGTCAAAGATCCGATCAGCATCACCATTTCGCCGGATCAGCCGACGGTCGACAAGATCAATCAAAAGGTCATGTTCGTCGACAAGCCCAACAAGGACAGCCTTCTGATCAGCCTTCTGACAAACCACCCCGAGTTTGTGAAGGTGCTCGTCTTCGCGCGGACGCGCCACGGTTCAGACCGCATTGAGCGGAAACTGGAGCAGGCGGGCATTCGCGCAGGGGCGATCCACAGCGACAAGACGCAGCGGGCGCGCACGGATGCGTTGAACGCCTTCCGCAACGGACGCGTCCGCGTGCTGGTTGCGACCGATATCGCGTCTCGCGGCATCGACGTGGACGGCATCACGCATGTCATCAATTTCGATCTGCCGGAAGAAACCGAATCCTACGTCCACCGTATCGGACGGACCGCACGCGCGGGTGCGGATGGCGCTGCCGTCGCCTTCGTTAGCGCCGAGGAACGCGGCCTGCTGCGCGCGATTGAGCGCATGATCCGCAAAGAGATTCCCATCGACAGAGATCATGAGTTCCACTCCGAACGGGCCGAAAAGGCCTCGGGCAAGGGAGGAAGCCGTTTTGGCGCGCCGCCGCCTTGGGCGCAGCGGAAAGAACGCCAGAGTCGGCATCCGGCCAACACGGAACGCAGAAATCAGCGTCCGCCCAGCCACAAAGGCCGCAGCCAACCCGACTTCAGAGGTGGCCAAGGCGACAGCTTACCCCCCGCCCCATGGGAAGAGCCGAAAGGCACCGGCGATGTCGCTCGCGAACGTCCGCCGCTTCGAGAAGGCCCCCGCGATGAAAAACGAGGCGGCGGCGAGAAGTGGTACAAGAAGCCGTTCGGCAAAATCGGCAGCGCGCACAAACCGCATACCGACGCTCCTCGCCAAGAGGGCGGCGATCACGAACAGCCGCCCCGCCTCGCGGAAGTCAGCGGCGACCAGCCGAAAGACCGTGGCGCCAAGCCGGGGTTCAAACCGGGATTCAAACCCGGCGGATTCAAGGGAGGCGGCAAGCCTCGCCCCCGTTCCGCACGCCCGCCATGGATGAACGGCCGGTAACATAACCTTCCAGCGTATCCGCGCATCATCAAACGCGCCACTTCCGTTCCGGAACGTTGCGCGTTTTTCTTTTTCCTTCGCGTCTTGTCGTCAGTGGTTGACGCACGGCTTTTCCCGTAAAATGCGACCGTTCGCCGCGCCGCAGGATCCCCGGCTGGAAACGTTCCCTTTGCGCTCAGCCCCCCCGACTTCTCGACTTCTGCCGCAATGCTTTTTTGAACAAACTCCGCCCGTCTTGAAAGGCTAACCGCGCATCTATCTCTCAACGGCGTCATGGCTCGTTTGTTAAATGGCTCCCGAAAAACGGGGATAGTCAGAATAATCCGCATAATTGACAAAGGAAAAACAGTCTGATACGGTGAAGAAACGATTGAATAGAGGACCGATATAAGGGATTCGTAAACATGCGTTTTTTCAGACATGAGGGTTGAAAGAGGAAAAACCGCTTTGCGTTAAAAGGGGGAAATGTCGATGACAACGTTGGGGAACGCGAGGAAACTCGCGACTTTTGAAAATGACACGTTTTGTTCACGGCGCACGTTTTTGACCGCATCCGGGGGTGCCGTCGCGGGAGCGGCCTTGCCCGGCCGCTCATTCGCTGTCCCCGACGCGCTTTCGGCCCAAAAGCAACGCGTCAAGATCGGGCAGATCGGCGTTTGCCATGAGCATGCAGCCGGAAAAATCGACACGCTAAAAAAATTTCCGGACATATTTGAAATTGTCGGGGTCGTTGACGACCGGAGTTCAACGGCGGCCAAATTTGCAGGAAATGACATTAAACCGTATAAAGGGCTGAAATGGATGACGCAGGAAGAGCTGTTTAGCACGCCCGGACTTCAAGCTGTTACGGTTGAAACGCCCAATTCAGAGCTGGTGCCCACGGCGCTTCGCTGCATGGCGCGCAATCTTGCGATGCACATGGACAAACCGGGAGGTGAAGACCTTTCTTTATTTGGCAAACTGCTCGATGGCTGCAAGCAAAGAAATTTGCCGTTTCAGATGGGATACATGTTTCGCAATAATCCGGCCATACAGTTTTGCCAGAAAGCTGTCCGCGAAAACTGGCTGGGCGACCTGTACGAAATTCAAGCGGACATGAACCATCACTATGGAGGCAAAACGTATCAGGAGTATCTGAGCCATTTCAAAGGTGGCATCATGTTCAATCTGGGATGTCACCACATCGATTGGATCGTGGCTGTTCTGGGGCGGCCGGAAAACGTCACGCCATTCTTACGATCCACGCCGGGTGCGGCAGCCGGAGCGAAAAACAATGCGCTGGCCGTGCTGGAATATCCCCATACCCTTGTTTCGTTGACGGCATGCGGTCTCGTGACCGACGGTTCGGGCGGACGTGGGCTGAAGATTTACGGGTCGAACGGAGCCATCGAATTGAGGCCGTTGGAACACTTCGACGGCAAACCGTTGCAGTTGCGGTTAACCTTGTGCAAAGGTAACGAGAAATATGCCGCCGGCACTCATAAGGTCGATTTTGAGAATAAAAACGGCCGCTATGACAGTCAATTGCGTGAACTGGCAAGAATCATCCGGGGCGAAATGAAAAATCCCTATAGCTATGAACACGACTACTTGGTTCAGGAAGTTCTGTTGGCCGCCGCAGGGAATATGAAATGGGGAACCGCGACAAGCCATCTGCCGAGCGGAGAGAAACGCTCATGAGGCGCACGTCTACTGACGCATCGCCGAACGGGACTGAAACGGTTTGGGGGGATGGCCAGAAATCAGAAGGCCATTAAGGCGCGTTTACACGGCTGTCGGCGCTCACCGATTATTTCTGATCCTTCTCTATCACATCGCCAATCCTCCTTTTATCGGGTACATGGGCGAAACGACGGGAGAGGGCTGCCATCTGATCGTCCATAAACGGCTTATCGAACGGGTAATGCCGTTGACAAGGACGCTTCCCCCCAAAGATTTCTCTTCCGGGGCATCGACAGATGAATCGTGAGAATCAGGAGGTCGGCGGGCGGCGGCATCGTCAGCGGGAGGGCCCGCTCAAGAGATCTGATCCATGTTTTCCCGCTCTCCAAGCCTGCAAGCAGGATGAAGCGGTCGACGTCAACACCATGATTCCGAGAGTCGATAACAACACGGTAAAGATACTGAAGGAATGCCGGAGAAGAGGCGAGAAACCGCAAAACCCATATTTAGCCTCCGTTTTTGATCATATCAGAGAGGAATCAGACGGGGCCGATTATTAGAGGGTTCGCCGCGCACGATTTGAAGGCTGTCGTCGAATGTGAGAAGCAAGGGATTAAAACCTGTTTTCACATGAAAACTTTAACAGCGCCGGCTCATGGACGGCGGGGCCCCGACCTGATCAAGGATCCCAATTGAAAGCCCGGCCCTTTCGGTCTCCGCGTTGACAAGGGCAACGCCGTCCAGTCCGCACGCCGTCAAAAAGGCAAACAAAAACCGTATCAGCAATCGAGAATTCCTCAATGATGACAAAGCCGCCGTACGCGTCTCGCGCGTCCTGCTTTGCACGACGCACCGAATCCGCAAGACACGCCTTATGCCGATGGGGAAACGCGATCAAGACATAGCAAAAAACAAATCATCGTCATCCTGCTTCATTCGGGCGAGCTGAAGATGCTTATGCCTGTGACGGCAGATCCGAAGCGGGAAGACGCATCGGCGAATAGCCGATGCGTCTCGCGACATAACAGCGGTTTTCTATCTCAAACGGAACAGCGTGCCGTTCGAAAACAGCAGTTTGACCGAATTGTCCGGCTGATAATAGACGACATGCCACCGTTTGTCCGGCACATTAACCGTCGCGAACGAGCCGCTGATCTGACCGGCCCCCGATACTTTGGCAATCGTGTATTTCGCGGATCTGTTCAACTGATCGGGATTCGCGACCGTAACCGCCGAACCGCCCATCAAACTCAGATGATCCTGAACGGTGAGACAATCGCTTACAACCGCATCCACGTCCACCAACAAGGTTCCCGTCAGTTCGGCCGCGCAAGCGAGCGTCAATTCGCCAAGGCTGTCCTCGCCGCCCGGCGCAACGACGCCATTCAAAATCAGGATGCCGTTGCTGACAACACCGTCGCCGCTCAATTCGGACAAGGTCTGAACGCTTCCCCCCAAGTTCAGCATTGCACCGTCAGCCACGTCGACCGAAGTCCCAGCCACAAGCAGATTGGTCTCGCTACCGACAGAACCGCTATGCAAGGTCAGCAGGTTGCCGTCACCGGCATCCGCGAACGCCACATAGTTGGCGATGTTGGTTTCGTTACGTCCGAGGTAATCGATACCGAAGCCGAATGCGCTGGTCTTCCACCACGACGTGTTGACAACCCCACCGCCGCCGCCCCCTTGGTAGAACCGCACGTCAAACGCGTGCGCGCCCGGTGAAAGCTCATAGTTGTTTTTCGTCGGCGTCGCCCACGCGCCGTCGTTGAGGATCGTCGTTCCGTCAATCCGCAACAGAGTCGCATCGTCGATACTCTCGGCAAACGTCCAGGTGACATTGGTCTCGGCTCGATTCCAAAGATACCCGCTGTAGATATACGTGGTATTGGTCGGCCAGCCCGCTGTGCCGACATTAGCCATGCGGGTCCCGAACTGGATGTCGGTGCAGGGATTATTTGTCGTCGAATTCAGCGATGTCCCAAGCACCGCCCCCTCATACAGTCCGGGTTTAACCAACAGCAGAATGCCGTCTTGAATGCGAAGCGACCCGTCTACGTGCAACGATATGCCGAGCGAGAAGCTCCCGCCCCCCGTTTTCAACAGCGAATCTCCGGACAACATTCCGTTAATCAGCGCACCGGACGCAACGGTCACGGCACCGTTTGTTACGCTATAACCGTTCAGGTCATAGATACCGCCATCGATCGTCACCGCCGCATCGGACGGCAAGGCATTGGAAACGCCCAATCGAAGCGTTCCGTCATAAATGACCGTTTCGCCGCCATAGGTATTGACACCGCCCAACGTCAGCGAGCCGCTGCCCGTTTTTGTCAGTCCGCCGGTCGTCAGGTTCGGCGACAACACCGGCGAAGCGGTTTGAGCGATCGAGGTATATCCGCCCCTAAACAGCGACACCGAGATCGCGTCGCCCGGTTGATATCCCGAACCAGGGCTGGTCACCGTAATGCCGGTCACTTGTCCGCAGGTCACGCTGTTGGTATCCAAATCGACCATCGCAATCGCCGTCGCGCCGAATCCGCTTCCGCCCGAAATCATCACGACCGGCGCACCGATATAACCGGCGCCTCCGTTGGACACGGGGATCGCCATTACGCCGTAACCGGTCGGCGCCAACAAGGGCTGATTCACCGTCACGGCGGCATTTGTCGTATCGATGACCGCGCCGCCGGAATAAACGGTTGAGGCCGTTAATCCCTGCATGAACGTCCCGGTGTATGAGGTCGGACCGTTCACCAGTATTCTTCCGCCGCCGAAGTTGAAATAGGACGGCGTGCCCGAGCTGTTGGCATAGATGCGGTTGGCCAGAATCGTACCCGCATTGAGATTGATCACCGACATCAGGTTTCCCGACGCGTTCGCCACATTGATGCCGCGAGAGGTGCGGTTCGTCACCGAGTCGAAAAAGGCTCCTGCACCCAACAAATTGAGCATCGAAAAGGAGCCGTAGCCCGCTGAGTGAGCCATGCTCACATAATTGTCGCCGGGAGGAGCCACCAGTTTACCGTCAAACAGGTTCGCGACGCCGTTTCCGCCGGTCCATCCCCAGATCAGCCAAGCGCTCGACCCCGTGACATGGACCTCGCCGCCGAACAGGTCGAACACACCGGTGTTGGCGGTCGTCGTATTACCGCTGCCGCCGCCTAAAGCGAACTGGCCGGCACGCAGAGTGCCCCCGTTCATGCGATAGTAACCGTAAGCGCCGTCGCGTCCGATGTCGAAGATCGATGTGCCGCTGGTTGTCGGAGCGACCTCCACCAACCCGGCGTTCTGTATCAGCGCGCCGCTTGCGACCTGATTAATGCCCACCCAGGCGCGGTTCATTGTGACATCCGCGTTGATTTCCACCGTGCTGCGGTCGCCGTTTCCGTTGCCGACATACAGACTGTCGGTGAACGTCGTCCGGCCGTTGATCTCAAGCCGTGCGCCGCTCGTTCCGGGGGTCACATAGCACCGCCCATAAACATTGGAGCTCTCGCCCGACAAAACCAGTCTGCCGCCATATACGCGCAAGTTGCTGTGTTCCCCCGAAGGCGAGGCCCGGTTGGTGTTGACCCCCGTTAAGGTCAAGGTGTTCGTCCCGTATTTATAGAACGCGAAGCCGCTCATGCCGCCCAATCCGGTCATGTCGCCAAACGACGTGTCAACCGCCATGATAGAGTTGCTCGCTGTAAACGCGCCGCTGCTGTGGAGCATGTTCAGCTGATCGACCGTCCACCCCGCCGTCCCGTCGCCGCCGTACAGATAAAGTCCCGCACCCGGCGAGACTTGCACTTTTCCTGAGACCGCGTAATCAGGCAATGCCCCCGGATTCAACACATGCAGCAAACCGTTGCTGACACAGGTGCCGCCGCCGTAAGTATTGTTCGTGCCGGAAAGATACATGATTCCCGAACCGATTTTCACGAACGCACCGGGACCGCTGATATCCCCCGCCAAGTTCCCGGACGTCCCGCTGGCCGCATCAAACCGTGCGGCCCCATTCAGCTCGACGGGCCCGGCCCACGTGTTATACGCCAAACCGGACGTTGACCGCGAATAGAATCGCCCGCCGTCGTTCATGACGAGCTTCCACCCGATCGGAAAAGGCAACGAATAAACATCAAACGTTCCGCCGTTCTCCACCGTCATCACATTGTTCGAATCGCCGTTCAGAAGCGTATTCGCCTCAACGGTGAACGTCCCTTCCCGGATGTCGATATTTCCGGGATTACGCACCGGCACGCTTGTCAAACCCACATAGTTGAGACCGACTTTGGTCATGGTGAATCCGTTCATATCGAAAAACGGCGGCTTGGTTGAATCGGTATTGCGCACATCCCAACGGCCGGCCGAGCTCTCGCCGCCAAACGTGGTATCCCCCGACAGCGTCAGATAGCGGAATGCGTTATACTGCGATCTCGCGGACGAGTTGATAATGGCGCCCCGGTTGTTGACGCCAGAGCCGCAGACCGTGAAAGGTTCCTCTGTGAAATTGACCGCTTGGTCTGAACCGCTGAACCCCAGATCGAACGTCGCGCCACTTTCGACCACGGTACCGGCGGCAGTCGAACCTAACGACGCGTTATTCTTTGGCATCAAGGTGCCCGCTCTGACAACCGTCAGGCCGTTGTAGGTGTTGGCCGTCGCCAAATCGAGCCGTCCGCTTCCGTCCATCACCAAACCGCCGTTGCCGCTGATGACCCCCGCGAGCGTCTGCGTCCGCGCGTTGGCGGCGATCACCAGTTCGCCCTCGTTGATCTGCGTCGTTCCCGTATACGCGACAGCGCCGTTCAGCAGCACTCTGCCAGAACCCACTTTAACAAGGGATGACGCCGACGTGTTGTTGGTCAACGGCGTGTTGACAATGAGGTTCGCGCTGGTCGAGTGGTTGGCCAACGTCAGCGATCCCCCAGCCGAAAGAGACATGAGCAGCCCGTCTGCCGTGTTGGTCCCAATCTGCAGGTTGGCCATGCCCGTACCGATAATCAGGCTCTCCGCTTTCAGCGTCTGTCCATTCGTCAAACCGACCTTCGCCTCCCAACCGGAAGCCTGAAAAAGCGCCCCGATGCTGTTCACGTTCTCGGCAGTCAGGCCAATGCCCCCATCGGTCCCTTCCGTATTGATGCGGGCGACCGCAGACGCGCTGTCGGGAATCATGGACGGCCCCTTCGCCGAAAGATCGCTATAGACCGAGTCATCGGCGGCGATGACGCCCCGAGCCGCCGCGTACGACGCAAGATTCGAACCGTTGAACAACGCCCACGGTCCGATCAACGCGTTATCGGCCACCGGTGCCGTCGTGAAAACGATCCGGTTTCGGCCGTCGGAATCGCCCAGTCCGTCTCCCGCAAAATTGACGGATCCGCCACTCGTATGGGACAACGACGCAAACGTCAAAGTGGAGGTATGCCCCTCATCCGCACGTGAACTTTCCACCGTGCCTTCGCCGCCGTTCACGACGAGCGCACCCGCCGTCTCGCTGTAGTCAACCGCGCCCCCCGCATGCGCAAAACGGAGTCCGCCGCCATTGAGCGTGATCGACGCCGAATCCGAAAGGCGATTCCCGTTATTGGCGACCGCTGAGTTGGTGACCGTCAACGTTCCGCCCGCTCCGACACTGGCCGCCCCCGCGATTCGGCCGTTGGCGCCGCCGATCACGAGAAGACCGGCATTGGCATACGTGGTGCCGCTGTATGTATTCGCGCCGGACAACGTCCATGTCCCGGTCCCTTTTTCTTTATAGACCGGCAAGGCCGCCGTCACGCCGTTAGAAATCACGCCTGATATTTCGCCGTCTCCAGCCCCCCACAGCCGGAGCTGACGATTGGGATCAAACGGCGGATACACGTTTCCGGCAACGGTTAATTTTCCGGTAAGCGAATTCAACGCCGTGTCACCATCTCCCGCCGTCAGCCAAAGTTCTCCCTGAATCGTGTTATGGCCGCCCTCGTTGAAAATCGCTCCCATGCGTGCGTTGCTCGTGCGGAACGTGATGTCATCGGGAATCGTCAAGTCGCCTGCGGAACCGTCAAGATGAATATGGGGATTGGCGCCGTTCGCGTTGTTGGCGGCCTGAACGGTCTTGGGTCCGATGCCGAGCGCCCGGTTGTGCGTAATCCGCAGGATGCCGTTCTCGACCACGACATTCCCTTTGAACGTGTTGTTCCCGGAAAGCGTCCACACACCGGTGCCGGTCTTCCAAACGTTATTGGTCGACGCCGCATTGTAATCGGAAATCACGCCGGCGATTTCACCGGTTCCACCCGTGCTGCCCTGCAGCCGGAACTGCTTGTTGCCCGCGCCGCCCGTATTGGTGATCGCTCCGGACAGAAGCCAAAGATTGGTCCCCGCATGTTCAAGGTATACGGTCGCCGTCGTGCTGGCCAAGTCAATCCCGCGGTCCGAGACATCGCCGAAACCCGCGTAAGCGAGTCCCGCCCCGGAGGTGCCGACCCCGAGTTTAATCATCCCGTTGGCCTCGCTCGACGGAGCCCCCAACGCGCTGAGCTCACCGATGTTGCGGATTGAGGACGCGCGCACCCAACCGCTGCGCACCCATAATGGTCCGCCGAAGGTGTTACTGTTATTGAAAAACGACAGC
>Ga0172378_10004664_pt1 | contig 12832 bp, 2 predicted proteins | sample GrowelOW332metaG_FD_119755 | JGI IMG/M metagenome (GOLD analysis project Ga0172378, IMG submission 119755) | Groundwater microbial communities from an aquifer near a municipal landfill in Southern Ontario, Canada - Pumphouse #3_1 metaG | ecosystem: Environmental > Aquatic > Deep subsurface >...
ATTCTCATAATCGTCGACGGAATACCAAATTCGAGTCCCGGACTCATCATAGGCAAAGCTCGCCGAAACGGCTAGGTTATCGTATGTAGTACCGGCATTCACATCATCTAATGTAATATTTCCTGGCATCACCCGATACTTGTACATTTGTACAGGCAATCCAGATTCGTTGTTCTTATAGACAACTTTGTTCTGCCCATCATACCAGACATTCCCTGATGCATCGTATTTAAAGAAAGGAGCGCTCTCCGTAACGGAGTTTCTCGTCACGTTGAAATCCGACGGACGATACGTATGGGAGTTATACAGATATTCAATGGAGCTTCCGTTTTCAGCCTTGGTCTGCATGCGTCCAAGTTCATCATAGCTGTATTCGCCGGGCAGATCCCCCGCAACAGACACCAAACGCCCGGAATAATCATATCCATTTTTATTTTCATATTTTATGAAGCCTCTATTCGGCACCGAATTCCATTGGTGGGATACTGCATCTGCTTTCGCAGACACAGCAGAATTAAAATCCAATGCAGAAGAATAAATTTCATCGCCCTTCTTATTGGTATAAACAATTTTTGTAACCCTCCCATAAACATCCCTAGAAATTTTCTTGATCAAAACAATATCATTTTTATCATAATAAGTCTTTGTCTTGACATTCCCGTTTTCTGTATACGTATAAGAAGCAAGAAGCCCCCAGTCATTCTCACATATACTGGTTAGCCTCCCTTTGTTGTCATAGGAGCGAATCCTTTTTGATTTTACGTCCCAAGAAGAACCGTTCCATTCACTAAAACTGCTGTTTGTAAGTTCGCTAGATTGATTATAGGTATAGTTTAATTGAACTGGTGGCACTCCATTTTTTAAATACACAATCCATTGATTTGTCTTCCGGCCAATTCTATCATAACTGGAAAGTTTTATCGTCGAATAGTTTCCCTTTTCATCTAGAGAAACCACAGCTCCCATATCATTAGGTCTAGTATATTTCATTTGTCCAAGAATGGAATTCGCTAGGTTTTCATTCACTCCAAAATTCGTTAAGGCATCTTTAGAAGGCTTTCCATATATGAATTTTAAAGTATAGCGTATTTTGTCTTCTGGTATTACTTTGTCATAATTAGCGGCAAAATCAAAATCTAAAACTTCACCAGCCGCACAAATCCGGCCCAAATTATCGTATATTTTAGCTGAATAATAATTGTCTCCTTTTGCCTTGTGTGCCGCAGTTCTAATTAAACGCGCCCGTCCAAAAGAATCATAAAACGTCTCCGTCAAACCCCGGTCATTATTTTTTGTCGACGCCAAACGACCTTGAGCATCGTACTTGTATTCCGTTGCTAAGTCTTCGTGATTTTTTACGTAGGATTTCAACAGATGGCCATATTCATCGTATTCATATAAAGTAACTATCTCATTTTGGCCGTCAAAAAAGCAAGCCGATACCAACTGACCCTTGTCATTATATATTTGCTCACGATATCTACCCCTTGGATCTTTTTTTATTACAAGATAGAAACTCTTAGTGCTTATCACATCCTTTCGACCTGCGTTTATATTAGAAATATATGCATCTTGATCACCGACATTTGCGAGGTTAATGAAATCTTCACTTGATGCAGCCGGTAGTTCCCACATCTTAGAATAATCGGGATTGCTTTCAAATGAAGCATCTGCAATACCAGCAGAAGCAAGAACAAGGCCATCTGCCCCATTGTAATATTCATTGGCAGAATAAGCAAAGTTTTTAGCATCTGGTTGGTCGAACTCATCATCGCCATTATAATAAGCATTTGCCTGAGCAATACAATTCCTGCAAGCCATATCGACAAACGCGAAATTGTCGTTTGCGTTTTTATGCACAAACGACATAGGTGATTCAGTTATTTGGTTGAAAGCATTTGTATACCTTGATTTGACAGCAAACTTTCCATCCTTTATTTTACTTTGCACTTGCGCCACATCGCCAAAGCCACTTGCAAAAGTGGCAGAAGTACTAACCCTAGAAGTTGAAGCATCCAAATCCAAAAATTCCTCCGTTTTTACCATCGCAGGTGTTACGGGAGAAAGGACTCTTTCTGTACATTTTTTAAATGTTACCGATAAGGAAGCCGTGCCGCTAATAAACAAATTAAAATTCATCCTGCCATCATCATCTATCGTTACATTAGTTACGTTAGATATATTTGCAATATGTTCATTTTCATAGAGAGTGTATATCCTAACTCCATTTGAAGGCGTTTCTATTGCCGTCATCTTAATATTATCAATAATATATCCTGGAGTAGGAACTATCGTAATTGGAACGTTTCGAGAATCCCAAAATGTGTAGATTTTTTTTGTTTTATCATTTGCATCCGTTTTTCCCTGATACTTTTCAATATTTACACGCCCACCCTCTGATCCGATAACTGTTAAATTAAACGTAGATTTTAATGGTAAAAATTGTACTGAAGGCAACTGTGCCAGATTGTATTTAATTTCCTTTATTTTAAATGAATATGAAGGATGAGTAAAAGATATTAGTGAATGAATTCGCTGAAATTTGAAAGCTAATGCAGAGACAGTATCTACATTTTTATCATTATAACCGCTAAATTTATACCCTTCTATCCATGTCCATTTATAATCGCTGGGGGAAAGGTTCAAATAAGTGTTTCCCGATGACATTGATTCCGTATATTTTGATTCAAAAGCACCAAAGCCTTTTGGTTCTTGGAAATACCAACAAAAGAATAGATCTGTAATATAACTTTCCATTTCATATTCTACATCAACGGAAGAAAAACTCCCTACAATCGGATGTTCGCGAGAAAAATCGTATGCAATAATTCCACCGTAATCATCCCCCCCTCCATTCATAGTGGCCACTAAACCTTTCCCTTTCTCTGGTTCTGTAATATCAACATTATATACATCGTTCAAAGCCTTGGCAATCCAACCAGAACGGAGCCCTTCTGAATCATAAAGGGACATTGATGTAGCATTACCTGTTATAGATCGAGATCCACCACCATTATTGATATAAGGATTTAAAAAAGCTGGTCTCGTCAAAGTCGGAGATTTATGTTGCCATACTTGTACTTGAACCTCGCCATCCGTATAAATTAATATCTGAACAGAATATTCTTCTAAAACATCAAATACGATTACTACATAATAGTCTGTATTTATCAACACACCATTAATCTTTTTTTCTTCTTTCTTTACGCCCCAATAGAAAGATCTATAACCGGAACTCGGCGCACCGGGTACATAACCTAAAGAATATATTTTGGGGCCAGGTTCGTATGGATTATCGCCATTCCCAAATTCAACGGAACCATCCTGCCAAAAACTTAATGAAGAATATTGTTCACCTAAATACGTTATCTTATGAGTTTCTGGTAAGCGAATCGTTTTCTTATATAACAAATTATTGTTTACTTTTTCATTAACGGTTTCGACAGTCTTTTCATCTTCAGAAAGCGACACCCAACTAGGCAAGCCAAGATGAACTTTTTGATCATCATAACGATCACTTTTAACATACGCGTTATCCGCAAAAGAAGTGACAAAAAGTAACGAAATTAAAATCAAAAATATCTTCATTTTATTCGTTCCTTATTTTATAGCAGCATTTGCTTGAATTGTGATAGAATTAGCCCAAATAGATCCTGTCCATATAGAATAAGGAGCAATATTTACGTTTCCATTTGGCAAAATTAACGTTGCCGATAAAGCCGATGTTACACCTAAATAAAGGGAACTCGCCGTATTTCCATAGATAAAGAGTTTCGTATCATTTCCTTTGCAAACCGTTTGTAACCTATCTGCAAAACTAATGGTCCCTTGAACCCAAAGTTGGATTGGACTGCTTCCATTCTCAAACAGAATTGTGACATCAGGTTCAATGATAAAAGATTCGAAATAGTATGCGCCAGGTTCAAAAGTTACTACAGAATTAGAATATATATGCAAATTTTTATACTTTCCGGGTTCCATCGTTTGACTTTGGTTATTCCAAACATTTACATCTTCGGTGCCAATATCAAAGCCTTTTGTCACAAGAGCCGGAACATTAACAGATGCTTGCTGTAAAGAACCATAAGTTGCACCATCTTGCATTTCCAAATTTCCACTGGTTATTAAATTTTCTATGTAAGAATTGCTTCGCAATTGTATATCACCTGCAGAATATAACCGCCCTGTAATATTTGCATTAGCTCCAACTTCTGCACTTTTTGCTATATAATAACCCCCAGAGACATTGCTCCAATCTGCAAAAGTAAGTTTATCTATAGAAGCTAATTTATACCCATAAACAGAATAGTATTCTTCTGGTATTCCTGTATTATTAATAACGGTGCCGTTATATTTTATTTCAGAACTGCTAGAACTTTGGCCAATACCTGAATTATTGGAAGATGAAGAATAAGGATCGCTTTCTTCTGCCCCACCACTCGAAGATGAAGAACTAGAAACAATAATCGGGACAATATTTACAATAATTTCATTTCCATCATCATCTACAAATCTAATATTTCCCGACGAAGAGGAGCTACTACTGGAAACACCAGAATCGCTATTAGAGCTGCTGCTAGAGAGACTGGAATCATCGCTAGAACTACTGCTAGAATACATCACGGTGTTTGTATTTAAATCCATATCCAAACACACGTTTTTCCCAAATAGAATTCCGCTTATAATCAAATTCCATGAAGAACTGAATTCAAAACAAATCGTTTCCATTTTAGAATCAGAATCAATTTCGTAAGTCAAATCGTAGATTGATTTTTGTTGACCATCAGATTCGGTCATTGTACTCTTTGAAGTTTCAGTTAAAATCGCCTTATTGCCGGAAACATCGGTAATTACGGCATTTAATGGATGTTCATATTTCCGATAAACAACAAAAGTATATGTCAAACGCGACCCATCAGTTCCAATTGTTGTAATATGAATGTCATTATAACCGTTTTTCAAGGAAATTGTAGCCTTAGGACGGTCATCAGATGAACTGGATCCAAGCGAGTTGACAATTGTTTTGCTAATCCACTTGATCGCCTGTTCAAAAGAACTATTCCTCCATGTAAATACATTAGCTCCATTATTTTCGATCTCCATCACGTCCACATCTTCTTGCTTATTCAACTTCAGATCAAAAACAACTGATTCTAAGTCTTCCGAAACTGTCGCTGAGTAATTAAGAATATATTGCCTGAAATCAGATGAAAAACAGGAAACGCCTACGTCCCCAATAGAAGACAACGTAATATCCTTATCACTATCCGCTGAATATTTCATTGGAACAATTTTATTACGGCGAAGGCTATTTTTAGAATCATAACGTTCCTTAAACAAAACAAAAGGATTTCCGCTAGTATTGATTGCCAAATCTGCTGCAGATTCTCCTGAAGCGATGGAAGCAAAAGCGGGATTTCCAACAGATAACCAACGATTGTTTGTATAGTTTATAACAGATATTTGGTTGTTGTTACTTTCATTTGCAAACATTAAATAGGGGACATCATTATAAACCGCTAAATCAAAAGGACTATTTTCTTCCATATATGCAATAATTTTTGAATGGACAAATTGATCTTCTAGCACATTGAAAACCAAACTTGTTCCCTGAACAGTAAGTTTAAATACACTGAAAGCATATCTACCAGTTTCATTTTGTTCATACCGGACTGCCATATAAATATTAGTGCCATCTGATACTAATTTTACTTTATCTGCATTCAATAATTCAGCGCCATCTAAAACTAGGCAATCCCCTTCACTAGAAGAAAAGCCTGTCCAGTTATTCTGGCCTCCTGTAGAAGATAAATGCTTGATTATTACATATTTATCAGCAACAGAAACTTCTTTGAAATATTCGGGCGGGATATCGGTACCTTCTGCGATATCATCATCAGGAAATTCATCAACATCCATCAAAAATTTTTCAGTATGATTTTTAGAGGGTATTGTTCCTATGTATGCTACATAAGGAACATTATTTGGCCCGATAGTCACGTCTGCATCTAAAACGGATTCCGTTGCAATCGTTCCGGCATCAACCCAGTGGCCAGAGGCAAACATTTCTGCAACTAAAGAGTTTGACTCGAGTTTTTGTGCTTTCGATTCGGAAATACCATCCTTTTCTACAGAGACAGATTCTCCTGTTGATACCTCTTTCTTTTCAAAGATTAAATAAGGGATACCATTACGATTACTCGCAATATGATATTTATTACTTGAGGTATTCGATTTCGTTAAAACATCGGCTGGAGACCATGCTGTTGTAGAAACAACGAAACTCTGTGCATTATAAGAAGACGAAGAAGATGAATATTCACCCGTATAATCAGGTAATGCAAATACATATTGGGTTTGTACGTTTCCGGCACTCCCCAGAGTTTTATAATTACCGGTTTGTTTATCCGTATCATATCCAGTCCAGTTTACACCATCATAAATAGCCTCTTTTAAGCCATCTGACGTGATGTAATCAAGCTTAGAAATTTCTGCATTGGAGAGATAAACAGGCATCGAACCTTCAGTAAGATAATGACCATAGTCTATCCAGCCTGATGTCGATTTACTAATATTTACTTTATAACGTTTAGTATAATTTTCTCCGACATAAATTTCTAAAACTAACGCACTACCATCATATTTTTGTGTAACCCCCTCCAGAGTAGAGCAGCAAGTATTTATCCAATTTTCTTCTGTTTCATTCGGTTTATGAAGCCAATACGATACTTGTTCACCTTTCTGTACTGTTTCCCAAGAGAAATTTAAAACATCATAATTATTTTTTACGACAAAGTTGATTGGCTCATTCGGCAACACTTGCAAATTGAAGCCATTTATTGTAAGCCTCGACAAGGCAATATTGTTAACAGCTGGATCAAGGCAACTTCCATTAATATATGTATTGCGCTTTGTTAAGACAATTTTTCGCTCATAATCACACTGCGTAACGGATCCACTATTACATTCTTCATTGGGGATATCTGTTTCTCCATACGTCTCAATGACACGACCATCTGCATCATAACGGATATACGATGCGATGCTACGATCATTCAATTGTGCACTAGGAAGACTCAAGTGCTCATCCCAAAACGATACGGTAGTAATGGCGTCTGAAGGAACAAGACGTATGTCTTGTAAACGAATTTCAGATCCATCATCAGCATTTAATTTAAGTGTATATGAAGTTCCATTGACAAGATCTGTTTCCCACTCAATATATTCCCATTTGCCAAATCCAGAAATAGGAAAACTATTTTTGAGAGAATTATTCAAATAAAGTCGAAGATTCTTTTTAACATCCGTTTTTGCGACTCCTTGAACCCAAGCTGAAAAACGGTAATTTCCACCTTTTGCTTTATTGATAGAACCTTCCAAAGAATTTGCCGATGTAACAACTACGGCCTTTGACGAGAATCGGCTATAATCAACGGGATCGCTTGCTGTTGCTCCCAATTGATCAATAGCATTTCCTAAAAAATTATTCTTGATATTACACCTATCTGAATTCCAATTCTTGATATTACATGTTTCACCAGGCAAAACAAGAACTTCATCTATTCCAGCGTTAGAAATGGATGCTACCAAACGTCCCGAAAGTTTGTTTTCATATATTAAAGCTGTTTTTACGCCAAAAGCATCTATTGATTCGTTTGCAACACCGTTTTGATAATTTGTATAACTTTGTACTTTTTCCCATTCTGAAGATTGCGTGCCTGTAGCCCAGTCAAAAGTAAATGTAGAGCTTCTTTCTTTTGATGGCGCATACACCCATTTGTCCGTTATTTTGAATATTTTCCTTGCGTTATTGGCTTTGTCATTTTCTTCAGTATATCTAACCGCAGACCCCGACACAAGCTTTCCGTCATCGCATTCTGGAACACATTGGTAAGAGGCAATCGATTCAGATAATCTATTAGAGTCTAACATAAAAGCATAGCGTTCTGGAGCATACACATTAATGGTTTCGGATAAAGGTTTGCCATCGATGGATACTTTTTTTGATTTTACAAGGCCATTGACATCGTCCAAATATGTCATATTTTCAACTATGTTTTTACCAAGACTAGCTTTATCTGCGGAACTATTGGGATAAAAATTTGCAATTTCATTTTTCGACAATCTATCCACATAAATTAAACCAGGCCATTGTGCATTATTGGTGCCTCTATAACGATAATACGTCTTTGATACTTTTTTTATTGGAGATAAGTCCGTAATATTTCTATATGTATTCTCTATGCATACTTCGCCTTGAGCGATTCCTGAATTATTGCATAAAATCTTTTCTATCTCTCCGCCATTATTGGGCAAGTCGATCCTGTATGCATTAACGACGGGCATTCCCGTTGCATAATCATATTTAGGATATTCCGATGATACTTTACCAGTGTAGCGATAAGAATATGAAACTACTTTATCAACAACAGGATCACTGACCTTTTTTTCATCTACAAAATAGGCAACAACTTTATCTTTAAAAGAATCATTCTTTTTAAATATTATTCTATTTTTATTTTTCCCATATACAATGTATTCTCCTAACAGGGAACTCGGTTCATTAGTGCTACTTTCCAAATCAATGCCGTTGCTGGATCCATCCGATTTTTTATTCATATCTTCTGTTTTCCAGTCAAAGCCATTCCACACATAGGCCTTTTCAGGTTCCCTGACAACATACCAATCTGTTCCAACCAAAATGTGCTTTCTATTATCTAAACCATAATCATGGATTTCACTCATAGACCAATTATCGCTTTCATCTCTTTTTATCACTTGCACTTTTCTGTTTGGTTTTACTTTGTTCCCATACCAATGTTTTTTTATCCTAGGTCGTGTGACAATGTAAAAATCAGCTCCAGAAGAATAGCCAAACCACTCCGCTTCTGTAGACCAATCAAAATTTTGATGATCTACCATATTTTCATTGTCATATACAGTTTTCCAATTATTCCCATTAAATTCAAATAAAGACATATCATCGAAATCATTGTGTTTTACAGCAAAATAATCGTCACCTACAACTTGAATAGAGGGTTCTCCTTGCCATCCATTTAATTCCATAAGTTCTTTCTTTTTCCATTTGGCCTCGGATTCATTCCATTCTAAAACTCGTGCATAATAGCTCCAAACGCCTCTACCCTCTTCAGCACAAATTAAAATATTGTCGTTTAAGAAACCATACTGGTTATCATCATCTAAATCATCCCAATCATTAGTCTGTTCAACACGACTTCTGTCATAAGAGAAAGAAAACATCTTTAAATGACCACTATTAAAGTTCCCTTTATCCTTATAAAAGACACCAAAATGATTTTTCGCTGCAAAAAGTTGTGTATGCGTTCTGTCATACGCATCATCATCCGCCTTATACTGTGATATTTCGTATCCATCTTTTTTCCAAAGCGCCCACGGAATAGTGACAACTATTTTTTCATCTTCAACTTTTGCTTTTACAACATAATTTGGCCCGAAAGCCAAATAGTCTCTAGAACCAGTATCCCTAAATGATTTTTGTTTTTCCCATTTCTGTCCATTCCACAAGAAAACAGTATAAGTATAATCTTTTCTATTTCCATCACTTTCATTTGGATCATTATCTATAACGGAAATAAACCAATTTTTTTCACCAATAAAAAAAGATCCACTATTTGATTTTTGGACAACCTCATCTATAGTTTGCTGAAGAAGCCATTTCCCATTTCGCCTAAAATAAATTTGAAGTTTGGAATCTTTACTAGTAAAGCCTACAGCATAAACAGTTCCATCTTCCAAAGATCCAAGATTGATATTATTGATGGGCAATACGTCTGAGTGCAGGCCATCGGCATCTTGATCAACAATAGCCATTTCTTTATATTTGTATTCAATTTTCCCGCAATTTTTCCCTGTAATAGATTTGATGGCTCCCAAAGGTATTTTTTCTGGATCTTGAGCGAAAAGGGCTGTCTCTGAAGATGAAGAAGAGGAATACGAAGATCTTGAAGAAGAACTTTCTTCGCTATAATCATAATATTCATACGATTCTTCATCCATCTTTTCCGAATTTTTATTTAAGAATGTGATCGAACTGAGAAGTCTTTTTACGTACTTTGAATTTTCCTGCCCATTGATTTTTACTTGTAATGGTCTATAACAAAAAGCAACATCTTCTAATTTTTTACCATCGTTGCCATTTATAGTCATTTTTGAAAGATATCGGCGTTCTAAAGGGTCTATAAAAGCATCCGGAGAGGAAGCCGAATTCGGCTCCGATTCTCCCACTTTATCAATAAATTCATCTTGGAAATTTAAATCTGATCCTTTAGCTTCTGTAAAGAATTCAATGGATGCTCCAAGAGAGGATTTAACCTTTTTTAAATAACATTCCTTCGTATAGCCATTTGTTGTCACATAACCAGCTATCGCAACCTTCTCCTCAATTTGGTCATAGGTGTATGTAATGTTATTTTGATTGTAATCTTCCTGTTTGCTAAGATTCCACGCTTTTGGAAACAATTGATCTATGCCATTTTTTAAAGCCCCCACAATACCATACGTATTCGGATTTGCAAGTGTATATTCCGTAGCATTTCGTTCGATCTTAGTATCGCTATCATCTATATCACCGTAATAATATTTAATTCCTGAAATGTCTGTTAACACCCATCCCTTAATTATCGTATAGCTTTTCCCATTAAAATTTTTAGTATATGTTTTTTGCTCAACTTTCCAGTATGGCAAATCTTCAATCCACCATCGATTATTTTCATAAAAAATCTTGTACTTCAAACCAGCAGAAGTAACTAAATAGTACGAATCATCTCCAAGCCACATAGAACCGGCATCATCACTTATAATTTTAGCCTGCCCCAAAGTCCATCCCAGCCCTACCCAACTCGTTTGTGCAATATCATTTTTATTTTTTACAACTTCAAATACGTTTCCCGAATAAATCATCTCATACGTTACACTTACAGCGCCCACCGACATTACTGCGAGAGGCTTAGTAAATGCTGCAGAACCAGAAAGAGGATTCATACCTCCTTCCGGTGACATATATTTATTGAAAGTTGAACCCATTTCTGTTGATTGACCAAAAGCAAGGGGTGCAAGGAACGCAATCAAAGCAAAAAAAGAACGACTGTATTTATTTAAAAGCATAATGATAATATTTTGTTATTTTTTTTGTCAAATAATACATTTTTTGCAATCATTTGTAAACAAAAAAGAAAGAAATCCGTAAATATTTTTGACACACCTCTATAATCCAATATAAAATAAAGTTTTGCTTGTCCTTTTAGGAGGACATACAAAAAAATTATACAATGTTGTATATAATCAACATTTAAAAAGTTTTGGTTACTTATAGTCGCAAAAAATTAAAAATTTCAAAGGATAGATTGCAGAAATAGCCCGACATACACGCAAACGGCAACCCCCATCGGGGCAAGAAGACATAAGGGATGGTACAAATTCTAGACATGCCAAAAGGATCGGCTGTTCCTGTATTCACAAAGAGTACAATCCCTATTCAAGAATCTGAAGCAGAATGCCTTCACCAGCAGATCGGCTTATGCAAGGAATTTTGGATAATCGTTTTTAAGGGACAATGGATCAAACTCACAAATAAAAAAAGACAGATGGAATCACCTGTCTTCTTTACTATAGAGGCAACGCTCAGACTCGAACTGAGGAATGGGGCTTTTGCAGAGCCGTCCCTTACCAACTTGGGTACGTCGCCGGAAGTGCCAACAATTATAAGAAATTTTTTTTTATTTTCCAAGACAACCATGCCGATTATCTGCAAAATAGCGGAACTCTGGCTCAAAACACTCCGCATAGACCTAAAGATGCCCAGAGATTACACCCCGGGTATATTTGCTTTATGGCACAAGGATCTCGCCGCAGCAACGGCCGCCCTCCGCAAAACAGGTGCAGCGGCCCTTATCTCGCAAAGCAAAGATGGCGAAAAACTCGCAGAAATCGCTTCAGACCTGGGGTACAGGGTCGTCCGCGGCTCAAGTACCCACGGGATGCTACAAATACGGGAACTCCTAAAAGAACTGGAAAACGGCTATCCGTGCGCGATGGCCTTGGACGGTCCCAAAGGCCCCGCACTTGTTGAAAAGCCGGGCACCCGCTGGCTCGCAAGAAAATCAAAAAAAAAGCTATGGCAAGTTTCCGTCATCTACGGTGCACACTTCCAGCTTCATTCCTGGGACAAAGCAGTCATTCCGCTTCCCTTTTCACGCATTCATGTCGAACTCCAAGAAGTATCTCCAAATTGACAATTCCGGCGGGCACCGTTTATTATCTTTGCCCTTTGGTCACTTTCAAAGTGGCTTCATTCGCTTAGGAGTATCTCGTGAACTTTGCAAAATTCGTCGCATTCGACCTTGAAACCACAGGACTTTACTGTGCTAAAGACGAAATTATTGAAATCGGTGCCGTCAAATTTACCGTGGACAACGTCGACGGAGTCATCCGCCCCAAAGAAATCGACACCTTCCAGACACTCGTAAAGCCTCCGATGCTCATCCCACAAGAAGCTTCAAGAGTCAACCACATCACGGACCAGATGGTGGAAAACGCTCCGGCAATCGACGAAGTGCTCCATAAATTTACCGGTTTCTGCGGCCTCAATACCATTCTCGTCGCCCACAATGCAGACTTCGATGCAGGATTCTTGCACGTCGCCTATACAAAACATCCGCAACTTCTCCCGGGCAACCCGATCGTCGACAGCCTCCGCATTTCAAGAACGATCCTCCCGGAACTCAGAACGCACAAACTTGGCGACCTTGCCCACATGTTCCAGAAAATCAAGGGCCAGATTACGCTCAATATC
>Ga0172378_10004668_pt1 | contig 12825 bp, 9 predicted proteins | sample GrowelOW332metaG_FD_119755 | JGI IMG/M metagenome (GOLD analysis project Ga0172378, IMG submission 119755) | Groundwater microbial communities from an aquifer near a municipal landfill in Southern Ontario, Canada - Pumphouse #3_1 metaG | ecosystem: Environmental > Aquatic > Deep subsurface >...
GCCACTCAATGGAGCGGGGTAGTGCATAGCGAAGATTATTTTCTGCTCTGAGTGAATCGTGAAACACGATGATGGAACCATCGCGCGTATATTTTTTCACATTGTTATAAACTTGGGGTGGAGTCATTCGTTTGCTGTAATCGCGCGTTACCACATCCCACATAATGGTTTTGTATCCCAAAAAATGAAGATGTGTGAGTTGGTAAATAAACATATGACCGTGAGGAGGTCGAAACAAATTGGAATTTATGAAGTGGCTGCTTTGTTTTACGTTATTAACAAACTTTTTACCAAATGTTTTCCAACCTTGAAGGTGGTTGTGCGTATGGTTTCCCACTTGGTGTCCACGTTTCAATATTTCAGTATAAACATCGGGATATTTGCGTACGTTATCTCCTACACAAAAAAAAGTAGCTTTAATGTTGTATTTATCCAACAGATCTAAAACCCACGGTGTGATTTGAGGGATTGGTCCATCGTCAAACGTGAGATAAACCATTTTCTTATCTTTATGAGGAATTCTCCAAATGCTTTTTGGGAAAAGCATTCGGTATATTTTGGGTGGTCGTTCAATTAACATAGATTAGAAATACAATAAAAAGGGAGTGTTACTTCAAAATTAATCTTTGTAGTAGACATCCCCTATACTATATGGTTTATTCTTGTTGCGATTTATTATAATGTTGTAGTAGATCAGGACTGTATTGTTGCATCAATTGAAGTGATTTTTGCATAGCTTGTTCTTCAACAGTTTGCCTAACAGTATCGTCACCGGCCATGTAATATCCGCGAATTGAACCATCGGTTATCTCTTTTACAACCGAATTGGCCATTTGCCCCAATCCCTGTGTATAATAAAATTGCGAACGACTCAAGAGGTCGTCTATTCGTTCTGCGTATTTATCTTGATCGTACGTTTGATACAACGTGGTAATTCTTACCAGTACACCTAAGTTATAATTAAGAATATCGGAAGCTACGCTTGACATTTGTCTGGGTGACAGACGGTCGTACCAATCTAAATTTAGGTATATTCTATTTTCAATTTCATTAATAATCGCTTCCCCTTTTGCTGTTTCGCCTAAACGCAAGTATGCTTCGGCCAGCGGAATCGATTCATATCCAAAAGGCATACTTGAAGAGGGTAGAACTGTTAAGCATTTTTCCAATGCTATCAGTGCTTTTTCATTCTTTCCATCTGCGATAAGAGCGTCAATTAACATGGCAAACAAGTTGCGGTGTTGACTAAACATGCGTCGGTTGTTTTCATCTAAATAGACCTTTGGATTATCAAAACCTCCCCATTTAAACTTATTGATCATATTATCAAACATAACATCTATGTTCACACCATTATGTAATGGCTGACCGGGCGTTACGCGATAAGTTAATCCTTCTAACGAAAAATTGGGGGTCATATTTAAATGAGTATCGTGTCCTACTGTGGTTGCATAATAGAGCGGTCTATCCCAGTTCTCTTTGTTGATATTGGAGAGAAGCTCCAAAATCATCAATTCCTGACGATAGAGACCGGATTTTCCTTCCAGATTGATGGTCATTCGTTTCCTTGGCGATGCATTTAATTCTGCCCAATTTACGTTTGCAGAATCAACATTTAAATATAGCTTGTCGGATGGAATAACGCCTCCACTGTCAATAAATGGATTTGCGGGCGGTTTCACCCCGTCGCGTAAATTAGTGATAACGTCCGTAAGTGGCAATGAATCTTTAAATGCGGATGCATCGTAGTAAGATGGATATTGAATGGGGGGAATTTCATTTCTTTGTAGCATACTCTCAATTTGTCTACGCGTAAACAGATATGCGTGAGTTCCCCGATCACCAGCATATTGCTTTCGTGTCCAGGAAATTGGCATGGGTTCCGATTCATATGCCTGACGAACCATTTGGTCCACATACCACTCGGTTTGCAAATAGCTTAAGTTGCAAACTCGAACATCCGTTCGGAAACCTTCCACTTCTTGAGCATACCAAAGTGGGAAAGTATCATTATCTCCATTACAAAATATAATGCCATTGTGAGCAACGCTCGTAAGGTAATTCATGCCAATGTCGCGCGCTGTGTATCGTTTAGATCTATCGTGATCGTCCCAGCTCTGACCTGCCATTTGAATGGGAATCAGAATTCCGATGAAAGCGGCGAGTCCTGCAGCCAATGATCTGTTTTTAAAATATGCTTGAATAAACCGGGCTATTCCCGCTACACCCATTCCAATCCAAATGGTGAAAGCATAGAAAGAACCTGCAAACGCATAATCTCTTTCGCGTGGCTCAAAGGGAGTTTGATTCAGATAAATTACAATGGCAATGCCTGTCATAAAAAACAGCATAAATACTACCAAAAAGCTTTGCAACCCTTTTTCTTTAAGTTTTAATTGATAGATAATACCAATTATTCCCAATATTAGCGGGAGCATGTAGTAGACGTTTCGGGCTTTATTATCGGCAACTTCGGGTGCAATATCTTTTTGAGGTCCTAAGCCCAAAACATATTCATCGATAAATGAAATTCCGGTAATCCAATTTCCTTTCGTAATACCTCCATCTCCTTGAATATCGTTTTGTCTGCCGGCAAAATTCCACATAAAATATCGCCAGTACATGTAATTTAATTGATAAGAGATGAAAAAGCGGATATTATCAATCATTGAAGGTGTTTGCTTCTCATTTTTTACACCTCCCCACATCTTATAACCAATTAAATGATTGCTAAAGCTTGGATTTCCACTGTAGGAATGCATGCGTGGGAAAAGCATGGAGTTTGTATATTTATAATCTGAAACAGTAGTAGCTACATATCTGTCTTTCTCTTCCGGCGAGGATTTGATGACTTTGCTATAGCGTTTTTTTTCTGATGCAACTACCACCGAGCCATCGGCTTTTCGCTGTACATCCGATGCAAATGTGCGTCCATATATTAATGGTCTGTCTCCATATTGTTCGCGATTTAAATAACCGGCTAAGCTGAAAACATCTTCCGGTGAATTCTGATCCATCGGCGGATTGGCGATTGATCGTATAGGTATTAATGCAAAAGAAGAATAGCCAATCAGAATAACCAAAAGAGAGGACATGGCAAGGTTGATGAATTTGACATTGGCTTTCTTCGATTTAAATATAAAAATGGAAGCTGTGCCAATAAGTAAAAGCCAAAACCAGATACTGTCTCCAATAAATAATACACCTGAAAGCATCAGGCTTAATAAGAAGGTTAATCTAATGCGTGAAAAATTGGGTTTGGAAGACATTGTTTCGATTATACCCCAAACAATTACTCCTAATAGAGCAATAATATAGACAAATAGCCCGGAGTTGTAAGAAAATCCCATTGTATTTACTGCTAATAGTTCAAACCATCCTCCCACTTTAGTAAATCCGGGAATGATGCCGTACATTAAAATAACAATCAGTCCAAATGAAAATAACAAAGCCAACGTTGTGCCTTTCCAGTTAACATTTTCCTTTTTCTTGTAATAATAAATTAAAACAATGGCAGGAATACAAAGCAAATTCAAAAGGTGAACTCCAATAGAGAGTCCCATTGTGTAAGCAATTAAAACAATCCATTTATCGGAGTGTGGCTTATGTGCATTGTCTTCCCATTTCAAAATGAGCCAAAAAACCAACGCGGTAAACATGGAAGAGAAGGCATACACTTCGGCTTCAACTGCAGAAAACCAAAATGTATCGGAAAAAGTATAAGCTAACGCTCCAACTAATCCGCTGCCTATTATAATAATGAGCTGATTTGTTGAGAGTAGTTTTTGATCAGGTCTAATAACAAGTTTTCGCGTTAAATGAGTTATGGTCCAAAAAAGGAACAGAATAGTGAGTGCGCTCAACAAAGCTGACATGGCGTTAACCATAATGGCTACATTTGCAGGATCAGATGTGAGCTGCGTGAAAAAATTGGCTGTCAACATAAAAAAAGGAGCACCCGGAGGGTGACCCACTTCCAATTTGTAGGCAGAGGTGATAAATTCTCCACAATCCCAAAAGCTTGCTGTTGGTTCAATCGTCATCAAGTAAACAATAGCTGAAATCACAAAAACTATCCAGCCCGTAACATTATTGATTAACCTGTATCTCTTCATGAAAATATATTTAAAAACGTGTTCTACAAAGCGTAGATTTTATGGATTATCTCTATTTTGCTGCAAATATAGGTAAAAGTATGAAGAACCTAAATAGATTATGGCAAATTATGGCGAAATATGGTTTGCTATCATTGTAAAAGATGAGACTGGTCAGTAATCCTCATTTTCTCTTACAAAGCCTTAGATCTGCAAAGCATCAGATGTGCAACATATTTATCCATAGCAATTTGCATGGAATATCGAAAAATTAAAACTCAGGAACTTTATCAAAAATTTTTTCGAAAGAGGTTGCAAGACAATAAATAAACATTACACTTTTTCACATACGTGTGTATGCTAAAAACATCTATCAGCTCCGTTCTTAACACTTTTACTATTTCTTATTAAAGTGCTATTCTCTAAATAATTGCATTGGATTAATTAATGCTTAAAAATATTAAAAAATGAAAAATATGTTTTAAAACATGTTTTTCATTAAATAGTATTAAATCAGATAGTTAGGGTGTCTATTTGATACTTTTCATTTTTAGTTGTAATCTCTTACGATAATTTACTTACTAAAAGTTTGGATAAATAGAATGAAAAAGTTTACTTTGGAAGCAAATAAGGAAATAAATCAGCATTAAGTCAATTTTCTATCATCATTTCCATAACTCGTTATGCAAAAAACCTTGGTCATTATTAAACCTTCCGCCATTCAACGTGCACTTGTCGGAAAGGTTATCTCTCGTTTCGAGAAAAAAGGGTTGCAAATTGTTGGTTTTAAAATGGTTTATTTAGATGATAAGATGTTAGAGATTCATTATGCTCACTTAAAAGAGAAGCCTTTCTTTAAACGAATAAAAGAGTCTATGCAGGTTACTCCGGTTCTCGTTATTGCCTTAAAAGGATTAGATGCCATTGAAGTTGTCAGGAAAATGGCCGGATCAACCAATAGCAGAAAGGCAGAGCCTGGAACAATTCGTGGAGATTACAGTATGAGTATTCAAGAAAATATTGTGCATACTTCAGACTCAGTGGAAAACTCAACCATCGAATTAGCCCGTTTTTTTAAAGAAGAGGAGATGTTTGAGTACGATCCTCTTATTCTACCGCATTTATATGCAAATGATGAGTATTAAGAAGACTTAAAATAGAAGAGTAAAAACTTAACTATCAAAAAAAGCTTATGGCGATTAAAAAATTAGTATCGAGAATTAAGATGATTGCACTTACAGGGTGCCTATTTTTTACTACCACAGCATTCTCACAAGCGAAAGACACAGCAGACGAGCCCGACAATTCGAGAGCTAAGTTGATGTACAAACAAACTCACGGAGTAAACAATTTTCAAGAAAGCGATTTATTAGCTGATGGATTTAAGCTAAAAATGGATATCTCTGTTTTAGAAGAGGCAGTGAATGAGAGAGAAGCTATTGATATGGATGCAATTCCATCTGAAGATTTATACGGAGGAATATGGTCGAACAGTCATGTGAACGCATATGGTTCAAACATTAATGGTCCGGCAGAATTTGAAGTTGATTTAAGTAATTTTACAATGCCTGTAATTGGTCATGTAACTTCTAACTTTGGCCGTCGCGGAAGTCGCCGATATCACTATGGTGTTGACATCAAAGCACAAACCGGTGATACCATCTATGCTGCATTTGACGGTAAAATCAGAGTTAAGCAATTCGATAGAAGAGGTTATGGGTATTACATCGTAATTCGTCATCTCAATGGATTGGAAACCGTATATGGTCATTTATCTAAATTTTTGGTAGCCGAAAACGATTTTGTAATGTCGGGCGACCCTATCGGCTTAGCCGGAAATACTGGTCGTTCTTTCGGTTCACATCTTCATCTTGAAACACGTTTTTTAGGTAAACCAATTGATCCAAATTTCATTATCGACTTTGATAACAAAGTATGTCATCGCGACACCTACCTTGTATCAAACGAAAGTTATCGAAAAACTACTCAAAGTAGCAGAGTTATAAAAAGAGCAACTGCAGCTAATTATGCGAATCCTTCTACTGCCACAACCAATAAATATGTTTCAGGAGAGGTAAAGCATTACAAGATTAAAAAAGGAGATACACTGGAAGCAATTGCTCGCAGAAATGGCACAACCGTAAAACAGCTTTGTACTCTAAATAATATTACTACAAAGACGACGCTTCGAATTGGTAGATCGTTGCGTATTTCATAACAACAAGAGTAGTTTTTTTTATAAAAAAAGGTGTAAGATTAGACTTGCACCTTTTTCTTTTTTTCTCTACCTTTGCACACCGTCTGAAATAAAAGAACAGAACTTTATTTATTGTAAAAAAATGGATGTTACCAAAAAGCAATTCGAAGAAGTTATCTCAATATGTAGAAATCTTTTTCACGAAAAAATGAAAGATTACGGAAGCTCATGGCGTATTTTACGTCCGGAGTCTGTAACCGATCAAATTTATATTAAAGCAAACAGAATACGTTCATTAGAAATAAAAAAGGAAAGGAAGGTCGATGAAGATGTTTTCTCCGAATTTATTGCTATAGTTAATTATGGAATCATTGGATTGATTCAATTGGAGCTTGGTTTTGCAGAAACCGTTGATTTATCTGTCGATAAAGCTTTGCAGCTTTACGATAAACATATGGAGAGAACAAAGAAATTGATGTATGCTAAAAATCATGATTACGATGAAGCGTGGCGCTCAATGCGCGTTAGCTCATACACAGATTTGATTCTGATGAAAATATATCGTACAAAAGAGATAGAGAGCAACAAAGGTAAAACATTGGTGTCGGAAGGTGTGGATGCAAACTATCAAGACATGATAAATTATGCTCTTTTTGGATTGATCAAACTACATTTTAATGAGGTTGAGGAGGAATGAAAAGAGAAGCATCATCGTTTATGAATATCGTTCTATCCATTGCGCGTATTGTTTTTGGTGTTACTTTCATCTTCTCTGGATTTGTTAAAGCGGTTGATCCAATTGGATTTTGTTATAAAATAGAAGATTATCTGATTTCGTTTCAACTCGTACAATTGATTCCTTTAGCACTCGCTTTCGCGATTATTTTAATAGTAATTGAATTCTTAATTGGAGTCTCTATTCTCTTTGGAATATACCGAAAAGCGAGCACATCGTTAGCTGTTTTATTTATGGTGGTGATGACACCTTTCACATTATACATAGCACTCAATAATCCCGTTGAGGATTGTGGATGCTTTGGCGATGCTTTAATTATCAGTAATTGGAATACCTTTTATAAGAACATAGTTCTCCTTATTTTTGCGCTAATACTTTTTGTTTATCGTGAAAAAATCAAATCCTTCTATTCAAAGAAAACCGGAAACTTTGCCTTTGCATTTGTTTTAATATTTGCGTTCGCATTGTGTAGCTATAATGTTTTATATTTGCCGATTCTCGATTTCAGACCATACAAAGTGGGTGTGAATATTCCCGAACAAATGGAGACGGATAAAGCTCGTGGAGATGTTTTTAAAAACATATATGTTTACGAAAAAGATGGTGTTCAACAAGAATTTACCGAAGAAAATTTTCCTTGGGAAGACAGCACCTGGACATTTATTGATTTAAAACTTGAGTTGGTAAAAAAAGGCAATGAACCAATAATAAAGGATTTTAAAATTATTGCTTACAATCAAGATTCGGAAGGATCTTTTATAGCATCCGATGACATTACTCAAGATGTTCTATCACGACCCTTGAGCTTACTGGTTGTTTCTCTCTCGTTGGACAAAGCCAACGAGAAAAGTTTGAGAGAGATACATGCATTGTCTAATTTTGCGCTGAAAAACTACATGGATATATATGTTCTTACTGCCTCAGATGGGAATGTTGTAGAGAAATGGAACAAAAAATTAGGGGGCATTTATTTGAACTATGCAACAATGGACGAATTAACTTTGAAGACAATTATTCGGTCAAATCCGGGAATCCTTTTGTTGAAAGAAGGAACCATCCAAGCAAAGTGGAGCCATCGGAATGTGCCAGACACGGTGGAATTGGCTAAATTGATTTCACAATCAGAAACCGAAGGAAAGAAAACTCCTTTCAACAAATCTGAATCCAGTTTGTTAATTGTATGTCTCTTATTTTTACTACCTTTACTGGGAATGAGATTGTACGATAAAAAAACACTTTCATACACTCAGAAATAAAAAAAATTGCAAAATAGATAAATCACAGACTTCTGATAGAAAGTCGAAATATAACTTTTATAAATTAATAAGAATGAGAAAAAAGATTGTAGCAGGAAACTGGAAAATGAATAAAACCTTACAAGAAGGTTTGTCGTTTAGCAACGAACTGAAAGGTTTGTTAGACAACAAAACTATTAATTGCGAAGTAATAATTGGAACTCCTTTTATTCATCTGAGCGAAGTTGCGAAAGTTTTCGATGGAACAAAAATTCATGTTGCAGCGCAAAACTGTGCCAATAAAGAATCGGGTGCTTACACCGGCGAAGTTTCGGCAGCTATGGTGGCATCAACGGGTGCTAAACACGTAATATTAGGACACAGCGAACGACGTGCTTATTATCACGAAACTCCGGAGCTTTTAAAAGATAAAGTGTTGTTAGCATTGTCCAATAATTTAACTCCCATTTTCTGCGTTGGTGAAGTTCTGAACGAACGGGAATCGGACAAACATTTCGAAGTAGTTGCTGCGCAACTTAAAGATTCGTTGTTTAAACTATCTAAGGAAGATTTTGCAAAACTAATTATTGCATACGAACCCGTTTGGGCTATTGGAACCGGTAAAACTGCCTCTGCAGAACAAGCACAAGAAATGCATGCATTTATTCGCAAAACAATTTCCGAAAAATATGGTGAGGAAATTGCGGACAACACCTCAATCCTTTATGGCGGAAGCTGTAATGCCGGCAACGCCAAAGAGTTATTCTCAAATCCGGATGTGGATGGAGGATTAATTGGAGGTGCATCGTTAGATTCTGCCAAATTTTTACCGATAATTGAAGCATTCAATTAAGTAAATCTTTTTTTTTAGAATTACCGCATTGTATGCGGTAGTTCTTTTCTTTCCGAAAATACAAATTCTATGAACATAAAATCTGTTATAAGATTATCACTTGTTGTTTTTTTTCTTCAGACTCTGCTGGTGACTGCTCAAACGCCCGTTCGGGGAACATCTGCCAGCCAAAGTAACAACAACACTTCTATTATTGACGAACTCAATGCTAACCGTCCCGGTCAAGGTAAGGTCACGGTTTATCAAGATGAGGCAATTAAAGGAATTCTTGCCAAACCGGCACCGGTTAATTTGCCTGTATTTTCGTCAGGCGATGGATCTGTTCGATACGTGAAAGTGAGAGGATATAAAATTCAGGTTTTCTCCGGAAATGATCAGCGCAAATCGAGAGATGAAGCTTATTATAAACAAAGACTTATTAACGAGAATTTTGAAGATATAGAAACTGTTGTTTTCTTTAACTCGCCACGTTGGATTTTACGTGCAGGCAACTTCAGAACGCGCGAAGAGGCCAATAAAGTTATGATGCAAATGAGAGGACGGTTTCCAAACTTTGGGAAAGAGATGTATGTTATTTCCGATACAGTGAAAATACCTATTTAATCTCAATCATCATTTAATATACAAAATAACCCGCATGAAATTCAATACAGAGAAGACTGCTGCTTTAGCCGGTCATTATTCAGATATACTACAAGCATTAGGAGAAGATCCCAACCGTGAAGGATTAATTAAAACTCCGGAACGCATTGCCAAAGCAATGCAATATTTAATGCAAGGATATAATCAGGATCCGGAAGAGATAATCAGAGGAGCGTTGTTTAAAGAGAAATATCGTCAGATGGTGATAGTAAAAGATATCGATTTTTATTCGATGTGTGAGCATCACATGTTGCCATTTTTTGGTAAAGCACACGTTGCCTATATTCCCGACGGATACATAACCGGTTTGAGCAAACTTGCCCGTGTTGTTGATGTTTTTGCGCGACGTTTGCAGGTGCAAGAACGCCTCACGACACAAATTAAAGAATCAATTCAAAACACATTAAAACCTCTGGGCGTTATGGTGGTAATTGAAGCTCAACATATGTGTATGCAGATGCGGGGAGTTGAAAAACAACATTCCATAACTACTACCTCCGATTTTACCGGAGTATTTACTAATGCAATTACACGCGAGGAGTTTATTAGTTTGATAAAGTAAAAGAGACAGTCAGCAGTCAGTAATCAGTGAACAGTAATCAGTGAACAGTAATCAGTGAACAGTAATCAGTGAACAGTGAATAAAATTGTTACTATCATCTTCACTTTTCACTTTTCACTCACTCTTAACTCTTAACTCTTAACTCTTAACTCTTAACTCTTAACTCTTAACTCTTAACTCTTAACTCTTAACTCTTAACTCTTAACTCTTCATTCTTCACTCTCAGCTCCTCGAAGCCCGCTTTCGTTCGTTTTCACCCAAAAGTACTTTTCGCAACCTCATATGTTTTGGAGTAATCTCCACATATTCATCTTTTTTGATATATTCTAATGCTTCTTCCAGACTAAATACAACGGGAGGAGACAATTGAGCCTTATCATCTGTTCCCGATGCACGAACATTCGACATTTTTTTTGCCCTCGTAACATTTACTATCAAGTCTCCTTCTTTTGAGCTTTCACCCACTACCTGACCGGCATAAACGTTGGTTTGCGGCTCAATAAAGAATTTGCCGCGATCTTGTAGTTTATCCAAAGCGTAAGCATATGCATTTCCAGTTTCTCCTGCAACAATAGAACCATTTTGACGGTTCTCTATTGGACCTCTCATGGGTTGGAACTCCAAGAAACGGTGGGCCATAACTGCTTCGCCGGCAGATAAAGTAAGAATGCTGTTGTTTAATCCAATAATACCTCTCGAAGGAATAATAAACTCCATATGCATGCGTTCATTTTTACTTTCCATCGAAATTAACTCACCACGTCTGCGTGTTACAATATCAATTATTTTACTCGATGTTTCTTCCGGAAGATTGATGCTTAGTTGTTCAACGGGTTCATATTTCTCTCCATCAATTTCTTTTATGATTACTTGTGGTTGACCCACTTGCAATTCGTATCCTTCACGACGCATTGTTTCTATGAGTATTGATAGGTGCAAAACACCGCGACCATATACAATCCATGAATCAGCAGAACCTGCATTTTCAACGCGCAAAGCGAGATTTTTATCTAGCTCGCGCATTAGGCGATCGTGAATGTGTCTTGAAGTAACAAATTTACCGTCCTGACCAAAAAAAGGAGAATTATTGATTGTGAAAAGCATTGACATCGTCGGCTCATCAATAGATATATGATCCAGTGGTTCCGGATTTTCCCAATCAGTAATGGTATCGCCAATTTCGAAATCTTCTATGCCAATCAAAGCACATATATCACCCGATTGTACTTCATTCGTCTTTACACGACCCAAACCCTCGAAGACGTCTAATTCTTTTATTCTGATTTTTTTAATAACACCTTCGCGTTTACAGAGTGCATAGTCTTTGTTTGGTACGATGGAGCCACGATTGACTCTTCCCACTGCAATTCGTCCAACGTAGTTGGAGAAATCCAACGATGTTATCTGCATTTGAGGCGTTCCTATCAAAGTTTTCGGTGCAGGAATATGCTCAACTATGGTGTCTAATAAAGCAAAAATATCTTCCGTTGGTTTGTTCCAATCATCCGACATCCAGCCCTGTTTTGCAGAACCATAAATGGTTGGGAAATCTAACTGATCCTCTGTAGCATCTAAGCTAAACATCAGATCGAACACTTTCTCTTGAGTCTCTTCGGGTCTGCAGTTTGGCTTATCTACTTTGTTGATAACCACTACCGGCTTCAACCCAATCTCCAATGCTTTTTCTAAAACAAAACGAGTTTGAGGCATTGGTCCTTCAAAAGCATCCACAACCAGTAAGCAACCGTCTGCCATGTTGAGTACGCGTTCTACTTCGCCGCCAAAGTCGGCGTGACCGGGAGTGTCAATGATGTTTATTTTTACATCGTTGTACCGAATAGATACGTTTTTCGAAAGAATGGTGATTCCCCGCTCACGTTCTAAGTCGTTGCTATCCAGGATTAAATTGTCCGTTTGTTGGTTGTCTCTAAACAGATGACCTGCCATGAGCATTTTGTCTACCAATGTGGTCTTGCCATGATCAACGTGTGCGATGATGGCTATATTTCTTATTTTTTGCATTTACAATCTTTTTTCAGGGTGCAAAGATACGATATTCTAAGGAAAATATAGAATATGGTCTCTCTGTGAAACAAATAATTATATTAAATTGGGAGAAATGATGTGGTGATGTGAGGATTTGGTGATATGTTGATTTGCTGATGTGGTGATATGTTGATGTGCTGATATGGTAATGTGAGGATTTACTGATATGGTGATGTATTGCACTGTCATACTGAACGTAGTGAAGTATCTCATACATGTATGTAGACTGTTCAACAGATTCCTCCCGCTGGTCGGAATGACAACTTGCTAAAAGGTTACGAAAAACCAAAATCACGAAAAACCAATAGTGCCACAAAAGCACCCTCCTTTTCTTGCAAAGACTAAATAAATATGATTGTAATCAGACTAATCAATCCAATAAATATCCATAACGTTACTCCTAACACCAATGGTCGCATCCCAACCGATTTCAATACTTTCAATGATAAGCCGGAACCGA
>Ga0172378_10004669_pt1 | contig 12825 bp, 15 predicted proteins | sample GrowelOW332metaG_FD_119755 | JGI IMG/M metagenome (GOLD analysis project Ga0172378, IMG submission 119755) | Groundwater microbial communities from an aquifer near a municipal landfill in Southern Ontario, Canada - Pumphouse #3_1 metaG | ecosystem: Environmental > Aquatic > Deep subsurface >...
AAGGGCGTCACCTTGGAAAATGATGAAACAGCAAGCTTCCCGGATGCACCCACCGCCAGGGGCCTCAAGCATCTTCATGAGCTTCTCGAGGCAAGAAAGGAGGGCTATGCTGCAGCCATGCTTTTTGTGATCCAGATGAAGGGCCCCAAGGTCTTCAGGCCCAACAGGGCCAATGACCCAGCCTTTGCAGATGCTCTAGAGAGAGCCCAGGATAGTGGGGTGGAGCTTATGTGCTATGACTGCATTGTCAGGCCCGATTCCATGGTCCTGGACCAGAAAGTGCCTATAGGCCTACGCTGATGCTGAAGGCCTTGGACTCTCCCCTTTCAAGGACAAGCAGCCCTATCTTGGAATTGAGGCAATTCACGGCTCCGCACTGAGGCTCGACGCAGACAAAGCCCTTGCCTCCCCCCTTGTTCCACAAGATCCATTGGTCGAAGGCCGATGAAACTGTGAAATGCACATCATCAAGCCAGGCAGCATTCCCCCCTGAGGTATAGAGGCCTGACAGGGCGCTGGAGCAAGGGTTGAAGCCAGTTGTATAGGAAAGCTCTCTTTCGTCAAGCTCAACTGGGGCTCCCTCTGGTATGAAGCGCTCATTGCGGACCCAGCGGCTCTTGATTGGGACCTTTAGGCAGGTGGGGCATACAAAGCTTGTATGAAGGCCGAATGTCAATGGCATTGAGATGTCACAATCATTGGTGAATACGAAGCTCTCAGTCAGCCCATCGTCGGCCAGGGCTGCCTTGACTCTCAGGGTAAAGGAGAAAGGAAAGAAATCGCCGCGGTTCACAAGGGCTGCCGTCACGGATCTTGAATCGCTTTCCTCAACCTTGAAGATTGCCGACCAGAGCCTGCCGTGCAGGCTGTTGCCCAGGCCTGCCTCATTGAGCTCCAGGCGATAGGTCCTGGATTCATGGACAAAGCTGGCGCCTTCTGTGCGGTTTGGAGGCATCAGGATAGGGTTTCCATAGTGCATGCAGCTCAAGGACTCTAGGTCAATGCTCTTGGGAGTGAAGAAGATGGGCCGGCCCTTGTATCCAAGGCTCACGACATTCATGCCAAGATTCGGGGCGACAATGGCCTCATAGCCCCCATAGGACAGGCGTATCAGCTCACTCATTGTCATTCCACCTGAGGCGGTGAAGGTCCCCCTTCTCCTCAAGGCCCTCAAAGCCATTCTGCCTGAAGGCTTCATAAGCTGCAATGGCTACACTGTTGGAGAGATTCAGGGATCGTATCGATGGCTTCATAGGCAGCCTCACACAGCTTTGGGGGTAGCGCACAAGCACCTCCTCGTCGATTCCTGCGCTTTCCTTGCCAAAAACCAGGTAGAGCTCCCCTTCAAGCCTGTAGTCAAGGTCGCAATAGCAGGCCCTGGCCTTAGTAGTGAAGAAGACAAGATTGCAGGAGCCGTGTGCATCCAGGAAGACCTTGACGCTGTCATGCTCGACTAGCTCAAGCTTGTCCCAGTAGTCAAGGCCTGCATGGCGCACATACTTCTCCTCCAGGGAAAATCCAAGAGGATGGACCAGGTGCAGCCTTGCACCAAGAGCTGCACAGGTTCGGGCTATGTTGCCGGTATTCTGAGGTATCTCGGGCTCAAAGAGCACAATATTCAGCTTCAAGAGAAGATCTCCCTGAGGTTCTCAAGTATGTACTGAGGCCTATAGGGGAAGCTGTCTATTTGCTCACGCCGCGTCACGCCGGTGAGCACCAGGCAGGTCTCCAGGCCGCTTTCCAGGCCTGCTATGACATCGGTGTCCATGCGGTCGCCGATCATCACAGAATCCTCTGAATGGACGCCGAGCATCCTCAGCCCGGTGCGCATCATAAGCGGATTGGGCTTGCCTATGAAGTAGGCCTGCTTGCCGGTTGCTATCTCTATTGGGGCTATGAGGGCCTTGCATGCAGGCAGGATGACTCCATTATCCCCCGGTCCTGTCTGGTCCGGATTGGTGCCGATGAGCCTTGCTCCCCTGCCCACCAGCTGAACAGCCTTGCAGATGCTCTGGTAGCTGTAATTCACCGATTCGCCCACAACAACATAGTCAGGGTTGACATCGTTGAAGATGATGCCCTTGGAGTAAAGGGCCTGGAAGAGGCCGCTGTCTCCAAGCACGTAGGCGCTTGTCTCTGGACCCATCTGCCGATAGAGAAAGCTGGCTGTGGCCATTGCCGATGTATAGAAGCGGTTCTCTGGCACCTCAAGGCCCATGCGCTCAAGCTTTATCTGCAGCTCCTTGGGAGTCTTTCCGCTGTTGTTGGTCAGAAACAGATATTCCTTGCCCTCATCCTTCAGCCACTGGACGAACTCCTTGACCCCGTCAAGAATCTGGTTGCCATGGTAGATGACGCCATCCATATCACAGATGAAGCCCTTCTTGTCTCTTAGGTTCTGCATTTTCACCTCAAGCCATGATAACTTAAAATCATGCCTGCTGGCAATGACAGAGAGAAGCGCTTTTGGCTATAATGGAGGCCATGAGATTCATAGATTCACATTTCCATGGGCTGGGCATGGCCGCTCGCGGCATAGAGCTAGGCAGATTGTTCGGCGATCTTGAGGGCCTGGGCTTTGCAGGCGGGCTTGACATCGGGACCCGCTGCGACGACCTGGAAAAGCGCATTGAGACTATAAGGCCCTTATCCGACAAGGTTCTCTTCACACTTGGAAGCGGGCCCTGGGCCCTTCAGGCTGACGCCGATGAGAATGAAGGCAAGCCTATTTTCTCGATAGACAGGATTATGGAGATCCTGAAGGAAAGCCTCCGCCTAAACCCATGCTCCATAGGAGAGATCGGTCTTGACTATCACTGGGACTATGGCACAAGAGAGCAGCAGCGAGAGCTTCTTGAAAGGCAGCTTGACCTGGCCTATGAGAACGCTCTTCCTGTTGTCATACACTGCAGGGATGCCATGGAGGACACCCTGTCCATTCTCTCTGCTCATAAGGCAAGGGGAATCATCCATTGCTATTCAGGCTCGCCCTCACAGGCTCTTGAGCTTCAGAGACAGGGCTGGATGATCAGCTTTGCAGGAAACCTGACCTACCCCAAGGCCAGGAGCCTTGAAGAGAGCCTTGCATGCCTGGATCTTAGTTCAATCCTTATAGAGACCGATGCGCCCTACCTTGCCCCGCAGGCCTATCGAGGACAGGTGAATTCACCCTTGCTGATCCTTGAGACCTACAGGAAGGCAGCGGCCATTAAAGCCATATCTGTTGAAAAGATGGGTGAGATTGCAACAGGGAATTTTGAAAGGCTGCTTGGACTATCCAAAGAGCCTTGAAAGAGCCAGGGAGACGGCCCTGGATCGAAGGTCATAGACCAAGGTTATTTCAAGGGCTTGATTGTTATGGACCAGCTTCAGGGACCTTAGGCTCCTGCTGTAGCTTGGACGGACAATCATTGTCGCAAGGTTCGGGTCAATCAGGCCAAGGTCCTGCTCCTCCACAACCCAGGCAGCCTCTGAATGGGCCTTGAACAGGGTATCAAGGCCTTCAGCGCCTGGACAAAGGACAGTGGCTCCCTTTTCAAGAAGGAGGGCGATGGATCCCACGCTTTTTCGCTCAATGGAGCCCATGACGCCATCTATTGCCTGCGCTGCGGCTTCTGAGCTGCTGTCGCTTAGCAGATAGACAGGCCCATCGCTGGCCTTGAAATGCTCTGCAGCCTTCTTCCATGCCGATGAGCTGTCAGGACGAAGAAGATAATCGAAGAAGCCGCTCTCATCTGAATCCAGCATTCCAAGCATCACTGCATCAGGCTTATCCATCTTAAGCCCTGCAAGCCTTGAGCTGAGAATGGGATCGCAGATCAGGGCTCCCTTCATGGAGGCAGCCCAGCTGCCAAGGGCTGAGTCGCTGAAGAACACTTCAGGATCCAGGCAGACGGTCAAGGCAAGACGGCCCTGCAAAAGCAATGAGAGTCGGTCACCTAGTCCTATGGACGGCTTCTGGAATGCTCCGGCGATGGTAATGCGGGGCATGAAAAGCCACGAGGCGGCGAGGATGGCCGCCAAGGCCAGGATGGATAACAGGATTGCCAGTTTTCTTCTGCTTCTTCTTCTCACACCTTGACTCTAGACCCAGAACACCTAGTGGGTCAAGAATCAAGAATGCACATCAAATTTAGCTTTATTCAAGTCTCATCCATATTTAACTTAGTTTTCCACAACTGTGTTGACCCTCTCTTGCATAAATAACTATAATGTTTTCGCTTATCAGCAAGGAGAAATTATGGTTTCCTATAAAGAACTAGGTCTGGTGAATACCAGAGAAATGTTCGCCAAGGCCGTCACCGGCGGTTATGCGATTCCCGCTTACAACTTCAACAACATGGAGCAGCTTCAAGCCATCATCATGGCCTGCGTAGAGACAAAGAGCCCGGTCATCCTTCAGGTTTCAAAAGGCGCCAGGGATTATGCGAACATCAACCTGCTTCGCAACATGGCAAAAGGTGCTACCCAGTATGCTCATGAGCTTGGCTATGACATTCCAGTCGTGCTTCACCTTGATCATGGCGACAGCTTTGCCACCTGCAAGGAATGCATAGACAACGGCTTCTCATCTGTCATGATCGATGGTTCATCCCTGCCCTATGAGAAGAACATCGAGCTCACCCGCAAGGTTGTTGAGTATGCTCACCAGTATGATGTCACTGTCGAGGGAGAGCTAGGAGTGCTCGCCGGAATCGAGGATGAGGTCAGCGCAGCGGTCAGCCACTACACCCATCCTGACGAGGTCGTCGACTTTGTGTCCAAGACAGGCGTAGACTCATTGGCGATCTCCATCGGAACAAGCCATGGAGCCAACAAGTTCACCCCGGAGCAGTGCACACGCAATGAGGAGGGCATCCTGATTCCACCTCCGCTTCGCTTCGACATCCTCAAGGAGATCGAGAAGAAGCTTCCTGGATTCCCAATCGTCCTTCATGGATCCTCCTCTGTTCCTCAGGAATATGTCAAGATGATCAATCAGTATGGCGGCAAGCTCAAGGACAACGTCGGCATCCCAGAGGAGCAGCTCAGGGAGGCAGCCAAGTCAGCTGTGTGCAAGATCAACATCGACAGCGATGGCAGGCTTGCAATGACAGCTCTCATCCGCAAGGTCCTTGCTGAAAAGCCTGAGGTGTTCGACCCAAGAAAGTACCTCGGACCTGCAAGGGACGCCCTTAAGCAGATGTACATGCACAAGAACATCGATGTTCTTGGAAGCGCCAATCACGCCTAGATTCCTCTTTTGTCCGCCTTTTGTTCAGAAAGGCCTTAAATGACAAGTTGACAAAGAGATATAGCACATGATAGATTTTGCTGGTTGGTTCTTGAGAGCCAACTAGCTTTTTTTGATAAGTTTAAACAACTTGAGGAGTACGCTTGGCAACAAAGGAATTGAGGATCAACCGCCAGATTATGGCCAAAGAGGTCCTTGTAATCGATCAGGATAATCAGAAGAACCTTATGAAGTTCTTCGACGCCCTTCAGCTTGCCCAGGACACAGGCCTGGACCTGGTGGAGGTATCAGGCAATGCCAATCCACCGGTATGCAAGATAATGGATTATGGCAAGTACCGCTATGAGCAGGAGAAGAAGGCCCGCGAGCAAGCTCGCAACCAGAACATCATCAAGCTCAGGGAAATCAGGATGCAGCCGAAGATCGATACCCACGACCTTGAGACCAAGACCAAGGCCATCTCCGCCTTCATTGGCGATGGGGATAAGTGCAAGGTCACCATCCGCTTCAAGAGCAGGGAGCTTGCCCACCCAGAGATGGGAAAGATGGTGCTTGACAAGATACTTGAACTCCTTACGGAAAAAGGCTTATCATATCAGGTTGAAAGCCAGGCGCAGATGGAAGGTCGAACGATGTCCATGCTGCTTGGCCCTAGAAAGAAATAATCCCTTTTGGGTTTATTAAATACAGCAGCTATCAGGGGTGCTTGTTCCCTGAGGCGCAGAGAGGTGACAAATGCCTAAAATGAAAACAAGAAGAGCAGCTGCAAAACGCTACTCGGTTACCGGCACTGGCAAGGTCCGCTTCAAGAAGCAGGGACTTCGCCATATTCTTACTAAGAAGACCACCAAGAGGAAGAGAAATCTTCGCGCTTCTGGCATTCTTTGCGACATCGAAGCCAAGAGAGCAAAAGCCATGCTCCCTTACGCCTAGCAGGAGGGTGAGAATATGCCAAGAGCAGTAGACGGAACCAAACACAAGGACAGGAGAAATAAGATTCTCAAGCTTGCCAAGGGCTATTGGGGGCGCAGAAGCACCAACAATCGCGTCGCAAAAGATGCTATAGCCAAGGCCGGAACCTACGCCTATCGCGGACGCAAGGAGAAGAAGAGGGATTTCAGAAAGCTCTGGATCGCCAGGATCTCCGCAGCCGTGCAGGCTGAGGGAATGAACTATTCCTCTTTCATGCATGCCCTTAAGCTTGCCAACATCGAGATCAACCGCAAGGCTCTCTCCAACATGGCAATTGAGGACAAGGCAACTTTCAGTGCACTTGTTGCACAAGCAAAGCAGGCACTCAACTAGCAGGAGATATTGAATGTCAACAGTGGAATCTGTGCAGAGGATTGAGCTAAGGGTCAAGCGGGCAGCCGCATTGATCGCTCTTCAGAGAACCCAGCTTGAGGAGCAGAAGACCTTGATAGAGACCATGCAGGAGCAGTCAGAGGCCCAGGCCAGAGAGCTTGAGTCGATGAGGGCGAATGCGGTCGATGCAGAGGCTCTTCGGCAGCAGCTAGAGCAGGAGATTCTCCTGAAGAGCCAGGAGTCTGAGAAGGCAGCCGCAGCCCAGGAGGCTCAGCAGGAGATCGAGGCGCTAAAGGCCAGGATCGCTGAGCTTGAGGAGAATGCAAGCGCCATCCAGAAGGAGCTTGAGCTGGTTCAGATGCACAACAGTGAGCTGCAGCAGTACGCCGACACCTATAAGGAAGACGTCAAGCTCATTGAGGAGTCGGTGGCTAGGTCCATTGAGACTCTCGATTCCATTGAAGGCCTTGATGATATCGCCCTCGAGGATGCCAAGGAACTCGATGATGCAGAGATCTTTGATGGTGGTGAGGTCCAAGCAGACCTCGACATCAAGGAAGAGGACCTCTTCGTCTGAGCTTTTTCCTAGTCTAAGGAAGCGCCGCACTGTGCGGCGCTTTTTCTTTTGCTCCCCTTTAATAAAACTGAAGCTCATGATACAATGGGCCATGGCTGCGGAAGCAGGGAAATTTCTCTTGCTCAAACTTTACAAAAGGAAGGCGGCATAGCTGCGGTGCAGTGCTCCAACCTTCGGGTTAAACGGAACAGAATCTTCGGCTCTCTAGTCTTCCACTTGAACCTTAGGTTCAAGAGAACACCCCCTCCGCAGCCCTTTTTTGGAACACAGAATGAATAAATGCATCATTGATTCAAGCATCGAATGCGATATCCAGATGATTAGCCTCGATAAGGATTTCGTAGCCGGAGACGTGGTCATCCCAATGGGAACGCCAGTGCCGGTTCAATTTACAGACAAGACAATGAGCCAAGGCTCAATCGGGACTGAGAGCCTGGCAGCAGGCCTGATAAAGGTCCTTGCTGATGGCTGCTACACAGATAGGAGAAAGCAATACAAGGCCCTTCTCCTGGCCATCCAGCCGGACAGCGCCAAGGAGCTGACCCTTGCTGGCATCGCGCAGAGCCAGAAAGCCAATCATGCCTTCGCTCAGACCCTGTTCAAGGCTGTCATAGCTCTCACCGGCTCAGCCGATGCATACATAAACCTAGCCCTGGCCTATGCCAAGGAAGTTGCAGAGCTTCAGAAAGCCGGCAAGATCGAGGAGGCCGAGAAGGTTGATTCAAGGCTCCTGAACACCCTTCACAAGGGCCTTGAGGCCAATCCAGACAACCCAGCGCTGCTTGCAGAGCTTGGAGGCTTCCACCTAAGGCAGAACGACCTGGACCTGAGCTACGAGTACTTCTCAAGGTTCATGGACAAGGCTCCTGACGGAGAGCAGAAGAAGCAGGTAAAGACCTTGATGGAATCCATGACCCCTACCCTCTCCAAGAAGAAGGCCATCGAGGAAGGCTATGACCAGATAATGCTGGGCAACGAGGAAAAGGCGATCAGCATAATGGAGGACTATCTCAAGTCCGAGCCCTCCTCCTGGGAAGGCTGGTTCATCAAGGGCTGGGCGCTTCGATGCCAGGAGAAGTATTCAGAGGCCACCGAGAGCCTGCTGAAGAGCATACAGCTGGATTCCAAGAATCCAGAGGTCTACAATGAGCTTTCCATCTGCACACGCGAAGGCGGGGACACACAGCTTGCGAAGGAGTATCTGGCAATAGCCAATGAGCTTGAGAGCGGCAATGTGATATACCTTACAAACCTTGCCTTCCTTCATCTTGCCGACAAGGAGTTCGATCAGGCCAGAGAGTATCTGGACCTGGCGCGCCTTGCAGATCCAGAGGATCCTCAGGTTGTCAGCCTGATGCAGCAATACACAGAGCTCACAGGAGAGGCTGTTGGACCTGCCATCAGCCAGGTCGTCTATGAGGATGAGGACCTGGATGAGCTGAAGAAGACCAACCCAGAGGTTGGCTCTCTCGAGGATATCGATGTAAATTCACACTTTGATCACCACCACCATGAAGAAGAATGTGGCTGCTGTGATGAAGAGGAATAGATATGATCTTTAACTGCAGGACTGCCAAGGATACACAGAGCCTTGGAGCCAGGCTGGGCAAGGTTCTCAAGCCTGGGATGGTAGTAAGCCTCACAGGTCCTCTTGGAGCTGGGAAGACGGTGCTTGTCAAGGGAGTTGCAAAGGCTCTTGGAATCAAGGAGAACATAGTGAGCCCCACTTTCACCTTGGTCCAGGAATATTCTGGATCCATGAGCATGCTTCATCTGGATCTCTATCGCATCTCAGGCTGCGAGGAGTTTGAGCAGATGGGTGGAGAGGACTTCCTCTACCCCCAGGGAGTGGCCTTCATCGAATGGAGCGAGAAGATTGCTGAGATGATGCCGGCAGACACCATTTACATTACGCTGACCATAAAGGATGACCACAGCAGGGATGTGGAGATCAAGGGGATAGAGCTATGAGGATCCTAAGCTGCGATACAAGCACAAGAACGCTTTGCGTCAGGCTGAGCACAGAGAAAGGCTTTGAGGAGATAGCATTGGATGCAGGCTCCCAGCACACCCAGACTGTACTGGCGCTTCTCAAGGGCCTTTGCGACAGGCAAGGCATCAGTTTCAAGGACCTTGACCTACTGGCCTGCTTCCGCGGGCCGGGTTCCTTCACTGGGCTCAGGATAGCCATGAGCACTCTCAAGGGCATCAATCTTGCCACCGGCGTTCCTCTTGTCTCCATAAGCACACTGGATGCCATGCAGAGGACCATGGACTTTGTCCACTGCCCTATCTGCTCTCTGATCGATGGAAAGAAGGGACGCTTCTATGTCGGCTTGTTCTTCAAGGGAGAGAGCCTGCATGAGGAGCTTGACATTGAGCCCGAGCTCTATTGCCCCACCCTCAGGCAATGCCTTGAAAAGGTCGGAACGAGCACTGTTCTCTTGACTGGCCCGGACTCCCAGGCATTCTATGACAAGATCAAGGACAGCCTTGAGGGACTGACTGTAGTTGTTGACAGCAAGAGCAGAAGCTGCATGCTTGCCCTGGAGGAGCTTGCCCAGGAACACCTGAATTCAATTGGACCGGACGACATCGGCCAAGGACCATCTTATATTCGAAAGAGCGATGCCGAAGAGGCACTGGAGAGGCACCATGAGTGATTATGATGTGATGATCATTGGAGCTGGACCCGCAGGACTCTCCTGCGCTTCCTATGCAGCAAGAAGCGGCATGAGGACATTGGTCCTGGAAGCAGGCTTTCCAGGGGGCCAGGTCCTGAGCCTTGACAAGGTGGAGAACTACCCATCAATCAAGCCCATGGAGGGCTTTGCGCTTGCTTCCGCCTTCCAGGCCCAGGCTGAGAGCTTTGGAGCCAGGATCGAGCTAGAGGGAGCAATGAGCCTCAAGAAAGAGGATGGGCTCTTCTGCGCAGGAGATTTCAAGGCTCCAATCTGCGTGCTGGCAACAGGCTGCAGCCGTCGAAAGCTTGGATGCAAGGGAGAGGAGCAGTATACAGGCCGTGGCGTGAGCTATTGCGCAACCTGCGATGGGCCGTTCTTCAAGGGCAAGAAAATGCTGGTGATAGGCGGCGGCGACAGCGCCGTCCAGGAAGCAATCTACCTAAGCGGCCTCACTGGCGACTTGACCATATGCCATAGAAGAGCTACCTTCCGTGCCCAGGCGGCCTTGGCAAGGAGCCTTGAGAGCCATCATGTCAAGACAAGGATGAACTCATCAGTGCTGGAGATAATCGGCGATGGCAAGAAGGTCACTGCAGTCAAGTTCGACGACCTCTCAGAGGAAAGCTTCGATGCTGTGTTCATCTTCGTCGGCCTTGTGCCAAACAACGACCTGGCAAAGGCAATGGGATGCAAGCTGGATGATATAGGCTTTGTCATGACAGATGCTGCAATGAGAACCAGCGTAGATGGGCTTTTCGCCATTGGAGATGTACGCAATACCCTGTTCAGGCAGATTGTCACAGCCTCCAGCGACGGGGCGATTGCCGCACATTTTGCCAAGCAGGAGCTTGACAGCCTGGAGGGAAGAAGCTACATCTAGCCCAACGCAAAAGGAAATGTGCGAAACTGAAGCCCAGGCCTTGAGCCTGGGCTTTGCATAATGCCAAAGTGCCCCTTTAGGCGCAAAAAGCACTTGCTTAATTTTTTCCTAGGTGTAGTATTCTTAAGGTATGAAGATATTGATGATAACAAGTGAAGCCGTCCCATTCTCAAAGTCGGGCGGGCTTGCTGATGTCGTCGGCGATCTTTCCCAGGCATTGAGCGCTCTAGGCTGCACAGTAAAGGTCCTGGTTCCCTCCTATGATACAAGCGTCGCAGACTCTGGAGAGAAGCTCTGCACCCTAAGGGTAAGCGTTCTTGGAGGACCAGAGAAGGTGGAGATTGCCACCCAGATGGTAGGATCGGTGCAATATTGCCTGCTATGCCACCCGGTCTTCAACAATCGCAAGGGCATCTATGGACCAACAAGCTTTGAGCCCTATGCCGACAACTTCTTCCGCTATTCACTGCTTTGCAAGTCCGCCCTCAAGCTTTGCGAAAGCCAGGACTTCGAGGCTGATTGGCTGTGGTGCCATGACTGGGCAAGCGGCATGCTGCCCTATATGATCAAGCAGGCTCGTCCCCAGGCGCTTAAGGATGCCAGGACCATTTTCACAATTCACAACCTGGCCTACCAGGGCACCTTTGCACGAATGGACTTTCTGTTTACGCTGAACAAGCCCAATGAGCTTCTTTTTGCCGATGGAAGGATCAACATGATGCAGGCAGGCATAGCCTTTGCCGATATAGTGACCACCGTAAGCCCAACCTATGCCAAGGAAATACAGGGTTCCGTACAGGGCTGCTCCCTGGACTGGCTTCTCCGCAGAAGGTCCAGCAGCCTCTTTGGCATAATAAATGGCATTGACACAGAGGCATGGAATCCCGAGACCGATGAGCTCATCGCTTCTCGCTACAGCAAGGACGACCTCTCAGGCAAGGCCCTCTGCAAGGCAGACTGCCAGCAGCGCTTCGGCCTTGAGATCAGGGAAGATGTTCCTCTTTTCACCATGGTCTCGCGCCTTGCCTGGCAGAAAGGCATAAGGGAGCTTTGCCTTGCGCTGGAAGAGGAGCTGGACAAGCTTGACATTCAGGTCCTTATAATCGGCACTGGAGACAAGAACACTGAGGATGACCTGATCAGGCTTCACCAGAAGCACCCTAACCTATCGGTGAACTTCATCTTCAGCAACAAGGCAGCTCACCAGGCCGAGGCCGGAGGCGACTTCTTCCTGATGCCAAGCCATTACGAGCCCTGCGGACTGAACCAGATGTTCTCGATGCGCTATGGCAACCTGCCTATCGCTCATAGGACGGGTGGGCTTGCTGATACGATAATCGATTATCAGACAGGCCTGCTGATGGATTCAGTCACGGTGCAGAGCATAAGAGAGGCCTTGCATCGGGCAGTGGATCTTCATCACAGGAAAGAGGACATGAAGGCCATGATGATCAAGGCCATGGAGATGGACTTCTCCTGGAATGCATCAGCAGCCCAGTATATGAAACTACTTCAAAGCCAGTAAGGAGGAATAACATGGCAAAGAAAGCAAAAATACTTGGAATAGTCCTAGGGGGAGGAAAAGGAACTAGGCTCTATCCGCTTACCATGGATAGATCCAAGCCTGCAGTCCCTTTCGCTGGAAAGTATCGCTTGGTGGACATCCCAATATCCAACTGCATCAACAGCGGAATAAAGCAGATCTACATCCTGACGCAGTTCAACAGTGCATCTCTTCATAACCATATAAGCAATACCTATGTCTTCGACTCCTTCTCCAATGGCTTTGTCGAGATCCTTGCTGCCGAGCAGACCTACCACAGCGACACCTGGTACCAGGGAACCGCAGACGCAGTAAGAAAGAATCTCAAGCACTTCCATGACCAGGAGGTCGACTACTATCTCATACTCAGCGGAGACCAGCTCTATCGCATGGATTTCCAGAAGATGCTTGCCCGCCATATTGAGTCCGGAGCCGAGCTTACAATCGCAGGAAAGCCCATAAGCCGAAAGGAGGCGACTGGGCTTGGCATCATCGGGACCGACAAGGAAGGCCTTATCACAAGCTTCTATGAGAAGCCTGCCAACGATGTGGACATCTCCAGCTACAGAGTGGATCCTCATTTCTTGAAGGAAAGCCTGAATA
>Ga0172378_10004670_pt1 | contig 12824 bp, 12 predicted proteins | sample GrowelOW332metaG_FD_119755 | JGI IMG/M metagenome (GOLD analysis project Ga0172378, IMG submission 119755) | Groundwater microbial communities from an aquifer near a municipal landfill in Southern Ontario, Canada - Pumphouse #3_1 metaG | ecosystem: Environmental > Aquatic > Deep subsurface >...
CATTGCTGGCAAGGCGATGATGTGATGGGGTTCGAACATGGGGGGGCGGCGCTTTCTGGGGGTATCCAGACGACGGGGAATTATCCCGGGCGCGCCCGTACTCCGAAGGAATTGATGGACGATATCCGTCTGGCTCTCTCGGAGATTGGAGGACGGAAACGGCTGAATCTCCACGCGAGTTATCTGGTTTCAGATGAGGACGTGGATCGTGACGCCATCGAGCCGAGACATTTCGCTGCGTGGGTTGAATTCGCGAAGGAACAGCATCTCGGCCTCGATTTCAATCCCACTTGTTTCAGCCATCCGATGGTGAAGGACAACTTGACTCTTTCCAGCCCGGACGACCGCGTCAGGGCGTTCTGGGTCGAGCACGCTCGGCGTTGCAGGGTCATCGCCTCGTCGTTCGTACGGGAACTCGGCGGGTACAGTTTGTGCAACCTGTGGATTCCCGACGGGTACAAGGATATCCCTGCGGATCGGCTCGGGCCGCGACTCAGGCTGAAAGACAGCCTTGACCGAATTTACAACCAGCCGTTTCCCGGAGTGATTGACAGCGTCGAGTCAAAAGTGTTCGGTATCGGACTGGAGTCGTTCACCGTAGGATCCAATGAATTCTATGGATCGTATGCCGCCCATCATCCCGGCGTGTACCAGCTTTTGGACAACGGGCATTTTCATCCGACGGAAATGGTCAGCGAAAAACTCTCCGCCTTGTTGTGTTTCAATAAATACGTCCCGCTCCATGTTACGAGACCGGTGCGTTGGGACAGCGATCATGTGGTCATTTTGGACGATGAGCTAAAGGAAATTGCGAAGGAAATCGTTCGAAACGACGCAATTGGCCGTGTCCTGATCGGCTTGGATTATTTTGATGCGTCGATCAATCGTATCGCTGCGTGGATCATCGGTACAAGAAACATGCAGAAGGCGTTGTTGTATGCGCTCCTTTTGCCTCACGAGGAAATGAAGAAAATGCAGAACGACTGCCGGTTTACGGAGCTTCTCGCTCTCGGCGAGGAGATGAAGACGTTGGATATGGGCGCCGTCTGGGATGAATTCCTGGATCGATCGGGCGTGGACAAAGGAATGGGATGGGTGGACAAAGTCCTTTCGTACGACAAGGAAGTCCAGAGGAGGAGAGGATGAGAACGCTTGCAATTGAAGGCTTCATCAGGCTGTGCACGGACGGCTGGGAACAAGGGTGGCATGAGCGTAACGGCGGCAATCTTTCCTACCGAATGAGCGATGATGACGTACGGGATGCCGGTTCCCTGTTTTCTGCCGGACCGGTCATCGCCTTGCCGAAACCGATTCCCGAAGTGGCCGGTGCGTATTTCATGGTCACGGGGACGGGGCGGTTCATGCGCAACGTCTCCATCGACCCGGAGCATAATTTCGGGATTATCCGTATCGACGATAAAGGAACCGGTTATCAGATTCTCTGGGGGCTCGTCGGGGGAAGACCCACATCCGAACTTCCGACCCATTTGCTCAATCATGCGGTTCGTTCCAAGGCGACGAACGGAAAATGCAAGGTGATCTACCACGCCCATCCTGCGAACATCACCGCGTTGACCTATTGCATTCCCTCGGATGCGCGGATTCTCACAAGGATTCTCTGGCAAAGCGAGACGGAATGCGCCGTCGTGTTTCCCGAAGGCATCGGCATCGTCCCATGGATGGTACCCGGTGGAACGGAAATCGCCGAGGCGACGGCAAAACTCATCAGGGTGTATCCCGCCGTCGTATGGGCGTTCCACGGCGCCTTTGCAAGTGGGGCGACGTTCGACGAAGCGTTCGGCTTGATGCATACCATCGAGAAAGCGGCGGAGATTTATCTGAAGGCGAAAAGTGTCGGCATCGTGAATACGATTACCGATTCGGATCTCAGGGTACTTGCAACTGCGTTCGGGGTGACGCTTAACCCGTCATTTCTTTCCTAGGAGGCAAACGTGGCATCTGACACATTGAGAAAAGCCATGACGCATGGGACGTCGAGATCGGAACGTCATCGGAACAACATGGATACGATCTCGGGGTATGCGTTCATCAGCCCGTGGTTGGTGGGATTCCTCGTGTTTTCTCTCCTGCCGATGATCATGTCCGTTTTTTATGCATTCTGCGATTATGACATTCTCGGTTCTCCGGTGTTTTCGGGGTTGGCGAATTTCCGCAAGATGGCCCGCGACGCCAATTTCTGGCAATCGATGAAAGTGACGTTCTTTTATGCGTTCGTCTCCGTTCCTCTCCGGCTGGTGTTTGCGTTTTTCATCGCATTGCTGTTCAACAAAGGCAGCAGGATCATCCGCGTGTATCAGGCGGCGTATTACATCCCGTCGTTGGTAGGGGGATCGATCGCCATCGCGGTGACGTGGCGGAGATTGTTCATGGCTGACGGCGCGTTCAACGCGTTTCTCGGCCATCTCGGAATTCAAAGCGATGTTTCGTGGATCGGTCGTCCTTCTACGGCGATCTGGACGCTGATTATCCTCGCCGTGTGGCAATTTGGTTCCTCGATGCTGATTTTTCTTGCCGGACTGAGGCAAATCCCGAAGGTATACTACGAAGCGGCGGAAATCGACGGAGCGGGATGGTGGATGCGGTTTTTGCATATTACGCTTCCGCAGATCACTTCGGTCATTTTCTTCAACTTGATCATGCAACTCATCAACGGTTTCACCGTTTTCACCCAAGCGTTTATTGTCTCGGGAGGTACGGGGGATCCCTTGAACTCCACGCTTGTCTATGCGCTGTATCTGTACCAGCAGGCGTTCAAATACTACGACATGGGATATTCCAGCGCGATGGCATGGGTGCTTGTACTGATCATCGGCGTTTTCACGGGGATTCTCTTCAAGACGAGCGACCGGTGGGTTTTCTACGAGTCCAAAGGAGGCAAGTAAGATGGACGGACATGCGAAGCGGGTCGCCAAAACCATCGGCGGTCGTATTTTGTTCCATGGATTCGTCATTTTGCTCGGATGGTTCATGTTGTATCCCGTCCTTTGGATGATTTTCAGTTCATTCAAAACAAATACGGAAATTTTCAACACGACGAATCTTTGGCCTTCGACGTGGCATTTCGAAAATTACGCAAGAGGATGGAAATTCAACAATTCGATCACCTTCACCACGTTCTTCAGCAACTCGTTCTTCTATACGATCCTGAGTACGATCGGGGCCGTGTTCGCCTCTTCGCTGGTGGCGTACGGTTTCAGCAGAATTCCGTTCAAAGGACGGAATTTCTGGTATGCACTTATGTTCGTCACCATGATGCTCCCGTATCAGGTCGTCATGGTGCCCCAGTTCATCCTGTTTCAGAAAATGGGGTGGGTGAACACATTCAAGCCGCTTATCGTTCCGCAGTTCGCGGGACTCCCGTTTTTCATTTTCCTGATGATCCAGTTCATCCGGCAGATTCCGTATGAGCTTGACGATTCGGCAAAGATCGATGGATGCAATCGGTTCGGAGTGTTTTGGAAAATACTCTTCCCGCTGATCAAGCCCGCCGTCATCACCAGTACCATCTTCAGTTTCTACTGGAGATGGGATGATTTCCTCGGCCCGTTGCTCTATCTGAACAACCCGCGGCAATACACGGTTTCTTTGGCGCTCAGAATGTTCAGCGATCCCCAGACATCCACCGACTGGTCGGCGGTATTCGCCATGGGGGCGTTGTCTTTGCTTCCCGTCATCATCATCTTCCTGATGTTCCAGAAATACATCGTTGAAGGATTGGTGACCACCGGCATGAAGGGTTGAGGAGGACGCAATGCGGTATTTTGACGAAACAAAACAGATGAGAGGGGATGCGCGATGTGTCGTTGCGAAAAGATTCATGGATGCGAATCCTCCTTCTCCGTATACGTTCCGGCCTTTTTCACTGTCCGCGATTCATCGAGGGCCCGATTATCGTTACGACATAAACCTTTCCCGTATTTTCCCCGATGCGCCGCTCAATTCGGTTTGCTATTTGTGGGCGCAATATCGCAGGAGCGACGGCACTCCGAAAGAAGCCGTGCTGATACCGCGCGGTCCCGCGGAACTGTTTGTCAACGGGAAGTCGGTTTTGACAGCCTCGGTACAGGCGGAGCGGTTTTCGACTCCTCTTTCTGTCACTTTGCCGTTCAAGAAAGGGACGAACAATATCGTCCTTTGCTTTGAAAAGACCGTCGCCGGTTTCGGGGGCTCGTTCGGTACATGGCTTGGCAAACTCGACTACTATTTTCTGCGTCCCAAAAAAGACGAGGAAGGGTTCTTGGTTTCCATGCCCCTTTCCGGAAGGATTGATGACACCTCTCCGATGGCGTTGCAGGTTTTGCCGTGGGTAAGGGAAGGAAACGGAGGAAAGACGGACGATGTCTTTGGCCGCTTGTATCCTGAGGCGGCAGAAGGGATGTGCGCCGTAGCGCTGGTCCGCTACGACGCCAAAGAGCAGGAGATACTCCATTGCAAAGGCGTCGGGCGTGTCATGGTCGACGGTTCGGTTGTCGATGGACCGCTTTCCGTGGGTAAGGGGCGGCATCAGATACTTCTCGTCTCCCAAAGATCCGGGGTGCGATGGGGTTTCTCCGTACGTGGGAAAGGAACGTTTTCCAACGCCTTGCTTTCGCATCAATGCGGTTTGACATATTGTTACGCCGGTCTCTTCCCCGATCCTGACACGGCGCTTAGAAATGTCCGCATAGACGATGTGTTCGAGACGGTGGACGGCCTGTCGTTCTGGAAGCTCGACCGGGAGCATACGTGGGTCAGGATCTACAACGACAACCCCCTGTTCGGACATTGGAATTATCCTCTGGGAGTCACCCTGTACGGTTTATGTCAGACGGAACGTGCTTACAGAAAAGAAAACCCCGCGTTCGCCTCGCGCATTCATGCGTATCTCAACGCCCATCTTTTTGCTTCCATTTCCACGTATCGGTACGCATTGTGGGACAAGGCACATTTCGGCGGGGCCACTTCGGTGCACCACCTGATGACCAGTTTGGACAGTTTGGATGACTGCGGTTCTTTCTGCTCGACGTTACTGGAGATCGCGAAAGATCACGAGTTGCCGCCGTATGGGGATCTTGTGAAAGCCGTCGCCGATCACATCCTCCGCCGACAGGCAAGATGTGAGGACGGAACGTTCTATCGGAAAGACCAGATGCATGCGTTCCATAACGGAACGATGTGGGCGGATGACTTGTACATGTCCGTGCCGTTTCTCATCCGCTATGCCGCCTATTCCCATGATTCTTCCGCCATGGATGACGCCGCGCGGCAATTCGTCGGGTTTCGGAAGCGTTTGTACATGCCGGAGAAACAACTGTTTTCCCATGTATATGACTTTACCCGGAGCCTTGCGACCGGCATTCCATGGGGAAGAGGGAATGGATGGGTCTTGTTCAGCCTGACGGAATTGCTTGCGGTGTTGCCAAAAACCCATCCTCTGCGTTCCGATTTGCTTGATTTGTTCAATTCGCTTGCCGAAGGCGTTCTTCGGGTACAGGATGCGAACGGGGTGTGGCATCAAGTGCTCGACATGCCGTCTTCCTACGAAGAGGCGAGTTGTACGGCGATGTTTGTCGCTTCGTTCTGCAGAGGCGTGCGGAACGGATGGTTCGCTGGAGATGAAGCCGTCTATCTTCGCGCCGCGGAGCGGGGGGCTCAGGCTCTTTCGCGCCGGTTCATCGATGCGTCCGGTCATGTGTACGGCGTCTGCCGTGGATCCGAGTTTTCCTGTTCGCCCGACTATTATGCGCGACGCCTGCTTCCTCGCCTGGACGATACACATGGCATCGGAATCGTTCTGATCGCACTCGACGAAAAGGAGAAAACAGAGGAACGATGAGAAAGCTTGACCTGTTGTCGTGCGGAGTGGCTAGCGATGCCGACCGCATCCAGACGATCGCCATTCAGGACATCATCGACACGCTTTCCCGTGAGGGAGGAGGGACATTAGTGGTACCTGAGGGGACGTTTTGCACCGGTGCGTTGCATCTTGGCAGGAACGTGAATCTCCGGGTCGATGGGACGCTCAGGGGGAGTTGCGACCTCAAGGATTACCCGATGCGAAAGACCAGATACGAGGGGAGAACCGATCTGTGGCCGGATGCGCTTGTCAATGCGGAGGGGTCCGACGCTCTGGTCATTTCCGGGACCGGTACCATCGACGGGAACGGAATTCCGTTCTACACCGAGTTTTGGAAGAAACGGGAACTGGCCATCAAAATGGGGAAACCGTTTGTCAACCATGATGTCCCTCGGCCAAGGCTTTTGTTCGTTTCCCATTGTCGGAACGTTGCCATCAAAGGGTTGCACCTGATGAATTCTGGGTTCTGGACCATCCACTTGTACGAAAGCGACGATGTCGTGGTGGAGAACGTGTCCGTTTCCTCCCCGCACGAACCTGTGCGCGCGGCATCCACCGACGGCATAGACGTGGATGCCTGCCAGCACGTGACCATCAGGGACAGTTCGTTCAGCGTTGACGATGATTGCATCTGCATCAAGGGGGGCAAAGGCCCGGACGCCCATCTCGTGAACCGCCCGACTCGCGACGTTCTCGTGGAGCGGTGCACCGTGGGTTTCGGGCACGGCGTGGTGACGTTCGGAAGCGAAGCGTGTCGGGTGGAGGATGTGACGATCAGGGATGTGTCCGTTACGGACGAGAACCTGTTGGTCCGATTCAAATTCCGTCCCGATACGGACCAGTTGTTCGAACGCATCCGTTTCGAACACATCATGATGCGGGACGGATGGGTGTTTTCCATCCGCCCGTGGGTGAACCGGCAGGACGAGGTTCTCGGCGGCGGATTGCCTTCGGTCATCCGCGGTTTGGTCGTCAAGGACGTCGTCGCGACGGGAGTGAAGAGTCCGGGAATCATTAAGGCCGCCCCTCCTCTGACGACGATAGAGGGACTTGACATTGAAAACGTGTGCATCACTACCGGAATCGGAAGGGATGCCGTGTTGTCCCGTCATGACCGTTTTGAGGAAACGGACGTAGCCGATCCCAAAAGGTTGTCCGTCTTTGGTTTGGGATCGTACGAGGTGCATGACTTTACGATAGACGGCGAATGCATGGATTGTCTGGAAGAGAACTGTAAGGTTCGCAATGCATGACGTTCGAAAGCGTGCGCGAAATGCCAAACGTCGCACGGAATGTCCTTGCGCGGGAAAACGCCATTTTTGAGCAAGGGGAGGACAGGATGCTGCATTTTTGCGGCTTTCGCGGATGCAAGGTGAAGACCGATTGGATTTGAAATGTATGACGCACAGAAGAGTGCGTTTGACAAGGAGGAAGAAATGAGGAAATGTTTCGTCGTGATGACGGCACTCGTATGTATGGCGGCCGTTGTGTTCGCTCAGGGAACAAGCGAAAGTTCCACCGGAAAAACGAGTGGAACAAGTTCCATGCGACTCGCATGGTGGGGGAATCCGACTCGTGACGAGCGGACCATCAAGGCTTCGGAACTGTATATGCAGCAGCATCCCGAAGTAAAGATCGAGACGGAGACCACCGGGTGGTCCGGCTACTGGGACAAAATGAACACGCAGGCCGCGGCCGGATCGTTGCCCGATTTGATGCAGCACGATTATGCGTATATGCTGCAATGGGTCAACCGCAACCAGCTGAAACCGTTGGATGCGTATGTGAAGAGCAACGTCATTGATCTTTCCGATGTCAATCCGTCGTTCTTGGAATCGGGGAAAGTCAACGGGAAACTGTATGGCGTGAATCTCGGTTCCAATGCCGTGTGTTTGACCTACGATCCCGCGGTGCTCAAGGCGGCGGGGATTCCTGAACCGGATGATACCACGTGGACGTGGGATGATTTCGAGAGAATCGCACTGACCATCTATCAGAAAACGGGCGTAAAAACGATGCCGTTCTTTGCTACGGACCCGAAGGTGGGATTCGACAATTTGATCAGGCAAAGTGGTGCGGCAACCTATGCGTCGGATGGGAAAGGACTCGGTTTTACGGATCCATCCGTTCTGAAGGAATACTATGCGATTCAATTGAGATTGCTGGAGGCCGGAGCTTTGATCGATCCGGAAGTGGCGTTCGTCAATACCACGCCCGCCGAGTCTGAGTTTGCGAAGGGAAGGAGTTGGGTCGAATGGCTGTGGTCCAACCAATTCGTCGCTTATCAGGCGGGAGCCAACAGGTCGTTGAAACTCGCACTGCTTCCCCAAATCAAGAATCCTGTCAAGAAAGGAACCTTCCTTAAGGCGTCGATGTTCTTTGCGATCCCTGCATCCGCAAAGAATCCTGACGAGGCTGCGAAATTCATCAACGCGTTCACCAACGACATCGGTTTGAACGACATCTTGATGGGGGAGCGGGGCGTCCCCATCGCAACCAAAGTCCGCGAGCATATGTCGGGGAAACTCGATGAAGTCAATCAGGAGATTTTCGCGTATATCGGTCATGCCGCAGAGAATTCCAGTGCGATCGATCCTCCTGATCCTCCGAAATCCGGAGAGTTCCTGAAGATGTTCCGCGACCAATCCATGGCGATTCTGATGAAGCAGGTGAGCCTGGACGAAGGCGTGAAGACCATTATGGAGAAGGGAAACCAGATTCTGCAATAAAAAGTTTTTCAACGGAGAGGGGGCGCGGAAAGCGCCCCTTCTCTATTTTGTGACGGTATGTGGTATCTGGAGTGTTATAAAAATAACAAATAATTTTATTTAATAACATATTGACTATAAAATAACAACAAGGTATCATTTTCCCCAAACAAAATACGGAAAGTCCGTAGGGGAGAATTCCTTATGAAAAAAATGATGCTTGTGGTTTTGATGGTTTGCCTGATGTGCACAGCGGCGTTCGCGCAGGGAAGCAAAGAGAGCGCAACGGCTTCCGGCGCGAAGAAAACACTACGCGTGGCCATGGAATGCGGATACGCTCCGTACAACTGGACGCAGACCGATGATTCCAACGGCGCCGTTCCCATCGCCGACTCGAACGATTACGCTTATGGCTATGATGTCATGATGGCCAAACTCGTTGCAAAGAAACTTGGCTACGATCTTTCGATCGTGAAACTGGATTGGGATTCCTTGGTACCCGCCGTCCAGTCCGGTACTGTGGACTGTGTTATCGCCGGTCAGTCCATCACCAGCGACCGTCTGCAAATGGTCGATTTCACCACACCGTATTATTATGCGTCGATCGTCTGTCTTGCCAACAAAGACGGCAAATATGCTTCGGCGAAGGGGATTCATGATCTTGCCGGAGCGACCTGCACGAGCCAGCTTGGGACCATTTGGTATGACAATTGTCTGCCGCAGATTCCCAATGCGAATATTCTGCCGGCACAAGAGTCCGCTCCCGCAATGCTCGTAGCGTTGTCCAGCAAGCGAGTTGACATCGTCTGTACCGACATGCCCACGGCTCAGGCTGCATTGGTTGCCTATCCCGCCATGGAAATCCTTGATTTTTCCGGCAGCAGTGACGATTTTCAGGTCAGTCAGGAGGAGATCAACATCGGGATTTCCGTTTCGAAGAAAAACCCCGAGCTCACCAAAGCGATCAACGGAGTGCTTGCCACGCTCACCGTGGATGACTTCAACCGTATGATGGACGAGGCGATCGCCGTCCAGCCGCTTTCCAAGTGACCGAGTGAGTGTGCGGCATGACGATTTCCGAAATGAGTTTCTTTCAGCGGATGGGATATATCTTTCAGAAATATTCCCTGTCCTTGGCGAAAGGGGCGGCGACCACCATGGTCATCGCCCTTGTATGCACCGCGTTGGGATGCGTCATCGGTTTTGCCGTCGGCATCGTCCAGACGCTTGAGCCAAAGAAAAAAGCCGGTCCCATGTCGAGGGCCCTCCTGAAAATCGTAAAGGTCATCCTGACGGTTTACGTCGAGGTGTTCCGAGGGACTCCAATGATGCTTCAAGCCGCATTCATTTATTACGGAGCCAGCCAGTTGTTCGGAATCAATATGGGAATGTGGTCGGCCGCGATCCTCATTGTTTCGGTCAACACGGGGGCGTATATGGCCGAGACGGTCAGAGGCGGCATCCTTTCCGTCGATCCGGGACAGAGCGAGGGAGCCCGTTCCATCGGGATGAACCATTTCCAGACGATGCTGTATGTGATCCTCCCCCAGGCTTTGCGGAACATCATGCCGCAGATCGGCAACAACTTGATCATCAACATCAAGGACACGTGCGTCCTGTCAATCATCGGAACGGTTGAATTGTTCTTTACGTTCAAGAGCATTTCCGGGGCCTTGTATACTTATTTTGAAGCTGCGACCGTCACGATGATCATCTATTTCGTCTTGACGTTCTCCTGCTCGCGTATCCTGCGCGTCGTCGAAAAACGAATGGACGGTCCTGAGAATTTCGATCTCGCTTCCAATGACACGCTTGCGTTTACCAGCGGGTTGCAGCATTATGACGCAAAAACGGGGAGGGTACTGTAATGGCCGGGGAAATTCTCTGCGTACGGCATCTTTCCAAATCTTTCGGCAACAATTTGGTGTTGAAGGATATCGATTTCCAAGTGATGCAAGCGGATGTCACTTCGATCATCGGTTCCTCGGGGTCAGGAAAAAGCACGCTTCTCAGGTGTATCAACCTGCTGGAGGATCCTTCCAGCGGTTCCATTCTGTTTCATGGAAAAAACATCCTTGACGGCGGCGTGGATGAGGATGCCTATCGAACGAAAGTGGGGATGGTGTTCCAGAGTTTCAATTTGTTCAGTAATCTTTCCGTCTTGGACAATTGCGTCATCGGCCAAGTGAAAGTGTTGAGAAAAAACAAAGCTTCCGCACGGAAATCGGCCGTATCCTATTTGGATAAGGTCGGTATGGCGGCGTATATCAATGCGAAACCTCGTCAACTCTCGGGCGGGCAGAAGCAACGGGTCGCCATCGCGCGCGCCTTGGCCATGCAACCGGAAGTCCTGTTGTTCGACGAACCGACGAGCGCGCTTGATCCCGAAATGGTGGGCGAGGTGCTTGATGTAATGAAAGTTCTTGCCCATGAAGGGATGACGATGCTTGTGGTCACTCACGAAATGAATTTTGCCAGAGACATTTCCACCCGTGTCGTCTATATGGCCGACGGGAAAATCGAGGAACAAGGAAGTCCGGAGGAAATTTTCAAAGATCCGAAAAGTCCGAGGACCAAGGATTTCCTTTCCAGATTCAACGCAACTTGACGGTCCTGCACAAATCGAGAAATTCCGTCGTAGCCGGGGTGAGATACTTGTCTTTGTGCCAGACGAGGTAATGTTCTCGGAGCAATGGTTCGTCCGCGAGCGGGTGTGTGGCGATAAGTCCGTTTCCGACGGCGTCCTCCACCAACCATTCGGGGAGGAACGAAATGCCGATGCCCTTTGCCACCGCCTTGATGAGCGCTTGCGTGCTGGTGCTTTCCCAAAGCGGTTCCACATGCATCTCGTGAATGGCGAAGATGTGGTCGAGGAATGTTCGGCCGGCGCTGCCGCTTTCCCGGAGCAATATCGGCTCGGCTTTCAGTTCTTCCAGGAGCAAGCGCGGTTTTGTGAGAAGCGGGTGCCCGACAGGAAAGATCGGAACGAGATGGTCCTTGGAAAACGTCTCTTTGTGGAGATGCTCTTCATCCGCAACTCCTTCGACCATTGCGACATCCAGTTTTCCTTCAAGGAGATCCTGTTCAATTCGCGACGCATTGGCTATCGAGACCTTTACGGTAAGGTTCGGACGGGTTTTTCGGAATCTTGCCACCAGATCGGGGAGAAGGAAGTTGCCGAGTGTGATGCTTGCTCCGATACGGAGTGTCCCTTCTTCATCCCAGTGCTTCAACCCTTTTTCCATTTGGTTGAACGAATCGACGATTTGCATGGCTTGGGCGTATACGCGGCCGGCAAGTTCCGTTGGCTGAATCCTGTGGTTGATCCTCTCAAACAGTCGTACTTTGTAGAACGCCTCCAGTTCGGCGATGCTTCTGCTTACGGCGGGTTGCGTCATGTTGAGGCGTTGAGCCGCCTTGGTGATGTTCCGGTTCTGATACACCATGACAAATATCCTCATCTGGTGGATCGTCATCATATGGTGCCTCCTGTATGATAATAATGTTATGATATTCATAACTTAATAGCATTTTACTTATATTTCAATATTCGATATGCTACCGGTAGGGGCGTAAAATGGAAGCGGAAAAGAAAAAATACAGTTTGGTGAAACTCTTCTTCTCAATTCTGTATATCAGTGCGTTCACGTTTGGCGGGGGATTCGTCATCGTCACGTTCATGAAGAAAAAATTCGTCGATGAATTGCACTGGATCGATGAACAGGAAATGCTTGATTACACGGCACTCGCGCAGGCTTCGCCCGGAGCGATCGCAGTGAACGCTTCCATTCTCCTCGGTTGGAAGGCGGGAGGATTCCCTGGAATGATCGTCGCCGTGATCGCCGCCATCACGCCCCCGATGGTGATCATTACGGCGATTTCGTTCGCATACGAGGCATTTGCTTCAAACAGAATCGTCGCGATGGTGCTCCGAGGCATGCAGGCCGGAGTCGGTGCCGTCATGTTGGATGTAGTGGCAAGCCTCGGTTTGAACGTCGTCAAAGAAAAATCTTGGGTTCTGATGCTCATCATGATCGCGGCGTTCATCGCGGCGTTCGTCTTCAACATCAACGCTTCGATCATCATCGTTACCGTCATTGTGCTTGTGCTCGCCTACGAACTGGTGACAATGGCAGGAAAGAGGAGAAACGGCTGATGTTGCTCAAACTCTTTTTCAGTTTCATTCAGGTGGGACTTTTCAGCGTGGGGGGAGGGTATGCCGCCATTCCGTTGATCAAGAGTTCCATCGTTGATGCCTA
>Ga0172378_10004672_pt1 | contig 12821 bp, 14 predicted proteins | sample GrowelOW332metaG_FD_119755 | JGI IMG/M metagenome (GOLD analysis project Ga0172378, IMG submission 119755) | Groundwater microbial communities from an aquifer near a municipal landfill in Southern Ontario, Canada - Pumphouse #3_1 metaG | ecosystem: Environmental > Aquatic > Deep subsurface >...
AATATTTTCAAATGTATCAAAAATGAAAGAAATGGGACTGGATGTTCCCCAAGTTACAGAGCTTTCCTATGAGCTTAATAAAAGTGGTTTTAATATTAAAAATGATATTCTAACTATAAATGAAATGGTGGAAGAACTATGCCGATTGAAATAAAAAACTTAACCCATACATACATGGCCGGAACACCTTTTGAAATGAAAGCTTTAGACAATGTGTCTATTAATATAGAAGATGGTGAATTTATTGCTTTAATAGGGCATACCGGATCTGGTAAGTCTACTTTGATTCAGCATATTAATGGACTTTTAAAACCTAGCTCAGGTCAGATTATAATAGATGGTACTGATATTACAGAAAAAAAAGTTAAATTAAGTGGAATAAGAAAAAAAGTAGGGCTCGTATTTCAGTACTCTGAATACCAGCTATTTGAAGAGACAATAGAAAAAGATATTGCTTTTGGACCTAAGAATTTAGGCATATCTTTGGAGCAGGTGGATAAAAGGGTAAAAAGAGCAATGAATATGGTAGGCCTTGATTATGAAAAGTATAAAGATATATCACCCTTTGATATCAGCGGGGGACAAAAGAGAAGAGTTGCCATTGCCGGTGTGGTCGCCATGGAGCCTAAGGTTCTTATACTGGATGAACCAACAGCAGGTCTCGATCCAAAAGGAAGAGACGAGATATTAAATAATATAAAAGAACTTAAAAAAGAGTACAACATGACAATTATTCTTGTATCTCATTCCATGGAGGATGTGGCTAAGCTGGCAGGCAGAATAATAGTAATGAGTAGTGGAAAGATTATATTAGATGGAGAGCCGAAAGAAGTGTTTAAGCAGGTAGATTTATTGGAAAACGTTGGGCTGGCAGTACCTCAGGTAACTTATCTTATAAGGGAGCTAAGAAAAAAAGGCTTTGATGTATCTGATGAAATATATACAATAGATGAGGCTAAACGTCAGCTTCTGAAAATATTAAGGAGACAGTCATGATTAAGGATATAACTATAGGTCAATATATCCCTGGTGAATCGCCGGTTCACCATCTTGACCCCAGATTAAAAATCTTAATATCTCTTATATTTATTATTGATTTGTTTGTTATTAATAATTTTAAAGGATATATATTTGTTTTTGTATTTATATTATCCTGTATTCTTATTGCAGGTATAAAACTAAAATATATTTTTAAGGGATTAAAGCCTATTCTTTTATTGATATTAATAACAGCTGTGTTTAATTTATTTCTTACTCCTGGGAAAGAACAAATTTTTTCTTATGGAAGGATTATCATATATAAAGAAGGCTTTTATCTTGCATCTTTTATGGTAATAAGGTTAATATTCTTAATCACAGGAACATCAATACTTACGCTGACCACATCGCCAATAGAGCTTACAGACGGTTTAGAAAGCCTTTTAAATCCCTTTAAGAAAATAGGCCTTCCAGCCCATGAGCTGGCAATGATGATGACAATAGCCCTAAGATTTATACCTACATTAATGGATGAAACAGACAAGATAATGAAGGCTCAGATGGCAAGAGGAGCCAGTTTTGACGAGGGGAACTTAGTTAAAAGGGCAAAGGCTCTTATACCAATTCTTGTACCGCTTTTCATAAGCTCCTTCAGAAGAGCAGATGAACTCGCTATGGCAATGGAAAGCAGGTGCTACAGAGGAGGAGAGGGAAGGACCAGGATGAAGATCCTAAGATATACCGCCTGTGACCTTATAGCAGCTTTTATATTTATAGTTTATGTTGCCCTTACAATATGGAGCAGGTGGCTATGAGAAACATAAAGCTTACTCTATCCTATGATGGGACTGAGTATTCAGGCTTTCAAAGGCAAGCTTTTGGCAGGACAATTCAAGGAACTATTGAGCTTGCTCTAAAAAGACTGCTTAATGAAGAAGTGAATTTAATTGGCTGTTCAAGGACAGATGCTAAGGTTCATGCTAAAGAATATATAGCTAATTTTATAACAGAGAGCAGCATACCTGAAGACAGATTCTGTTATGCAATAAATACTAAGCTCCCTGATGATATAGTAATTTGTAAATCAGAGGAAGTTTCCCTTAACTTTCACAGCAGATACGGCTGCAGAGGGAAAACATATATTTATACCATACTAAATGCTGAAATGCCAAGGCCAATATTTAGAAATTACCACTATTACCACAAGAATAAGCTGGATGTATCACTTATGGAGTCAGCTGCCGGATTTTTTATAGGTGAAAAAGATTTTTCAGCATTTAAATCAGCAGGAAGCGCTGCTAAGTCTAATGTAAGAGATGTTAAAGAGCTAAAAGTATATAAAGCTGGAGATTACATAAAGGTACAGGTCACAGCTAATGGCTTTCTCTATAACATGGTAAGGATTATATGCGGAACCTTAGTCTTAGCAGGTGAGAAGAAAATAAGCCCTGAATATATAAAAACTATAATCCGGGATAAGGATAGAAAAATGGCAGGGATGGTTTTACCGCCTCAAGGCTTATGCTTAGATAAAGTTTATTATTAATGGTTGACAACAGCCAGTTAATATAATATAATTTATATGCTTGTATGTAATAAAAAACCCACTAGCCCCGGGTTGTTTAGATAAACCGTACAGTCAAATTTGGGAGGGAAAATGATGAAGGACTCATATATCGCTAAACCACAAGAAATCGAAAGAAAATGGTATATAGTAGATGCAGCAGATCAAGCTCTTGGAAGAACAGCCAGTCAGGTTGCTTCCATATTAAGAGGAAAAAACAAACCAACATTTACACCTAATATTGATACTGGTGATTATGTAATAGTAATAAATGCTGAAAAAGCAGTATTAACCGGGAAAAAATTAGACCAGAAATTATATAGACACCACTCTTTTTATCCAGGTGGATTAAAAGAGACACCATATAGAGAAGTAATGGCTAAAAAGCCGGAATTTGCTTTCACTGAAGCAGTTAGAAGAATGCTTCCAAAGGGACCTTTAGGAAGACAGATGTTTAAAAAATTAAAGGTTTATAGAGGAGCTGAGCATGAAAATGAGGCTCAAAAACCTGAAGTTTTAGAATTAAAATACTAAAGGAATTGGAAGGAGGATTATAAATGGCAAAGGTTCAGTATATAGCAACAGGAAGAAGAAAGAAGTCAATAGCCAGAGTTAGACTTGTACCTGGTGAAGGTAAAGTAACAATAAATAAAAAAGATATAGACACATATTTTGGATTAGATACTCTTAAGGTTATAGTAAATCAGCCTTTAAACTTAACAAGCATGAAGGATAAATTCGATGTACTAGTTAACGTTAACGGCGGAGGTTTTACTGGCCAGGCAGGAGCTATAAGACATGGTATAACAAGAGCACTTGTTAAATCAGATGAAAATCTTAGGAAAGATCTTAAAAAGGCAGGTTTCTTAACAAGAGATCCAAGAATGAAGGAAAGAAAGAAATACGGTCTTAAAAAAGCAAGAAAAGCACCACAGTTTTCAAAGAGATAATAATCCAGCCAAACGGAATACAACTCAAAACAATTCAAAACCTCTCAGGACTTATCCTGGGAGGTTTTTGTATGGAATGATGACAAAATACAAATAATATGATAATATTATATCAGTAAAAAGATATGAAAGGAGCACTTGATATGATTATTAAAGCATCCGCAGCTCTGCGTAATGATTATTTATCAATTTCTAATCTTGCAAAGAATACAAAGGAACCAATTTATATAACAAAGAATGGAGAAGGCGACGGTGTATTTATGAGTCTGGAAGCTTTTGAAAAGCGAGAACAGATATTGCAACTTCGAGCAAAAGTATTACAGGCTGAACAGGAGAGATTAGAGGGAGCAAAGATGAGAAGTATTGCAGAAGCAAGAAAGGAACTAAGAGAAAGATATAATGAAGTGTAATATAGAAATATTACCTACTGCATGGGAAGATTTAAAGAGTATAGAAGATTATTATGTAGTCCAATTTGATGTAGATACTGCATTGAAGGTTAGTGATAGCATATTAGATGTAATTGAAAGATTAGAGATTCATCCTGATTCAGGTTCATTAACACCTGATCCCTGGTTGAATAGTTTCGGGTATCGGATGGTTATTAGTGAAAAATATGTGGCTATCTATAAATATATAGATGGTTGTGTATTTGTATACCATATTGCCAATACACAGACAGAGTATACAAAACTTTTTTATTGAAATCTGTAATTAGTATTTGCACTAAGAAGAAGCACAGCGAACTCCAGGTTTGCTGTTGGATTTGCAGTAATCCCTGGGCAAGGGAAGCAAGGCTTTGGAGAATTTATACTCCAGGAACTTTTTGTGTTTTAGCAGGAAAATCTAAAAATATCCTGTTGCGATGTGATTAGGTGCTTTACTTAGTCTTGCTTTTTATGGGGTATTATATATTTTTCTAGTATTGGGTAAAATATATGTAACAATAGACTTCAAAAATTGAGTATTTATGCGGCCTGCACATTCTCAAAACCTTCTCAAAGAGATAGAAAAGAGAGTTAACTCTCTTTTTTTATTTTGCTAAAAAATATATAATATTAATAATTGGAGGTATGCTCATGATATATAAGAACTTGTTTGAAGTAATAGGTGGTCTTTCTTTTATTATATACGGAATTAAGTTAATGGGAGAGGGAACTGAAAATGTTGTATCGGAAAAGATAAAGTCTATATATAATAGTATCTCAAATAGCAGCTTTAAAAATATGCTGATAGGAACGATTGTTACTGCTATTTTGCAGAGCAGCAGTGCAACTACAGTTATGATTATTGCTTTAGTTAATTCCTATACGATAGATATTTATCAGGCAGCAGGCTTTATATTTGGAGCAAATATTGGAACCACAATAACTGCTCAGTTTATGGCAATTAATTATAATGTCCTAAATCCTCTTATTCTTTCATTGGGAATACTTTTGCTGCTTATAAGCAGAGGAAAATATAAGGAATATGGAAATATTTTATTTGGGTTTTCTTTAATTATATTTGGAATGAATATTATGCAGCAGGGATTTTTTAACCTTCACAGCTATTTTTGGTTTAAATCAATTATTGAAACCCTGACCTCAAGTGTAGTTATCAGCATCTCAGTGGGGGCTGTTACATCTGCTCTTCTTCAGAATTCTTCAGCTTCTATTGGTCTTTTAATGGTTTTATCCGCAGTTTCCAATATTCCAATAGCATCTGCTCTTCCCATACTTTTTGGAAGTAATATAGGAAGCTGCATTTCGGTGCTGCTGGCCAGTATAGGAACCTCTAAAGCATCAAAAAAAGCGGCACTTATCCATTTATTTTTTAATATATTTGGAACAATGATATTTTTAATATTCATTAAGCCATTCAGTATATTTATAGCTTATTTATTACCTAACAACATTAAGTTTCAGATTGCCATCTCACATATAATGTTCAATTTAATTAATGCACTTATTTTACTTTTGTTTATTCCCTATATTGTTAAGTTCGTTAATCTTTTAGTAAGAGGGGAGGATAAATATATAGAGAGAAGCGGCATAGATGACAGACTTCTGGAGACACCGATAATTGCAGTAGCTCAAACTCAGAAGGAAATATTAAAAATGGCAATGCTGGTTCGTGATAACCTGGAAATGGCTTTTAGTTCTTTTTATAATGACACACAGGAATTTATAGAATTAATAGAAGAGAGAGAAATTATAATAAACAGATACGAAAAGGATATTACACTATTTTTGGTGAAGATATCCAACTCTAAAGTAAGCAAGGATGAAATAGAAATAATAAATAGATTTTTTAATCAGGTAAAGGATATTGAAAGAATTGGAGATTTTTCAGAAACTATAGCATCTTTTATAAAGGAAAAAGCAAGAAAAAAACTGAAACTGTCAGAAGGGGCAAAGCAGGAGCTGATGGAAATGTATAAGCTGGTTATAGAATCATTTAACCTCTGCATAGAAGTACTGAAAAATAAAGATATAAAAAAATGCAGCAGGGTAATAGAAATCGAAAAAACTGCAGATGAGCTGGAAGACCACTTCCGATCCAGCAATATTAAAAGGCTTAACGAAGGAAAATGTAACGCTGAAAATAGTGCTCTGTTTCTTGATATGGTAAATAATCTGGAAAGAATAACAGATCATTCGAAAAATTTAGTCCAGGTTATGTTAAATTAAGCTATGTTCGCATAGAATATATAGAATTAATGTTATTAAGGAAGTTTCATGAAAAATAAAAGACTGATTTTAAGCCTGCTTACTATTATATGCTGCTCTGGTTCAATTTTATTTGTCAATTATAAAATATCAACAAGTATTTTTAGCTTCCAAAAGGAAAACAAACTAATCCTGATAGATCCGGGGCATGGTGGTATAGATGGAGGAGCGGTTTCTAAAAGAGGGACTGTAGAAAAGGATTTAAATCTTCAAATATCAAAAAAAGTTAAAACAGCATTAACTAATTTAGGCTACCAGGTAATAATGACAAGAGAAGATGATTCAGGACTTTATGAAAACAGCGGGACTATCAGAAATAAAAAAATTCAGGATTTAAATAACAGGATTAAAATGATAAATTCATCTGGAGCAAATATTTTTATATCAATTCATATGAATATGTTTACAGAGAGTAAGTACTATGGAGCTCAGGTATGGTATTCTGATAAGTATGAAAGTAAAGTTTTGGCCCATATGATTCAGGCAGGATTAAAAGCAGACATTGATAATGGAAACAAAAGAAATGAAAAGGCAGCAAATAATAGTTATAAGATTCTTAGAGAATCTGAGATAGTATCTGTACTTGTAGAGTGCGGTTTTCTATCAAACTATAGTGAGGAACAGCAGCTTTTAAATGAAGATTATCAGAATAAAACAGCCATATCCATAGCAGCCTCGGTAGATAAATTTTATAAAGCTAATTAATCTCATAAATCAGCAAAAAATTGTTGAATTGTGAGAATTTTTTTGGTATATTATAGATGACTAATGGATTAGTCCATTAGTCCAATTACGGAGGTGTGTAATGGATTTTTTTATTGATAGGGACAACGGAGTTCCAATATATCTGCAGGTTAAAAATCAAATAAAGGCTGAAGTTAGAAAGGGAAGCCTAAAGTCAGGTACCAAAATGCCTACAGAAAGGGAACTTTCTATAGAGCTTAATACAAGCAGAAATACAATAAGTACTGCTTATCATGAGTTGGAGAAAGACGGAATATTAAGATCATATCAGGGGAAAGGGACCTTCGTAGCTGAAGAAGGAGAATTATATAGGGATCAGAATGTTAAAGATAAGATATTAAAATTTGTAGATTTGGGATTTGAAACAGCATTGGAAGACGGCATAAGCTCTGAGGAATTTATTCAGATAGTAAACAAAAGGGTAAAAGAAAAGCTGGAACTTATGCAAAAAATATCTGCAGTTTATGTAGAGTGCAATATTGAACAATCTAAAATGTTTTCAGAACAGCTTTCAGAAAAAACAAATATGGACATTAAGCCGCTTACTATAAATCAACTTAATAAAATGAATAGTGAAACAAAAAGTACACTGGATAAAAGTCAGGTTATTATCACTACCTTCAATCATATAAATGAAGTTGCAAAGCTTACAAGTAAATATTCAAAGGATGTTTTAGGAGTGGCAATAAATCCTGATTTGGGAACAATAGTAAAGATTGCAAGATTTCCTAAAGGAACTAGATTTGGATTTATCTGTATATCAGAGGAATTTAAATATAAAATAAAGGGAGCCCTGGAAAAATCAGGTTTAGGAAATAGCAATATCAAGTACTCAAATAGTAAGGACCCGGATATATTAAAAAAGATAGTAGATGACAGCGATGCATTAATAGTATCTCCGGGAAGATATAAAGATATTGAAAAACTAAATAAGGATAATAAAGAGATAATAAAGTTTGTATTCAATTTAGACGAGGGATCAGTTAAAGCTCTTAAATCCAAGTTCATAGAATTAGAATATAAATAAGGAAATTACATAATTGAAAAATTAGCCGAAAGATAATTAATCAATTTCCTAAAATAATTGTGGGGTGTAATTATGAAAACTATAGTAATTGGAGTCATCGGTTCTGATTGTCATGCGGTGGGGAACAAAATTTTAAACCATGTTTTTACTAAAGAAGGCTTTAACGTAATAAATATTGGAGTCTTGTCTCCCCAGGAGGATTTTATCAATGCCGCAATTGAAACTAAAGCAGATGCTATTTTAGTTTCTTCTTTATATGGGCATGGAGAGATAGACTGCAGAGGATTAAGACAAAAATGCGATGAATCAGGACTTAAAGGCATACTTCTTTATGTAGGAGGAAACCTGGTAGTTGGAAAGCAAAATTGGGAGGAAACTAAAGCTAAATTTATTAAAATGGGTTTTGATAGGGTATACCCGCCAGGATCAGATCCTATGATAGGGGTAGCAGATTTAAGAAAAGACTTAAATATAGAAGAGCCTTGGGAGTGATTTAATTGAAAGGTTACTTATTAATAGATTTTGGCAGTACCTATACAAAGCTTACTGCCGTAGACATTGAAAATGAGGAAATAGCAGCCACTGCTAAGGATATAACAACTGTTGATACTGACATAATGATAGGATTTAATAAAGCCTGTGATAAGATAAATAGTATTTTAAAAGAGAAAAATATTGAAATCGATTATATTAAAAAGCTGGCCTGTTCTTCTGCGGCAGGGGGACTTAAAATGGTGGCCATAGGACTGGTTCCGGATTTAACTTCCGAAGCTGCTAAGAGAGCAGCCTTAGGTGCAGGAGCCAGAGTCCTTAAGGTATATTCCTTCCAGCTCTCACAAAGAGAAGTTGAAGAGATTAAAAATTCAAATTTGGATATAATTCTTTTGGCTGGAGGAACAGACGGAGGGAATCAGGAATGCATTATTCACAATGCAAAAATGCTGCGTGATGCAGGCATTGAACTTCCTGTCGTAGTAGCAGGAAACAAATCAGCAGCAGATCAGGTAGAGGATATATTAAAGGACGGAAATATATACTATCGTGTATGTGATAATGTTATGCCAAGCCTTAACCATTTAAATGTAGAGCCTGCCAGGGAGATCATAAGAGATATTTTCATGGAGAAGATAGTTGAAGCTAAGGGAATGAGTACAGCAGAAAGCTATATAAATGGAATTTTAATGCCAACTCCTGCAGCAGTTTTAAACGCCGGTAAGGCACTCTCTGAAGGAAGCGAAGAGGAAGACGGTATATCAGATCTTATAATTTTAGATATTGGAGGAGCGACAACAGATGTGCACTCCTTAGCTTATGGTGAGCCAAGCAGGTCCGGAGTTACCTTAAGAGGCTTAGAGGAACCCTATGCTAAAAGGACAGTAGAGGGAGATTTGGGAATGAGATATTCTACACTTTCTCTTCTTGAGGCCTGTGGAAAGAGAAAAATTAAAAAGTACTTAAGTAAAAAGGAAAGAGATATAGAAAAAGAGTGTGAGAGACGCCATCGGGATATAAGAATGGTGCCTCAAAACGAGGAAGATACAGATTTTGATGAAGCTATGGCAAAAGCGGCAACTGAGGTCTCCATGGAGAGACATGTAGGCTTCATTGAAAACACATATACTCCAACGGGGGTATTATTTACCCAGACAGGAAAGGACCTTACAAAGGTGAAATACCTTATAGGAACGGGAGGAGTTCTTGTACATTCAGATAATCCGAAAGCAATACTAAAGGCCGGTCTTTTCAATATAGAACAGCCAAACTATTTAAAGCCTGAACAGCCAAAGCTGCTTCTTGATAAATATTATATATTATCTGCTATGGGACTTTTAGCAGAGGAAGATAAAAATCTAGCCATCAGACTTATGAAAAAATACCTTGTAGAGGTTTAGGAGGAAATGAAATGAAGCTGGAAAATAAAAAGTGGTCCATAGATGATTTTATGAAAACCAGAGAAGAGGTTTTATCTTCCTGGAATACAGGAAAAGAAGTTGATTTAGATGATAGTATTAAATATCTTCAGAAAGTCCCAAAGGAAAAAAACTTCTGCAGTAAGCTTGTATATGCTAAAAAAAATGGAATTACACTGGCACAGCCAAGAGCCGGTGTGGCACTTATAGATGATCATATTGATTTATTAACTTATCTTCAGGACGTTGGAGGAGCAGACCTTCTCCCTACTACCATAGACAGTTATACAAGGCAGAACAGGTATGATGAGTGTGAAGTTGGAATGGTAGAGAGCAGGAAGGCAGGAAGATCTCTTCTTAATGGCTTTCCTGCAGTAAATCATGGAGTATCAGGCTGCAGAAGGGTGTTTGAAGCAGTTGATGTTCCCCTTCAGGCAAGGCATGGTACACCAGACGCCAGATTACTGGCTGAAATAATTCATGCTTCAGGATGGACTTCCAATGAAGGTGGAGGAATATCCTACAATATTCCTTATGCAAAATCAGTATCCCTTGAAAAATCACTTCTGGACTGGCAGTATTGTGACAGATTAGTTGGCTTCTATGGAGAAATGGGGCTATGCATTAACAGGGAACCCTTTGGCCCTTTAACTGGAACACTGGTCCCTCCAAGTACTTCAAATTCAGTGTCAATAATTGAAGCTCTGCTGGCAGCAGAACAGGGAGTCAAAAATATTACTGTAGGCTATGGCCAATGCGGTAATCTGGTTCAGGATGTGGCAGCCATAAGATCCTTAGAAGAGCAGCTTAAGGAATTTTTAGAAGAGCAGGGATATGGAGATGTTTATATAACAACTGTATTTCATCAGTGGATGGGAGGCTTTCCTCATGATGAGGCAAAGGCATTTGGAGTAATAGGAACAGGAGCGGCAGCTGCTGCCTTAGCAGGAGCTACAAAGGTAATAGTAAAGACTCCCCATGAAGCATTCGGTATTCCTACAAAAGAAGCAAATGCTCAGGGAATAAAGGCAACAAAGATGACACTTAATATGCTGCAGGGTCAGAGAATGCTTATGTCTAAAGAATTAGAAACTGAAATTGCAGTAATTAAAGCAGAAACAAGATGTATTATAGATAAAGTTTATGAGATGGGAAATGGAGATATAGCGATAGGCACAGTAAGAGCATTTCAGGCAGGAGTTATAGACATTCCTTTTGCTCCATCTAAATATAATATGGGCAAGATGCTGCCGGCTCGTGACAACTTGGGAGCTGTAAGATACTTAGAATGTGGAAATGTTCCATTTTGCAGGGAGCTTAAGAATTTTAACAGTAAAAAGTTAAAAGACAGAGCAGCTTATGAAAAGAGAGAAGTAAGTTTTCAGATGACAATAGATGATATATATGCGGTTGAAAAAGGTGTTCTTATAGGAAGACCAGGAATTTAAGGAGGAAAAGTTATGAAAATAAAAGATGTGGTACTAAGCAGCGGAAGAACAGGATTTTATTTTGATGATCAGAGAGCTATAAAGTGCGGTGCTGCCCATGATGGGTTTACTTATCTGAGAAAGCCGGTAACAGATGGCTTTACATCTGTCAGGATGGCAGGAGAATCAATATCTGTTATGCTTATTCTGGAGGACGGCCAGGTAGCTTATGGAGACTGTGCTGCTGTTCAGTATTCAGGAGCCGGCGGAAGAGATCCTCTATTTTTGGCAAAGGATTTCATACCATTTATAGAAAAGAACCTGACTCCAAAACTTATAGGGCGGGAACTGAATTCCTTTAAAGAGCTTTCAGAGGAGTTTGATTCTATGATTATAGATGGGAAGAGACTTCATACAGCCATAAGATATGGCATAACTCAGGCATTACTTGATGGTGTTTCAAAAGCTAAAAAGAAAACAATGGCAGAGGTAGTAAAGGAAGAGTATGATATAGATACAGATATAAAAAGGGTCCCTATATTTACTCAGTCCGGTGATTTAAGATATGAAAATGCAGACAAGATGATTATAAAGGGAGCAGATGTACTTCCTCATGCCCTTATTAATAATGTGGAGGAAAAGCTGGGGTCAAAAGGAGAAAAGCTTTTGGAATATGCAGCCTGGCTTAGAGACAGAGTGATAAAATTAAGAAGTTCAAAAGGATATAATCCTGTATTTCACATCGATGTATATGGAACCATTGGAATCGCTTTTAATAATGACATAAATAAAATGGCAGATTACTTAAAAGAATTAGAAAAAGCAGCAGCTCCATTTCATCTCAGGATAGAAGGACCTATGGATATGGAAGAAAGAGAAGCTCAGATGAAAGCCCTTAAAAATCTTACTGCAGAGCTTGATAGAAGAAATATTAATGTTGAGCTGGTAGCAGATGAATGGTGTAATACCTATGAGGATATAAAGTATTTTGCAGATAATAAGGCAGGACATATGCTTCAGATAAAAACACCTGATTTAGGCGGTATAAATAATGTAATAAAGTCAATAATTTATTGTAAGAAGAAAAATATTGGAGCATACTGCGGAGGTACCTGTAATGAAACAAACCGCTCAGCAGAGGTTTGTACAAATATAGCTATGGCCTGCAGCGCTGATCAGTGTCTTGCAAAACCAGGAATGGGAGTAGATGAAGGCTTCATGATAGTAAATAATGAAATGAATAGAGTCTTAGCTCTAATCAATAGATGAGAAATTGCATAATTCAAAAATTTAAATTTCCATCTTGAAAAAACGCTGAAAATCAGCCAAAAGGGAATTATACAATTCCCTTAGATAAGGAAAATATAAGGTGGCAAAGGCTGCCTTATTATTTTAAGGAGGTAAAAATGAGGGAAATCGATTCAAAAAAAATAGAGGAAGCAGTAAGTGATCTATGTATTAAGGCTAATTATTTTCTTTCAGAGGATGTAAAGGAAAGGCTTAATAAGGC
>Ga0172378_10004674_pt1 | contig 12817 bp, 9 predicted proteins | sample GrowelOW332metaG_FD_119755 | JGI IMG/M metagenome (GOLD analysis project Ga0172378, IMG submission 119755) | Groundwater microbial communities from an aquifer near a municipal landfill in Southern Ontario, Canada - Pumphouse #3_1 metaG | ecosystem: Environmental > Aquatic > Deep subsurface >...
CTGTATGTAGCATCGTATCCTTTGAGCGTATTTTTGTACGATTCCATACTTTTCCAGAATGTGTAGAATTCGGAATCTTTATTATATGCATCCGCGTAGATACGCGCTGCCTGTGCGTCGGCATCGCCTTTAATTTCTTCAGATTTACGGTACGCTTCAGAACTTATGGTGCGCTTTTCATTGTCGAGCTTGCCCATCCACTCCGCTTTTTTACCTTCACCGAGCGAGCGGTATGCCTGAGCGACCTGATTGCGCTCCTTTATCATGCGGTTGTACACACTCTGCGTAAGTTCGTCCGAATATTTTATCTGACGCGGCACAATGTCGATTACTTCAAGTCCGTATTCCGGAACAAGTTCGTTCGCGTCTGCAGTCATTTCTTTGCAGAGTTCGTCTCTTCCGCGGGTGACAGATTCCTTTACGTTATTTACGTTGACCAGAGATTCGATTTCCTTTGTCTCTTCGTCTTCCGCTCCTGCAGAGATACCTGCACGATCGTTGATAATATTGGAACTGCGCACGATTTCACTGAGTCTGTTTGCTGTAATAACAGTACGGGTGGAAGAGTCAATAATGTCGCTCAGTCTGTTATATGCGGAATCGAGTGTCTTGAAGCTTTTGTAGAACTGTACCGGATCCGTAATACGCCAGCGGCTTGTCGTGTCTACCACAATGAATTGATTTTCTTTCGTTGGAATACGCTGTGAGTCGCCATCAATAGAAAGGATGAGTTTTGGATATGTCGTGACCTGATCAATAAACGGAATCTTAAAATAAAGACCAGCCTGCGTATGAGTATTGGTAATGCTGCCGAACCGGGTTATAACAGACTGATAGCCTTCTTTAATAACATAGAACGGTCCTGACGCGAAGAAAATAATCAGAACCGCAATTACTAATAAAAGTGAAAGATAGAATTTTTTCAGGGATTTACTCATTGAGCTGCTCCTTTTTCTGAAGATGACGGATTATTTCCCGTCAGCGATTTTATCGGAAGAATATTTGTAAGTTTACCGTCTATGAGTGTTGGTTTTGTATCAGAGCTGAATAACTCGTCCATAGTCTCAAGATAGAGCCGTTCGCGTGTTACCAGTGGTGAACGGCGGTATTCATCATATACTGAATTGAATCGTGCAACGTCGCCTTTTGCCTTGTTTACACGTTCTGTAGCGTATCCCTGTGCCATTTGAAGCTGCTGATCTGCTTCGCCCTTGGCTTTCGGAATTTCAGAGTTGTAAGCTTCTTTTCCCTCATTGATAAAACGGTTCATGTCCTGAATTGCCTTGTTTACATCTTCGAATGCATCCTGTACACCCTGCGGAGGTACGATGTTCTGCAGCTTTACTGCAATTACGCTTATGCCCAGTCCGAGTTGTTTGAAATTTTCGTTCATCATTTCCAGGGACTGCGTTTCGATATTGCTGCGTTCCGGACCCATAACGTCGAGAATCGCTCTGTCGCCGACGAGTGCGTTTATTACGGAGCGTGATATATCGCGGATTGTCTGCGTCCGCTCCTGTACGTTGAATAACCAAGCCTTTGGATCAACAATCCTGTATTGAATAATCCATTCGACGTTTACAATATTCAAATCTCCGGTGAGCATCGTGGATTCGTCGACAATGTTATTACGGTATTCGTTGTTTCGTCCCGCTTTTACCGTTGTAAAGCCGAACTGTTCTGACTGGACAACTTTAACCGGAATATTGTAATTTTTGTCTATTCCGAACGGGAGTTTCAGGTGAAGCCCCGGACCGACGGTAGCGTTGTACTTTCCGAATCTTGTAATAATTGCCTGTTCCGTCTCATCGACAGAATAGAAATTGCTTTCAACTGCTACGATTGCTACTATGATGACGATAAGCCAGATGATGGCAGACGGTTTGGAAAAGAACCGCTTAATACTTTCCTTGTTGACTTTTCCCATTAAAAATGCCCCCAAATATAAGGTTATAATTTAAAAATATAGGTATTATGATAAAAAAACAAGGTGAAAATCAGGAACTGTACTTTAAATATGTAATGTTTTTTTCATCTTTACCTCAATATGAAATAGTACCCCTGTGTTTTTTTATATCCGATCTCAGTTTTTTTACTTTCAGCCGTCGTTCCCGGGAAGCCTTTGTCGGCTTTGTTGTGCGTCTTTTTTTTGTTATATGTGCCGCACCTGCAATTTTCGCTTCGAGCCGTATAAGTGCTGTTTCTCTGTTTTTTCCCTGAAAACGTTCATCCTGTACGTCGATACACAACTGTCCGTCATTGTTTATACTGTTTGAAAGACGTTTTTTTACGAGTGTTTTTTCTGCGTCTGTCAGTCCGTCTATTTCTTCTATATTAATAAATGCATGAACCTTTGTGTTCACTTTATTTACGTTCTGTCCTCCGGAGCCCCCTGACCGGGCAAACGTCATAACCGTATGAGAAATAATACTTTCGTGCAGTTCTTTTCTGTTCATATTGATATAGTATCTTACGAAGCAGGAAAAGTACACAGAAAACATCAGAATAGCGGAATGACCCGTACTTTGATATAACATCTTTTTTATGGTAATTTTTATGATTTTTGTAGTATATTCTGATATATGTCTACAGTAAAAACTCTTACGGCAGGAATGGAAAAAAAATACGTTCTATACACATTCCTGTCTCCGCTTACGATGGTCGGGGAAGTCGTTATGGAGACGATAATTCCGTATATCATGGCTATGATAATAGACGTTGGCATTTCAAACCGCGATATTAATTATGTACTCCGAACCGGCCTTGTTATGATAGGCTGTGCATGTCTTTCGCTTGTATGCGGGGTTGCCGGAGGACGTCTTGCTGCTGTTGCATCTCAGGGTTTTTCCCACAATCTGAGAAGGAACCTTTTTGCAAAGGTTCAGGGATTTTCTTTTGGTAATGTCGACAAGTTCAGTTCTGCTTCTCTTGTAACTCGTTTGACGACAGATGTGACGAATACGCAGAATGTGTACCAGATGGTGATCAGAATGTCCGCAAGGGCGCCTTTTATGCTTATTGCAGGGACTATTATGGCGTGTATGATAAATCTTCAGCTGGCATCACTGTTCATTTTCGCAATTCCTGTGCTAGCTGTTGCAATTGTGCTTATCGGTTCAACTGCCTATCCCCGTTTCAGTACCATGCTCGGCAGATATGATAAAATGAATAACACGGTACAGGAGAACCTCATAGCAATTCGCGTTGTAAAAGCGTTTGTTCGTGCCGGCTGGGAAGACGAAAAATTCGATAAAGCTGCAGACAGCGTCAGGGCTGCGCAGGTAAACGCAGAAAAAGTGATTGTCCTTCTCATGCCGATTATGCAGATTGTCGTTTATGTTACCATGATTGCGGCTTTATGGCTGGGCGGTAGAAAAATTGTTGCCGGCGACATGAAAGCCGGTGAACTTATCAGTTTTCTGACATACATTACACAGATTCTTATGTCTCTCATGATGCTCGGCATGATTTTTGTTATGCTTGTTCTTTCTCGTGCATCGGTTCAGCGGATTACGGAGGTTCTGGACGAAACAAGCGAGATTACGTCGCCTGCGGGAGGTCTTAGTACGGTTGCCGACGGTTCAATTGATTTTGAACATGTATCGTTCAGCTATACAAAAAGAGCCGGTAACTGTGTTTTAGACGATATAAACATACATATAAGAAGCGGTCAGGTAGTGGGCATTATAGGAGGAACAGGGGCTTCAAAGACAACTCTTGTTTCGCTCATTCCTCGTTTGTACGATACTTTGTCCGGATCGGTGAGTGTAGGCGGCAGAAACGTAAAAGATTACGATCTGATACCGCTTCGTGACAGTGTAGCAATGGTTTTACAGAAAAATGTTCTGTTCAGCGGCACGATCAGGGATAATCTGAAATGGGGCAGCAGAAATGCAACTGACGAACAGCTTGTTGCCGCATGCAGGGCAGCCGACGCGGACAGTTTTATTATGTCGTTTCCGAAAGGATACGACACGGAACTGGGGCAGGGCGGAGTAAATGTTTCGGGCGGGCAGAAACAGCGTCTGTGCATTGCACGTGCGCTGCTTAAAAATCCTAAAATACTTATTCTTGACGACAGTACAAGTGCTGTCGATACGGCGACGGAAAGTCGTATCCGGGATGCGCTCAAAAGCGCGCATCCCGAGACAACAAAAATAATAATAGCTCAGCGCATATCATCTGTGAAGGATGCTGATGTTATATTCGTGCTTGATGACGGAAAGATCAGCGGATACGGAACGCACGACGAGCTTCTTACAAATAATAAGATTTACCGGGAAGTGTATGATTCACAGCAGACGGGCGGCGATGCCGATTTAGGCGGCTCCGCAGAAGGAGGCAACTGATATGCCGGGACCGAATCAAAGAAGAGGTTTTGCAAAACCCAGAAATGCGCGCGGAACTATCATGCGGCTTCTTAAATACATGGGGAAGTACAAGTCGCTCTGGATATTTGTGTTTATTGCTGTTATAACAAGTTCTCTTGCAGGCGTGGCAGGGTCGTATATTATAAAGCCTGCCCTTAATAATTATATTATCCCGCTGATTGGTCAGCAGCATCCTGATATGAAAGGATTTGCCTCAATGCTTATAACCATGCTGGGGATTTTTGCATTCGGAGCGTTTGCAACATGGGTCAATTCACGTCTCATGGTGTTTATCTCAACAAATGTGTTGTACAACATCCGCACCGATTTGTTTAACAGGCTTGAGACGCTTCCGATAAAATATTACGACGCTCATCCTCATGGGGAAATAATGTCGCGGTTTACGAACGATACGGATACTCTGCGCGATATGCTCAGCCAGAGCGTGCCGCAGCTTATGTCATCTGTCGTGACAGTGACAAGTGTTTTCGTCATGATGCTGGTTCTGAGTCCCGTTCTTACGGCAGTTGTCATTGTTTCAATTTTTCTCATGATGGTTCTTGCAGCGAAGATCGGTAAGCGGAGTGCGGCAGCGTTCCGCGACCAGCAGAAGAATCTTGGTATTGTTAATGGCTATATAGAGGAGTTAATCGAAGGACAGCGCGTCGTAAAAGTATTTAATCATGAGGATGAGTCAATTACTCAGTTTGCGGTCCTTAATGACAATCTTTGTGCAGCAGGTACGTCGGCAAATACATATGCCAATATACTTATGCCGATGATGGGAAATCTATCACATGTCCAGTATGCGCTTGTTGCAATCTGCGGGGCATTTCTCGTTATAAGCGGTCACATGGATCTTGGGACGATTGCAGCTTTTCTGCAGTATACAAGAACTTTCAGTCAGCCTGTTACTATGATGAGTCAGCAGTTTAACAGTATCCTGAACGCCCTTGCGGGCGCCGAACGGATTTTTGCAGTGATTGATGAAAAACCTGAAATTGACGACGGCTCTATAAAACTGGTGAATGCGTATGAGGCAGGTGCCAGCGCAGAGGGCACGGACAGACATCTTGTACAGTCTTATGCATTTACAGGCGAATGGGCATGGAAGAAACCGGATGAAGTCCGCCTTGAAAAACTCCAGGGTGACGTTGTATTTGATCATGTTACGTTCGGATACGAGCCGGAAAAAATCGTTCTGCACGACATATGTATGCGTGCGCTTCCTGGGCAGAAAATTGCTCTCGTGGGTTCGACGGGAAGCGGCAAGACGACAACAACGAATCTGCTTACTCGGTTTTACGATATTCCTGCGGGCTCCGGTTCTATAACCTGCGACGGAATTCCGTTAACCGCAATAAAGAAGGACGATCTTAGGCGTTCTCTTGGTATGGTGCTGCAGGATACACATCTTTTTACCGGTACGGTCCGGGAAAATATTAAATACGGAAATCTGGAGGCGAGTGAAGTACAGATAGAGGAAGCTGCAAAACTTGCCAATGCTGATACATTTATCCGCCATCTTGAACACGGATATGACACGGTTATTTCCGGCGATGGAGGCAATCTGAGCCAGGGGCAGCGGCAGCTTCTTGCAATTGCACGTGCGGCTGTAGCGGATCCGCCCGTACTTATTCTGGACGAAGCGACGAGTTCAATTGATACGCGTACGGAAGCAATGATTCAGAAGGGCATGGACAGTCTTATGAAGGGCAGAACAGTATTTGTTATAGCTCACCGTCTGAGTACTGTCCGCAATGCTGATGAAATCATCGTACTGGAACACGGTATGATCATTGAACGCGGCACACATGATGAACTTATGATAAAGAAGGGAAGATATTATCACCTGTATACCGGTAACAGCATTGCTGTCGAATGATATATATGAAACAGGGCAGAAAAAATATTCTGCCCTGTTGTAATTATGGCTGTTACTTTACGAATTCCTTTTTAAGGAAGTCAAGATCAAGTTCCGGATAAAGCACATGTTTTGAAAGCAGTGTCTTTACACGTTTTTTTGCCGCTGTTTCCACTTCCTGCGCAAGTTCAATTTTGCCTTTTGCCGGTTTTCCTACTTTTGTAAGTCCCGGTTTTGTTCCTCTGAGTACGCAATCGATAATGGCGGCAACTTCTTTCATATCTTCTGTGTTCATGCCGAGTGTCGTAATGCCCGGAGTACCGACCCGGATACCGGATGTCCACCACGGACCGTTTTTGTCGAACGGTAAGGCGTTTGCATTGAGCGTGACGCCGCATTTAAACATTGCTGCTTCTGCCTGTTTTCCGGTAAGACCGTATGTCGTTACGTCGATAAGCATAAGATGGTTTTCAGTTCCGCCTGTCTGAAGACGCATTCCGAGTTTCTGACATTCTGCTGCCAGTGCCTGTGCGTTAGCGACGACGCTGTGTGCCCACTGCTGGTAAGCAGGTGTCCGCGCTTCTTTAAATGCAACAGCCTTTGCAGCAATAATCTGATTAAGTGGCCCACCCAGTACCATCGGACATCCTTTATTAACGTCATCGATGAATTCTTTTTTGCAGAGTATGAGTGCACCCCGTGGTCCGCGGAGTGTTTTGTGAGTTGTTGTAGTAACAATATCCGCCCATTTTACCGGATCGTAATCATCCGTGAATACTTTACCGGCGACAAGTCCTGCAAAGTGCGCCATATCCACCATTAATACAGCTCCGCATTTATCTGCAATTTCTCGGAAACGGCGGAAGTTTATTTTGCGGGGATATGCCGAAAATCCTGTCAGAAGAATAAGCGGTTTTACTTCCACCGCCTGTTTTTCTATTGCGTCATAATCGAGAAGACCTGTTTCCCTGTCGACTGTATACGGATGGCTTTCGAACATTTTTGCGGAAACATTCATACGATACCCGTGGGTAAGATGTCCGCCTGAATAGTAGTCCAGCCCCATAAGTCTCTGATTGCCCAGTTTTTTGCGGAGCGTTTCCCACTGTGATTCGGTAAGATCCATGACGCTTTTTACGCCTGATTCTTCAAGAGACGGCATTTCAATTTTATGATTAAGTATTGCCCAGTAGGCGACAACATTGGCATCACAGCCTGCATGCGGTTGTACATACGCATAGTCTGCTCCAAAAAGCGCTTCGGCTTCACGCGCCGCTGCGGATTCGACGGCATCTATATTTTCACATCCGCCGTAATAACGGTGTTCCGGATATCCTTCCGCATATTTGTCAGTCAGCAGATTGCCCATGGCAGCCTGTACATTAAGTGAGCAGTAATTTTCACTTGCAACAAGTTTTAAATGCGCGCGCTGTGTTTCCAGCTCTTTTACGATACTGGATGCAATCTCGGGTCCGACAGCAGCGACTTCCTGCAGGTTTGCAACGTATGCAGTCATTGCAGCATCCGGTTTTCCGTTACACTGGGCAAGATAATCTTCCAAAGGTGTAGACATTTTTATACCTCTCAAAAACTGATTTTCCCCGGTCCAGGCGCGCGGCCGCAGGTTCCCTTCACGATGGTAATTCATCTGAAACGCCAGAAGGATACTTTGATATATAAATATGATAGTAGAAACCTGCATAATGTTCAACAATGCCCCCTGTTCATATTCAACCGTTCTGAAATAATATTGAACATTGTGTATGTCGTTTAAAAATGCTTGACACGGAATCATTTTTGGGTTAGCCTTAATATGATTCTGGTTCTCTAAAGACAGTTCTGATGGACTTTCTTCGTTTCGAATGAATGTATGCTTCTTCAGATTACGGTATTCAGAAAACGCAGATTGCAGCTGGCATCAGCAAATAACAAGTGCCGTAATCGGCAAGAGGAACATGGGTATGTCCAAAAAAATTTATGTTGGTAATCTTAATTATGCAACAACAGAGGATACTCTGAAAAACAACTTTGCTTCATTTGGTGAAGTTCTTTCAGCAGTAGTAATCAAAGACCGTTTTACCGAACAGTCAAAAGGATTTGGTTTTGTCGAAATGGCAGATGATTCAGCAGCTGATGCTGCTATCGCTGCAATGAACGGCAAAGAAGTTGACGGCCGCCGTGTCCGCGTTAATATCGCTGAAGAGCGCCCGCAGCAGAACCGCCGTCCGAGATATAACAACAGCCGTGATGGTAACGGTGGAAACCGCTAGAAAACAGATAAACTGATTTCAGAAAGCCGGCGGGTAGTAATGCTCTGCCGGCTTTTTTATGTTATACTGTGTGAATGTTGTATCTTCCTGAACACTTTTCGGAATATCTTGCTCCAGACTGCAGCAGAAGTTTGTTTATTCAGTCATACCTCTCGGAACGCGGCGTTTCATCTGTTTTACTGCCGGTAGACGGAAAAGAACATGTATATGTTAAATTTCCATCTTCTCAATATAATCCTCAGTTTAAAATAAAGACAGTGATTGCGCATTATGACCGTGCGCAGGGGAGTCCAGGAGCTAACGATAACAGCGCAGCTGATTTTTGTCTCATGGACTGGGCTGTACGGTTGCAGCAGCGGGCGGATTTTCATAATGTACGCATGCTTTTTACAGACGGTGAAGAACTTGGTGCAAAGGGGATTGCTGATCAGGGAGCTTTTTCGCTTGCATCACTGTTTAAGCGGCTTGGTATAGTGAACGACGACGTGTATGTATTCGACTGTACAGGGCGGGGAACGATCCCCGTTATTGGTAAAACAGTAGAAATGTTTAAAGCCCCTTTTAAATTCAGAAAGAATTTCTTTAATCTTGAAGAACGTACGGAAGAGCTGCTCCGGAAAACGGGAACAGGCCGGTGGCTTACGCTGCCGCTGCCTTATAGTGACAATGCCGGATTTATTGCATGCGGAATACCCGCTGTTGTAATAACCATACTGCCTGAAGATGATGCCGACAGATATCTTGCAGCCTTAATAAGAGAGAAATCGCTTGAGCGTTTTGTCATGAACCACGAGGGCAACGGCACTGAAAATGCAGAACGTCTTCGAAGTATGATGCCTCAGACATGGCGTCTGTTTCATACTCCGTATGACAACGAGCAGAATCTTACGCCGGAAAGTTTTGTTATTACTGCAAAAATTCTTGATGCGCTTGCTGCTGAAAAAACTGTTTTCTGATAAAAAAACCAAAACCGGTCAAAGCGCTGAATAAACAACATTTTTTATACGGCGTACTGTTGTTGACATTCCTGTATCAGTGAGCTGTGTAAAGAATACCATAGCAAGGTTATTGCCGGGGTCTACCATCATAAATGTACCCAGCCAGCCGTCCCATCCGTATTCACCGGCCTCGCCAAACGATTTGCTTTGTCCGGGATCCGTCATAATTCGAAGCAGATTTGCATATGTGTATCCGGAAAGATGCGGCATTTTTGATTCGAATGATTGTTGAAGTTTTTGAGAAAGGTGTGCCGATCTCATAGAATTAATGGTACGGCTTTGAAGAATATGTGCATTTTTCAGAGATCCGTTTTGCAGCAGCATGCGTGTAAAATTCATATAATCGTCTATTGTAGAAACAAGACCTGCTCCTCCTGCTTCATATGCAGGGGGTCTGCGCATATTATGTTGTATCCCGAGATTAGGTGCGGTATAAACAGTCAGTTCTGAAGGTGAGATGTGCTGATATACCTGGGCAAGTCTTGACTGCTTTTCTTCAGGGACATAGAATCCGGTATCTTTCATTCCGAGAGGATCAAATATACGTGTTTTTAAAAATTCCCCGAAATTTATGCCGGAAACGGTTTCAACAACCTCTCCGAGCACATCTGCAGAAAGTCCGTATTGATAGTCTGTTCCCGGTTCAAAAGCAAGTGGTATTTTTCCCAGCCGGCGGGCAAATTCTTTTGTGGTGACAGGATCTTCGGAATTAATCCGGGCTTTTACATTTTCGATAAGCGCCGTAGTCTGTTTTCCGTTTTCATCAGGACTGCCTCCGTATGTAAGGCCGCTTGTCATATTCAGAAGATCCTGTATTGTTACTGGCCGTGTTGACGGGACAATCCTGCCGTTTTCTGCACAATATTCCGGATTGCTGAATTCGGGAATGAATTTCGCAACATCATCCATTAAATCGATTTTACCTTCCTCAATCAGCATCATGACTGCAACAGAAGTAACAGGCTTGCTCATTGAATACATACGGCAGATTGTGTCACGTGAAAATATTTTTCCCGTTTCTTTAACTGCCGTTCCTGCACTCCAGTATCCCTGTTCCTGCCCGTTCTGATGAATAAGGCAGCTTGCACCGGAGATGTACTGTTTTGAAACTGCGTCATTGATAATTTCCTGAATACGATTCAACTGGATATGATTCAATTTTTTCGGTTCCCTCTTTTAATTAAAAAATATATCATTTTGGGGTATGAGTATGTCTTAAATTACTGTCCTGCTATATGAACAGTCCAAGCTTCTGAAGTCCGTCGTAGACGAGCTGTACGGAAAGCCCTGCGAGAATAAGTCCGACTATTTTTTCAAGAACAAAAAGACCTGTAGTACCTATTACTCTGACAAGAAGCGATGCGCTGCGGAGAACAAAATATTCAATAAATAATCCCAAAACGAGTGCTGTAACGGCCATTACAAAAGTAATAAAATTGAACGGTGATGATGCCGTATACAGCATAATGGTTGTGATCATTCCCGGCCCTGCAATGAGTGGTATTGCAAGCGGGAATACAGCAATCATCGTTGTCTGTTCTGAATCGAGTGTTGAACGGGGGGTATGACGTGCGCGCGGTTTACTTTGAATCATATCCAGCGCTATTGTGAAAAGAATAATACCGCCTGAAATATAAAAGGCGCCTGCGGTAATACCGAAAAATGTCAGTATAAAATGACCGAATACGGCAAAAATGAATAACACTCCGCCGGCGATTATAACAGCTTCTTTCAGAATGTGCAGTTGAGTTTTACGATCGTAAGCAGCGGCAACAGCAAGAAAAGGAGGCGTGTTACCGAGCGGATCGAGCAGAATGATGAATGTGAAAAAGATTTTTAAAAATTGAGAAAATATATCCGTATTCATAGAATAAGTATAGTATATGTGCCTTTACAGGGCAAGAGACATCACATTCTGAGTTCCTTGTTAATTTTAAGGAACATCCCGAGCGAAATAAATACCGCAAGTATGTCTGCTACCGGCTGAGCAAAGATTATTCCGTTCAATCCGGCAAATAATCGTCCTATGAATAACATAGGAATAAAAACAAATCCCTGCCGGCTGATCGAAAGAACAAGTGTCGGCACTGCCTTTCCCAGCGCCTGAAACGTAAATTCAAATACAAACATAATACCGAGTACCGGAGCGGACAGCATGAGTGCACGGAGCATTAGGATTCCCTGTTCAATTACTTCCCTGTTGTCTATGAATATGGCTACAATTTGATCCGTAAAAACAAGATACACTGCCATAAGAGTCGTGCCTGCTATAATATTGCAGATCATTGTGAACCGCATAATTGATTTCATCCGCTTAAAATTCCGTGAACCGTAATTGTATCCGATAAGGGGCTGACTGCCCATAGCGAGTCCGAGTTGTACAAAGGCAACAAGCATATTTGCTTTCATTGCAATTCCCATTGATGCAATTGCAATATCTCCGTATGCAGCAAGAAATTTGTTAAGAATTATGTTGCTTGTGCTCATCAGAATATTGTTAATAGAAGCAGGGAGCCCGATAGCTATCACGCCCGTCAGTATTCCTCCCCCTGTCATGAAATCTGAAAGACGAAGGGACAGCAGGGATTTGCCTTTTAAAATATAAACAAGATAGTAAGCAACGGTGAGTATGTTACCGATGACAGTCGCAATTGCAGCTCCAACTACTCCCATTCCGAGAAAGTCGATGTGTGCCGGGCCGAATGAAATTTTATCAAGAATAAATACAGGATCCAGAATAATATTTGCAATAGTTCCGAGCATCATGCCATTCATGGAGATTTTTGCAGAACCTTCTCCGCGGACAAGATTGCTGAATGCGCTCGAAAGAACAATCGCTGGCGCACCCCATGCAATATATTGTAAATAAGTACATGCATACCTGAGTGTGTTATGGCTGGCACCCGACGCAGTCATGATCGGAGTCGAAAAAAGCAGAAAAACTGCACCACCGGCTATGCCTGCCGCAATGCCTCCGTAGAAACAGAACGAACTGATATGACTGACTTTGTCGTAATTTTTTTCTCCGAGTGCCCGTGAAAGAAATGTTGCCCCGCCTACACCAAACATGTTTCCTACGGCCATGAGCAGCAGAAAAACAGGCGTTGCTACCGATACAGCAGCTACCTGATTCGGATCTCCTGTTTGACCGACAAAAAAGGTATCTACCATATTATACAATACGGTGACCATCATACTGATGACTGTCGGAACGGCGAGTTTAAATACGGCTTTTGGAACAGGATCTTTTTCGAAAAGTGAAATGTTTTGTATCATGCTATTTGCTCCAGTGTGCCTTTTCCTGCAGGTTTTTAA
>Ga0172378_10004676_pt1 | contig 12814 bp, 16 predicted proteins | sample GrowelOW332metaG_FD_119755 | JGI IMG/M metagenome (GOLD analysis project Ga0172378, IMG submission 119755) | Groundwater microbial communities from an aquifer near a municipal landfill in Southern Ontario, Canada - Pumphouse #3_1 metaG | ecosystem: Environmental > Aquatic > Deep subsurface >...
AAAGCAGACATACTTAATAAAATCTATTCAGGAGCAAACGACGCTAGTCGTACACTACCTAAATTTGCACCTAGTATATACTCAGATAGAGAAGTTGGTATACTTGAAACTTTAGTTGGTGCATTTGGTGTGAATAAAAAGACATCAATAATTGATACAGCAGATAATATACTACTTGCTATGACCAAAAAGAACGGTGACATTAAAGACGTTAATAACGTTTTACAAGCATTTGATACTGAAAAGCAGATAGCTAATCAAATCAAAAAGATTAATGGTGGTGTTGAGTTTGCTAGTGGACTTCAACGTGTATACGACGACGTAGCTAAGAAGTTTATATTTAAGTATGACAATCCGTTTACACACACGGTCACACCTATAGCTGACTTGACTAAATTCGTGACGCCAGTAAAAGAGGCGGCTACTAAGGCTGTTATGGGAGTAAAACCAATCAGAACAATAGCAGATGCAATAGGTCATGTATTTAGTCCTGAACATGTAAGATTGGGCTTAAAAGCAGATTCAGCAGTATATAATGCGGCTAAGACTACAGCTTCAACTATTACAAAGGCTCTGCACGAAGAGACAGGAATACCACAGAAAGCACTTGAAGCCTCTGTGGGATTGTTTAAAGGTATGTCTGAGTATCTAAACTCAGACAAGCTACAGAACCTATCTACCTACTATATAGAACGTAATAATGACCAATGGTCTAAGGTAGCATGGGAGTATATAAGTGGAACACTTGATGTAAACAGTCTTGATGATGTGGGTAAAGACATCTATACCACACTAGAGAAGAATGGTAAGCTGAAATTTTACGACACTATAAAGCCGTCAACGCTAGAAGAAAATAAACTGATGGCTGATGTAGCAAGTAAAGTACAAATGTTTAACGAACAACGTTTCGCAACAGACGTTTCACGTGGTGTTAAGTTTGGAGACGGTAATGAGAATTTCATAGCCGATACAGCAGGTTATTTAAAGCACGTCTATGAGGGAGACCCCGAAGAGGTAGCGTTGATATTATCGAAAATGTCTGACATAGAGGCTACTAACATAGGCATGAATATAAACTTAGGCTCTGCAAATAAGCGTAAATTACAGTCTCTTGCTATGGCAGACGCACTACGTCCTGACTTAAAACCAGTAAGAAACACAATAGCGTCTATGGCATTGCGTGAACAAGAAAGTTTAAGAATAGAACTTAATAAAAAATTATACAGTGGCATTGTGGATTCCATAGGTGGGGCAGGCAAGATTGAGGGTATGGATAAACTATTCTCAGTAAAAGAACCCATGAACAATGCACTAGGTATGCGACGTATAGACATTGGTACAGACATGAATGGTAAGACCGTATCTTTGTGGGCGGCTCCTGACATGGTAAATCAGCTTAACAGGGTGGCTCAGTCATTCTCCACAAACGCAGGGGCTAAGAAAATGCTTGAGTGGTATGACAAAACAACTAACATTATGAAAGGCTTACAGACGTCGGCTAACCCCGCATTTGCCGCTAGAAATGCCATAGGTGAAACAATGATGAATTGGTTTGCAGGCGTTGGGCTAGACTCACATGAACAGGGTGCAGACATACTAAAAGCAGTTAATCAGGTACAGGATATAGTACAGGTCGGTGATGGATACTTCTACAAGGGTAAACCTCTTTATAGGGTAGCAAAAGTAGACAATCAAGATGTTGTGCAGTATGTAACAAAGGCTACTAGAGATGCAAGCCCTGACGATTTATCATGGGCTACTGCGTCAAAATTCCCACTTAAAGCCAATAACTTAGATGATATTAAAAGTATGATAAATGCAGATTATGGTATTAAGACCTATAAAATTGGTGAGCAAGAGATGTCATCTCACGATATAGCAACCTTATTTAGAGAAAAAGGTTTAGGTTGGTCAGGTATTACAAAAGGTAATATTATAAAAAACACTACTGAGAGCATTAAAGATGAAATAAAAGGTGCATCAGGTAATACTTTACAGAAGACCATGCAATCAGTCAAAGACTCAGGAGACTATATAGAAACATGGACACGTCTAAGTCACTTTGTGGATAGATTAAACAAGGGTATGAGCATAGACGACGCAGTAGCAGACGTTAGGTTATACCATGTTGACTATAGAAACTTAACCAATGTAGAACGTAATGTATTCAGGCGTGTAATGCCTTACTACACTTACATGAGAAAGAACTTACCTATACAAATGCACACTTTGTTATCAGCATATAATAAAGTTGGCATGGTAACCCACTTAGTAGATAGCTCATACGAGGCTATACAACGTGACAACAACGGTAAAGAACTTGTTGTGGATGACTATTTACGAGAGGGCATGGCATTACCACTCGCTGTAGACGACGACGGTAATATCACATACTTAAACTGGAATTTACCTATAAACGACTTATCACGTCTTAAATATAATGCAGGAGACTTTATTGATTCAAACGTAATGGACATGATTCACCCGTTCATACGCTCATGGTTTGAGCTTGGCTCAAACACCAATATGCGTTTTGGCACGCAGATTGAACGTTTTGAGGGAGAAACCACAGGAATTGTTCCAGGAGTAGAGGGTTCTCCACAGATACCAAAAGTAGCAGATTACTTAATGCAAAATTTGGGGGTAGTAAACACCTTTAGACAAGCCGCAGGTCAGGCTTATAATCAAGTTAATGGTGTAGACGACCCACTTAACCCCACAACCCCACTAGCTTATGCAGGACTAAAAAGTTTTGTGCCAGTACGAAGTCAACAAAATGCGGCTAATAATCAAGCATATGACTACAGAGACCAACTTCAAGCATATACACAAAAGTTAAAGTCTCAAGGTAAGTACGTGCCCGACTATGAAGACGCAACAAGTACGCAACCCACTCTCTTTAATGCGACATACGAGGCTTTTAAACGACAAAATAGGAGGTAATTGATTGGAAAAAGACGTGTGTGATTTAAAACATGAGGCTGTGGATAAGCATTTAGAACTACATGACAAAATGCTTGACCATCATGGGGATAGGCTAGACAAACTGGAAATAGGACAAACAAGGACAGACACAATAGTAGAAAACCTATGTAAACAAATTGAATCCCTTGTGGTAGCTATTAAATGGCTTATAAGTGGAATAGCCGCTACAGGTATGGGATTTATTGTATGGTATATACAAAGTATATAAGGAGGTAACTATGGAATTTAACAATGATTCACTAGCTATGGTGCTATTAGCTATTTTAGGTGGTTTAGGGTTATGGTTAGGACAATCTGAAGTAGCATACACCGCAGTAGGTGCTATCGGTGGTTTCATCGGTGCACAGTATTTTGAAAGCAAGAAGACGATAGACTAGGGGAGGTGTGGGATATGCTACACGGATTTTTAATAAACGCCAAAGACTTGCACTTGTCAACCAGTGGTAGCAATCCCACATTACCACTTCGAATGTCAGCAAGTCCCTACAGAAAAAATGGTATGCCTTACGGACTAGTAGCGTCTAATGGAATGGTTTACACCTCTCTTCCTGAGGGGCTACCTAGCCTTGTGGTCTATAATGATGGAGGCGTTGAGATTCGGTCAGATTTCAACGTCAATGACATAGCTACTGCACGTTTTGTGCTATCAGGCAGTAAACTCTTAGTGTCTGAGGGTAAGAAAGTAAACAAAGATAGTGACATAGACACAAAGGATAATAAGAAGTGTAATCGAATTGGTATAGGCATTCTAAAAGATGGGCGGCTACTACTTATACACAATGAGTGCACCACAGAAGAATTACAGATGATATTTTATGAATACAATATATGGGACGCAATGATGACGACTATAGACGACGTATTTATAGACTATCCAAGAGGAGGCGTTAAAATGGGTACAGCCCCAGTGACAGTGCTAGAGGCACTGGATTTCAAAGAATTACCACACCCCATTGTGGTTATAGACCCTGGACACGGTGGGAAAGACCCAGGAGCGAGTGCTTTTGGGCTTAGGGAAAAAGACCTTAATTTAATTGGTGCCCGCATAGTTTATAATTATCTAGTAGAAAATTATGAGGGAACGTTTTTAATGACAAGAGACAGCGACTCCACAATGAAATTAGAAGACCGTCCTATGTATGCTAATACAATGGGAGCAGACTTCTTTTTATCACTTCATGTAAATGCGGCAGGTGGCGAGGGTTATGAGACATTTACCTATATCGGCAAAGAGCCTATTAACCTAATAGAGCAAGAGATTCAGAATAAAGTACACAAAGACGTTATGACATTCTTAGCCCCTCACGGCATTATAGACAGGGGAGCAAAACAGGCTAACTTCTGTGTACTTCGTAAAAGTGACTGCCCTGCATTGCTTGTGGAGAATTTGTTTATAGACAATCTTAAAGACAATGACTTTTTACAAGATGTTAATTTATTCAAAAATCTGTATTTAGTTACAGCTAAGGCTTATGCACAGGCAATAGGCTTACAGCCTAAAGTTTCAGAAGACGACGTTGCACCTGATGGTCAACTCTATAGAGTTCAGGTCGGAGCGTATAGATTTAAGAAAAACGCAGAAGTGGTTCAGGCACGTCTGCAATCCGCAGGATTCGACGCATATATAAAAAGAGAATAAAAAAGACGCCTCACGGGGCGTCCTTTTTTGTGTATAGCTTATACTCTTGGGTCTATTTCTACTACATCCCAGTCCTCAGCTAGCATATCAGCCTGACTAGCTAACCAACCCACTTGTATTTTATTATTTGTTGTTCTAAGGGCTAATACATCTGTAAATATTGCATCTTCTTCGGCTGTTTGGGGTTCTCCGTATGTCTGTCTAAACGCTTTTTGTATAGTCATACCCCTAATTAAATATACATACTGACCTTTACCATTCCAACCTACCCGAGTAACACTGTAGCCATGCTGTAAATAGTATATAGCTTGTCCAAAATTCATTTGTTACCTCCTATTTAATTTTTAGTATGTCTTCGATTATCTTTAAGTATGTTTCCACACTCTCTGCTGTACCACAGTAAATACCTAGTGAGCGAAACTCATTTAGCGTCTTTAACTGTAGTGCTGTGGTGTCTGCTCCTGGGCGTTTAAATTCTATCCACACAGACTTTCCGTCTATTGCAACGTATAAATCGGGGACACCCGAGCGTTGATAACCACCACCATGTATCTTTAACTGATAAATTTTATTACCATAACGTGTTTTTGCTGAGTTCACTGCTCTACGTAATATGTCGTTCTCTTTGTCTGTGGAAGAAGACTCGGGGGTATACTTTCCAGTACCTCCCCCAAATTCCCATAGCCCATATGCCATTAGAACGGTATATCTTCATCTGTCATAATCATTATGTCATTGTCATCATCAACTGTCATCTGAGTTGCTTGAGGTACTGATGGTATTGGTGGTGCACTTTTAATTAAGTCCTTTGCAGGGAATACTTTCTTAACATTGGCGTACTCTTTACCATCTTTTTCTTTCATGAAAGTCTCTATACCTAGCGTACGTCCTATTAACTTAGCAGGGTCGATACTTACTGCCGCTTTTGGTACGGCTAGTCCTAAAGCAATTAATGTATTTCTGAGGTTAAATAATGCCGCAGGTTTGAAACTTGTGATGTGTCTGATGTTTGAGCCTTTAGCTGTTCCTGTGGTTATCTGTAAGTCCCATTGTAGGTAAGGGTACTCGTCTCCGTCTTTCTTTTCGATATTCTTTACTACTGCTAAATAACGTCCTGGTGCTATATCAAAGTTCTTGTCTTCCACACCACTAAAATTAAATGACCATTTTTCCATTGTTATTTCCTCCTAAGGTTTATATGTCTTTTCCAAAGACTAATTTATATATTCCCGATAAGCTCGGGTTAGCTATCACACCAATTTTGTTTGTTCTGTCTTTTGTAACGTACTTATCATTTGGAGCGGCTGATAATCTAAACTGCACACCTTTTGGTGTTTTTGCTATATACGTTCTAGCTATTACGTCTGCCTCTCTCATAAGATACGTTCTCATACCTTTGTTCACATCAGGGTAAATGCTGAACTCGTCTGAGTCAATGTCTTCAGCATTAGACGTTTCTTGTAACAACCACACTTTCTGTAGTGGCAATTCCTTAAACATCTGCAACCAGTATTTAAGTTTTTCGTTCATGTCTCCCCAGTTCTTCAATGTCTTTTTAAGAACGTCTTTTGTTGGGTCTTTGTCAAGGTCTCCTAAGACTATATTTCTCATACAAACGTCTGCTGATTTTGTTACTGTGTCAAAACCTAGAGACTTTACTAAAAACTTACCATTAGCTGTGTTGATGTATACACCATTTATTTTGTGGTCTGCGTTGTAGCTTACATCTTTGTTTTTTACTGCATTGACAAGCAACCAGTAAACAGCCTCAACCTTTTCCCATGTGTCCATTTGTATTTTTACTGCCTTGCCTTTAGCCTTGTCCTTAATACTCAGTGTACCATCTTCAAAGGCTAGTATCAACATACCCTCTACTGTTGAAAGTATTGTGGTCTTTCCTGTACCGTTCTTACCATAGATTAGCATTGTCAAATACTCTACTGCATCATCTACTTCTGTGATAAAACTTTCAATGCTTGATAAACTCATACCTGTACTTGGTGCGGGGTTGCCTGGTAGACTAGCCTCAAGCACTTCTAAACCGTCATCTTCCATTGGGATAGTTAATTCTTCGTCTATAGACACCATTTCGATTGCGTTATCAAATGATAATGTTGCGTTTTCATCCGGTATAGATGTGTCTGCCACGTCTTCATCTAACTCTATTACTAAACTTGGGCTTGCTTTTTTACTCGACATTTTGTTCCTCCATTTCTCTTGTTGTTCTCTGCTCGTATCTTTCTGCTAGTATGCTATCTGTGCTCATTCCTGCAAGTTCTGCATAACATAAATCTCTAAACTCACAGTCCCAATCACAGCGTTGTTTTAGTGGTGTCCTGTAAAATGTAGGTTCACATTTATTACCGAAATTGTCATATAGCTTTTTCAATTCATCAACATCATTTAAGGTTGCTTTAATTTCACTTTTGATAATGTCTATAGTCTTTTTATTTACTGGGATTCTAGTACGTCTAAAGAACACATTGCCTTTTAGTTTGTCTACCATTTCAGCGTAATCATTTGGGTTAAGCCCGTTCTTACGCACTGTCTCAAAGTATGTTGCAATGTCTGTATCACAAGCGGCTTTGGATATGCCACCATTCTTTAATACTTGTGGTTCTCTTGGTGCTTTGGTTCGTATGTGATTGAATACCACACCCATAACTTGTTTTTCTCCGATTAAGGCTTTTAACACATTGTCTTCTTGAGTTGCTACATAATACATTAGCGTCTGTAAGTCCATGTATAGGTCTGTTTCCTTAGGCAACGTCTTAACTGTCTTGTGGTCGGCTACCCACACACCGCCCGTTGTAAGGTCTTCATATATCCAGTCAATGTATCCTGTGTAAGTATGTCCACCAGGTAAATTAATAATAAACGGTACCTCTGTTGCTATTGTTCTGATATTTGCGTCTATTGTCTTGTATGCTAGTAAGTAACCTCGTACTACTCGGTATAACTCTTGTGGTAAACTAGCCCACTCTTCACGTTCTTCATCAAACACTTTGTCTAAGTCAAGTTTCAAATTCATTATTGGTTTTGTCCAATCACCACCGCTGTAGTGGGTTTGTAAACAGTCGTGTATTAAGTTACCACGTCTCGGTGCTATTGCTTGTGCAGTACGCTGTAAGTTTAATATGTCACTGTAGTAAAAAGCGTGTCTACAACGTCTAATTCTTCCTACCTTACTTGCTGACCCTCTTGCCATTACTATTCCTCCCCCTCTTTAGATACTTCAATACGCCCTATTTGTTCACCCAGTTTTTCGTTTGATTTAAGCGTTCTTGTTGCAGTGTTTGAATTTTTTGAAACTATCGTCCTAATACACTCATTAGTTGTTCTATCTCTTACTACCCATCTAAATAACGTCGTCATTTGTTTAACCCTCCTTATAGGTTAGGTGCTGATACACCCTTTGCTATTTCATCTGTATAGTCCCATGCAGGGTCGTTGTAGTGTTCTCTCCAACGTACCATGAATGTTGCTATTGGCTCTGTTACATGAATTACTGTATTATTCACTAAATCTGCTACATATAGTTCTTGAATGTGATGTGTCTCGTCTGCGTATTGTAGTCCACCGTAACTCATTCCTGTATGCAACATTTTATTACTAACGGCTAAATAGAAGTATCTTACTATCTCAGGTCTACGTCTCAACTTGTCGGCTCGTTCTCTCACTTTGTTCATCTCCTTTGATATTTTGTTTGGGCTTGCTTTGTTCCTCAACCCTGCTTAGATTGTATCATGCTCTGAGCAGTTTGTCAAGAACTTTTTTAAAATATTTTTAAATGGCTATTTTTCAACGATTTCCCCGATTCCCCAAGCTGACCCCAACTCAACCTCTGCTATCAAGGGTACATCTAAATTTACCTTGAAATATTGTCTTAGAAGTATTGGTACGTTCTCCATTACTCGTTTAATCATTAAGGCTACGTCGTGACTTACATCTTTGTCTGCCTCTGCCATTATAGCGTCATGCACCTGTCCTACTAGACACGCTTTACCTTTAAAGTCTTTCTCTATATATTGGTCTATAACTATCATAGCCATTAACGTTATGTCACTACCGAACGATTGTACTGGTGTGTTTATAGCCTGTCTCTCTGCACTACCACGTAAGTCCTTATCGGGGCTGTCTATGTCGGGTAGTTGTCTTATTCTTCCTGTGGGTGACTTAACCCACTTATACTGACTAACCTCACGTTTTTGACGTTCATGCCAGTCAAGTAACTCAGGGTATGTCTGAAAGTATACCATACGGGATAATTCTGCCTCTTTATCTGTTACCACAATGCCATAACTGTCAAAGGCGTATGCCTTAAACGACTTCCACCACATACCATATAAATACGATTATACCCTCGGTTTCCCGATATTTATTAGGGGACTAGACTATACCTTTAAAGATGTGACGTAAATTTACCTGTAATAGGGTCTCTCAAAACGTGGTATTTTTGATGGCATGACTTACATATAACTATTAGGTTTGATAAGTCATTATTATTCCTATTAAGGTCTTTGTGGTGTACTAACAAGTTTTCTTTTGAGCCACACCAACTGCATTCTGTTTTTTCAACTGCCCATTTATATGAGCCTATTCCTGTTGTCCAAGCATTATTATTTTCACGCTTTTGGTTATAGCCTTTTTTAATATAAGTACGCTGATACCTGTCTTTACAACATTGTGCATTCTTTTTTTTCTGGCATTCAGTGCAATACTTTTGTCTATTACTTGTTGGCTGATACGTATTACCACATAATTTACATACTTTCGGGTCTTTGGATATGAACTTATTCATATTAACCACCTCCAATCCGATTATAACACCTTTTGCTCTCCGTGTAAATAGACTAGTTTGATTTATTTTCATAGTCTGCCTATTATAAGTCGTTACACTTGCATGGTTTTACAAGCACGGGATTACCATTTTACAGGCTTAACCGTTTTGAGAGAGTTTTACTTCGGCAATTTAGTTTGGTCTACCGAAGTTTACAGGCTTTGCGGCACTTCTCTGAGGCTTTGTAACTGCACTCATTGGAACGTGTGCTATGTTTGAGGCTGTTTTTGTGTGGAGGTCTTCTCCACGTTTGTAGCAATCTTTCATGGATTGGGCGTTAGCTATAAATGCGGCGGCTCTTAATTCTAGCTGAGAGTAGTCTGCCTCTATAAAATCACGTCCTGGAGTACAGCTTATAAGATTTCTAACGTTTGCGTCTCTTGGAACCTGTTGTAGATTTGGGTTCTCTGCGGATAAACGTCCTGTAGCTGTCTTAGCTATATTATACGTTGAATGTATGCGTCCGTCATCTTTTAAGAAGTCGACCCACGGGTAGAGAAAACCATTTAAGGCTTTCTCATACCTACGTCTCTCAAGTAATAAGCGAGGTAATTCATGGTAGTCCACAAGCCTAAGTAATGTCGACTTGCCTGTGGATGGTTCGCCTTTTGGTGTTTTTTCTATGATTGGCAAGCCTAAGTCAGTGAACAAAAGTTCGCCTAGCTGTTTAGTTGAGTTAAGATTTATAGTGTCTTTCCATTTTGAGGGTAAAACGTCGTTTATTTCTTCATCTACTCTTGAACGTTCTACCTCATAATTCTCTGTTACATCTTTAAGTTTATCTTGGTCTATATACACGCCTTGCTGTTCTATCTTCTGTAATACACGCTCACCAGGCATTACTATATATTTGAATACATCATTTAACATTTTATCTCCCCTTTACTGTGCATTTATAACAAATTGTGTAAGTAACATACCTAAGATTGTACCTAGCATGAAAGCTATACTTCTAGTTCTAGTCATTTCATCACCCCTTTATTAACTCAGTTCTTAGTATCGGTTCTAGTCTTAACGTGTAGTAAACGTCTAAGCAACAATACTTAGCCATAGCCTCAAATTCTTCTTGTGATAAGTTTTCTTTAAACACTATCCCGTCGTTGTAGTCTGCCGCACCTAAGTATGTTTTAGCCATATACTTAAGTCCATGAGGCACAACTACATTTACTAAGTAAGCGGCTAAGTAAGTATCAAAGTCAACGTAAGGGTCAACCCCCCTACTACGTAACCACCTGTTATCAAACTTAGCATTTTGTGCTACTTTTTTAATATGGCTTTTACCTAATAGTACATTTAATATCTTAACTATTCTACTGCTGTCAAAAGTTGCATATTTAACCTCCCAAGCAATTAAATAACACATATCTGGTGTGGCTATACCTATCATTAGTAGTTTACCTGTCTTAATCTTATCTATAAGCCCTGTGGTTTCTATGTCATAAGAAATCATGTATGAAGAGTGTATGTCATTTAACATACAGGCTAATTTAGCTTCATCATCAACTATGCACCACTTAAAGTCATCAGGAGGTTCCCAGTTACCCTCGCACATTCTTGAGAAATAATTTATGTCTGAGCGGAACTCCCAAGCGTTCTTAGGTTGGTTAATTACTGCTGATGGGTGAAACGTCGGTATGACTTTAGCCCCCTCCCACTCAAACATTTGTCCATGTAGCTTTGTTATAGACGTTTTGTTTATCATAACGTCTAAAGCTGTAGCACCTAAAACTAAAATATACTGTGGTTTTACTGTCCTTACTTCTTCTATGAGTAGTTGTCTACACCCACCCTTAATAGTCGCTCTTGTGGGCTTGTTTGGGCTATAACATTTAATAGCCTTAGTCAAATAGCACTTATTCATATCCACACCAACTTTTAATAATTCCCGATACAACCAATTACCAACAGCCCCACTGAATAACGTCATTGTGTCATCTTCATTATACGTTGGGGAGTCTCCGATAATCATTATCCCACCAGGTATACCCGCCCCTGTCATACAAGGGTGTTGTGCATCACAGTGATTACCACAGTCTATACATTCTTGCCTCACGTTTAACACCTACCTCTATATTCTATCTCGTTACGTACTTTCATGTTCTTATTGCACCAACTATATATTTTCTTTGTAAGTACCGTCTTTAGTGAACCGTCCGAGGTAGCAATCCCCAATAAATCTTCGTTGATTGTGTCATCATGCCATACTAAGTACACATCTCCTTTAAATCGTTTTAGTATTACAAAGCCTAATTTCTCTGCCTCATCTGCTGTCACGGTCTTTGCTATCTTTACTGCGTTCATTAGATTAAATAGTGTACCTGTTGCAAAGTTACCTGTACGGGACTCATATTGCTGTATTGCATGATTAGTAAACTTAATATTTTTCATTTATTGTTCCTCCTGCTTTTTAAAGCCTGCACAAGTCTCTGCGAATGCTGTTTCTTTTATTAATTCATCAAAACCTACTTGAGTTAATTTCCCACAACAACTCTCGATTTCTGCACTTTCATTGTCCAATAAATTAACACTTTTAAATGTTTTTGATTTATTGTATAAAAAACCTTTAAAAACTTTAGTATCACATTCATATGCGTGTATCAGTATAATTTTTGGTGTATTCCCAACATCTTCTATAAATTGGTATAAATGCGAAAACATTTTAATTTCCCCGATATTTTTATATTTTTCTATTTTAGCATATTTAATCATTGAATATTATCCTCCATTTGTCTGATATTTGACTAGCAACGTCTTCATCTTTCTTTAATGTATCCATAATTTTTTTATCCACAGTTTTATCCACAGCTAACATATAGTTAGTAACGTCGGACGTTTGATTGCGTCCCATGATTCTGTCCCTCGCCTGCTGAAAGTTTGATAGGCTAAAATCTAAGCTGTAAAAGATATTTATGTGGGCTTTATCTAGTGTTATTCCCATAGCTCCTGTAGCTATTTGAACTATGATAACGTCTGCCTTACTTGACTGAAAGTCATCACGTGCACGCTTTCTATCATCCTCACTTACCTGACCATTTATAGACACATTGTCTATCCTTATAGAGTTTAACCTTGCTCGTATGGCGTCTCCCTCTGCTTGGAATCTGTGGAAGATGACTACTTGCTCGCCACCCTCTACTTTTGTGCTTACAAGGTCTACAAGAGTGTCTATTTTAGCTGTGCTTACTTGTAGTAATTCCCCCTCGTCGGTCTTTAGCCAACCACCACAAAACTGTTGTAGTCTCATAAGCCTTGTAACTGCCAAATCTGCTGTGACTACTTGTTGTTGCCCTAATTCTAGTACAAACTGCTTTCGTAATTCGTCGTACTGTTTCTGTACCTTAGGCTCTAAG
>Ga0172378_10004679_pt1 | contig 12812 bp, 7 predicted proteins | sample GrowelOW332metaG_FD_119755 | JGI IMG/M metagenome (GOLD analysis project Ga0172378, IMG submission 119755) | Groundwater microbial communities from an aquifer near a municipal landfill in Southern Ontario, Canada - Pumphouse #3_1 metaG | ecosystem: Environmental > Aquatic > Deep subsurface >...
TATTGAGAAACAAGCCCTTTCAATTAAAGATTTACTTTTTTTTCATAATTATAATATATTAATTAAAATGAACTTAAAAGTAGTAAAAGTTCAGGACTTTAGCTACCTTTAGGTTTCGTTCAAATCCAGACTTTAGATGAATATAATCAACTAAAACCTGGATTTTTCTTACAATATAATTTATAATCTAATTTTAAGAAGTTTATTAACTAATTGCATTAGTTCATTTAAACTAAAATATCTTAAAATCATACACTTATTTAACTATCTCACTTATCTAATGTACTTTTAATAATATTATAAGCTTTCTTTATTTCAGTAGAACATTGGCAATTAGGAGAATATTCTATAATACTTGATTTGTTAATCATGGCATCAACCATGTTTTTATCAAATTTTAGTTTAGCAATGACTTTAATATTATTAGAATTACAATACTTAATAATATCCTCACTATTACTTTCGTCTAAATCATATTTATTAATTATAACATATACATTATTAGTAAATTTTAAAGCTACATTTATAGCTCTTTTCATATCTGAGATTCCAGATAGTGAAGGTTCAGAAACTACTACTATATCGTCTACACCAGTAATAGTTGATATTACTGCACATCCTATTCCAGGAGGTCCATCTATGATTTCGCATTCAATATTATTCTCTTTAGCTAATTGGTCTGCCTTTTCACGTAGCTCACTTATCATCTTTCCAGAATTATCCTCTCCAGGTGATAATCTCCCATAAATCATATTACCGAATCTATATTTACCTGAATAAATATAATTTTCACCCGAGTCTATCATGTCAATAGCTCCAAAAGGACATACTCTAGAACAAAGATAGCAACCCTCGCAACTTATATCATCTACCACGTATTTTCCATCTATAATATTTATAGCTTCAAAGTTACATGTGTTTTGGCATAAGCCACAAGAAGTACATTTATTATTATTTATCTTTGCTGTTTTCCCTGATATATATACGTGTTTTTTATCTACACTTGGATTAAATATAAGATATAAATTAGATGCATCTACATCACAATCTATAGCCAATGTATTTTTTGCAAGTGTTAAAAATGAAGCAGTAATGCTTGATTTTCCACTTCCCCCTTTCCCGCTGATTATTGCAATTCTTTTCATATTTTACTTTTTATTCGTCTAAGCTAAAGTTTTATTTTTAATCTCTTTTCTTCTAAATACTCATATATTTCTTTGAAATATTTTTCAGATTCTGGATTTTCGTTAATTTCAATATTACCCTTAGCATAACTAGAGGCTATCTTTTTGGAAAATGGTATTGAACTAATTAAATCAATACTATCATTTTTTAAATATTGAGTCAAGTCATTATTACCTAAATCAGAACGATTAACAATAACACCATAGGGCTTATTAAGTTTTTTAAGAGTTTCTATACTCTGTTTTAAATCACTAAGTCCAAATGGAGTAGGTTCTGTAACTAATATGATAAAATCAGCACGAGTTACAGTTTGTATAAATGGGCAGGCAGTTCCAGGAGGTGAATCAAATAGATAATAATCTGCCTCTGGAATAGTAGCATATCTTATGGTTGATTTAATAGTAGGAACTCCAGTGAGTTCTCTAGGTTTCATTCTACCCTCAAAGATATTACATTCCTTATTTTCTTCCTTATCTTTATATGAGCGCACAACTCCAATTTCCAATTCCGAATCATCAATTGCTCCATACTCACATGCTACAGAGCACGCTTTACATCCATGACATAATTCGGGAATTAGACTTATTTTTTTTAAAGAAGGGACATAAAAAATGGCATTATAAGAGCAATAATCCACACATTTACCACAAAATTTACAAATATCCGGATTGATAATTGGTCTATAGTCCATTACCTTGTGTATTTCCTTTTCTTTGGCCTTTATAAAGATTAAAGAATTAGGAACTTCCGTGTCACAATCTGCTAGTACTACATTTACACCCCGTTTTTGTATATAAGTAAACAAATTTGTTGCAACAAAAGTTTTTCCTGTTCCACCTTTTCCACTTGCTATCGCAATTTTCATAACTCTAATATTTAAGTTCTTATTTTATCAAAATGATAGGTCAAAGTTATGAACAATAGTTCATAAGTCCAAATCTAATAAGTAAAAATTATAAAAACTTATATAGCTACAAGAAAATTGATTTTTTCCCCTTGTCGTAAGACAAATAATTATTCTAGTTAATACTATTATTATTTAATATAGTATTAATATAATAAATTAAAATAGAAGGATTATCTACATGTATCATATGTCCTGCATTTGGAATCGTAATAACATTACTTAGAGATAGTTTATTTATTATTTGCTGTGAAATATAATCCGAATTCTCTCCTTTTATATAGCTTATATCTTTGTGTGGAAATGGTCCTTCCCACGAGCGAATATTATCTAGACTATTTAATATAGCTTTTGCATTTATTTTCCATCTAAATTTACCCTCAATATGAGATATGTTTTTTAGTATGATTTGTCGCTCTATTCCCTTATTAAATATTGTATCTATAGCCTTATTTAATTCTATACGATTATGTATATTATCTAAGGATGAGCAACAAAAATCAGCAATTCTACTATGCATATCGCTTAATTTGTAGGTAGTAGGAGCAATATCTATAATTACACACCTATCTATAAGGTCGGGATATAATAATTTTAGTTTTAATGCAATTTTCCCACCCATGGAATGCCCAATAACATCAAATTTCTCATTTTTTTGTCTTAGAGATAAAATTAAGCTAGCCACATCCTTTGCCATTGTATTATAGTTCATTTCTGAGGAATGTGGAGATCTTCCATGATTGCGAATATCTGGTATTATTATGTTGTAATAATTATCTATTCCTTTTGCAACGGGTAGCCAATTTTCGGATGCTCCCCATAGTCCATGTAATAGTATAATATGTTTAACTCTATTTCCTCTAACTTCCCTATAAAATAAATTCATAATTTCATAAACACATTAATGATATTTTTCTTTAATAAAAAGTCCAGCAAAAATCAAACCAATCAAACAAAAAAGTAAATAATATTAAGCTGTATAATAAAAATATCACCATAAAATTAAGTGATATCTACAAAAAAAAGTGAAAAAGAAATGAAATATTAAAAAAATAGTGAAATGATTAGAATACCATTTAAAAGAGTACTAATTATTAATCTAATTATACATTTGATGTTTAAATATTATTAAAATAAAACTAACGGTAAAAATTAAAATAATATCAATAATAAACTAAAAAAATGATGTAAATTTTTGCATTAAACTAAATAATATCCTACATTTGTGCTTAGAACACGATTGATGATTAGTTTGCTTGCTATGTGTATTTGGGATTAAGTTATTTCCTATATGAATAAAGGTAGCAACTTATCATATAAAGTTTGAATATTTTAAAGTTTATTAATTTAATTTTATTAATTATGAAAAAAAGTTTTATTTTCTAAGATTGTTATGTGTTTAGCAATTGTTTCCCTTGCCGTTGGTTGTAAGGATTATGATGACGACATTGATGATCTAACAAAACAATTAACAGAGTTGCAAACAAATCTTGAAGGACAATTGTCTACTCAAGCAACAACTCTTAATGCGTCAATAGACGCAACAAAACAAGCGTTAGAAGCAAAAGATACTGAGTTAGAAACAGCTCTACAAACACTTACTGCTGCTGCAGCTACTAAAGAAGAATTAGCACAAGAAGTAGAAGATCTTAAAGCTTTAGTTGCTACTAAGGATGAATTATCTGCTGCTGTACAAACTCTTACTGATGCATCTGCTACTAAAGATGAATTAGCACAAGCAGTTGCCGATCTTACAGCTTTAGCTGCTACTAAGGATGAATTAGCTAGTGCTATTCAAACTCTTGCTGATGCATCTGCTACTAAAGAAGAATTAGAACAAGCAGTTGCAGATTTTACTGCTGCTGGAGAAGCTCTTGATGCTAAAATAAATGTTTTGACAGACTCTTTAGCTAATTATGCTACTAAAGCAGAACTAAACACATTAGAAACTAAGGTTACGACTTTTAAAGCGACTTTTGCTACTAAAACTGAATTACAAGTTCAGGCTGATAGTCTAACTAGTTTATTAGGACAAGTTAATCTTCTAGCATTGAAAGTAAGTAATAATGAAGGAGACATTGCTGATTTACAAAACGAGTTTACCTCTTTAAGTGCTTCAATTGAAGCCTATATGGCTCAAATTAATTCTGTATTAGTTGAACGTTTAACTGATTTGAAATTTATAAAAGAATTAAGTGTAGGTGGAGAAGATGCTATCAATTTTGGCGTGATTACTTATATGCAAGATGGTAAAGAAGTACGTGCTGTTAAGGAAATAAAAGTGAAATTTGATGTTAAACCTACAACTGTAACTGATGCTGGAATAGTTCTTGGTGAAAATGCAGGTATGGTAAAAACACATCCATATGTTGCAACAAAAGCTCTAGCTCCTGTCGCTCCAGATAATTTTCCTGTTGATGTAATAGGAATAGAAAATGGAGTTTTGACTTTCGGAGTTACTTTGAGTGATGAGGTATTTGAAAGTATTCCAAATCATGATCCTAATGCTATGAGTGAAGATGCTTTAGCATTTACTTTCTATGTAAGACATTCTGATGAAGCTATGTTAGGTCCTGTAATAAGTGATGTAGAATTCAATGGAGAAGAAAATCACAGTTCTGTTCCTTCTGAAGAGATTCGTGTTTATAAAACAGTCGATCAAGTTGATATAGTTAGACCTTATGAAAGTACTGTAGTTGCTTGTAATGATTCTTTAAAAACTAATGGTGGTGTTAGTGGTGTTGAAGATCTTGCAGTTTCTGATCAATTAGTTGTTAATATTCCTGTATCTTCTACTGGTAATATCGTAACTCGTAATTTACTTGATAGTGTTGCTCCTCTTGTTTCTTCAAACTTATCTGCTCTTAACTTCACTGATGTTATGACTAAGGAAAACTTAGCAAAATATGGTTTGAAATTCCATTTTGATTTATTAGATAATGAAGGTACTGCTATTGAATATTTAGTTAATACTAAAGATCAACAAGCTTATATCAATTTATCTGATGCTGATATGGGAACTGTTAATTCACAAGATGTAAGTGAAACTGATTTAGCTATTGGTAAAACTCCTATAGTTCACGTATCAATTCTTGATATGAATAATGATAATGCCGTTGTTACTGAAGCATTTGTTAAAGTTGCTTTTGCTCCTGAAACTATTTCTGTAGATGCTGGACTTGCAATTCTTGCTGAGTGTCCTAAGGATGATACCTTAACAGGTACTACTATGAAACTTACTACAACAGAGATGGATTCTCTAATATATAATAAATTAGTAAATAGTGGTTTAGCTAAAGCTGATTTTAGAGCTACTTATACTAGTGCTAATTATACATTATATTTAGATGGTGTTGCTCAAGGTACTAATGACCTAGATGCTCAAGGAAATCCAGCAGCTGGAACTATGTTAGGAACATTGTCTGAAAATACTGTGGACGGAACATATGCTTGGACTATAACTGAAGATAATTTATATGAAGCAATTATTAATCAAAATTTCGCTGTATCAGGTGAAACATTACAAGATGAACAAGCAATTAAACTTGTTCTAACATTTGTAGATCCTACTGGTCTTTATCCAAATGTTGTAATTAATTATGATGCTGTATGGAATGCTCCTTCTGATAATTTCAATATTGCAGCAACTGATTTGATTTCTAATGTTTGGGATCTAACTAATACATCTATTACTCAACATACAGTTAATCCTTCTGCTTCTTCAATACATCCTAGTGATTGTACTTATGTAAATGATATCTTAGTTACTTTCGCTGGAAATGCATTCCCAACTGGATTAAATGATCCTAAGTTTGCATTTAGTGAAGATCAAGATGCAATGATAGTTGATGGAGAAACATATGTTTTCACTGTAAGTGGTGATGGTTCTATATTATATGCTAGTGATAGCCAAAATAATACGGCACCTGTTGCAACTATGACTGGTACTTATAATCAGACAGTGACATATAGTGATTCTGATATTGCTAAATTACTTCTTAATACAGGTATGATGTCTGCTAAGGTAATTGTTACAGGTGTAAATTGCTTAGGTCAAGCTTTAAATAATATTACTATAAACGGAGAAGACTACTTTACAATTAACTTCCTTCGTCCAGTTTCTATTAGTGAAGTATTAACAACTGAATACCTTTACGATTCTGAAAACTTTGGTACTGATAAACAAATTATTGGTTTAGATGAGTTAGCTCATTTATATGACTGGAGATTAGGTATTGAAGGATATGATGATGATCTTTCTGACTTCCTTGTACATGATAATTACTATGATTACTATGATGTAACTAGTATATCTGTAGATGCAACTAAGGTTAAGACAGATATGAATCAAGCAGATGGTGGATTTGTATTACTTTCATCAGTAACTAATGCTGTTCATATTACACAATATCAACCAACTGATGCAGTTGCTGGAGTTTATACCTTAACTGGTGTAAATAATAGTGGAGCAACTATTACTCAAGACGTTCAGTTAACAACTTATCCTCGTGGTTTGATTGCTTACAATAGTAATGGTACTGTAATCACTCAAGAGTTTAAACTTCAGATACCAGTTACAGTAAATTACCTTTGGGGAAGTACTTCAACTATGGTAACTGTTATAGTTAAACCTTAATTGTTCAAATAAGTATATCTTATATAGATATATAGAATATAGGAGATCATTCTTAGGAATGGTCTCCATTTTTTTTATTTAGTTTTTTATATAAAAGAGTCCTAAGTATAGCTTTGCTTGAATATAATATAGTTGCTTATACTAGTTGTAAAGCCTATTTAAGAACTAGTAGCTATATATGATGCTGTTATAATGTAGGATGCTAAAATAGTGTTCAGAATATATGATTTATAATTTAGTTGTATTAAACTATAATACAGAAGTTTATTTTAGCTGAATTTTTATTGAAATCTGTAACTTTAAATTTCTAAATTTCTAATTTTCTAACTTTCTAAAAGTTTATTACTACTTTAACTTTAAAAATATCCTTAAATTTATATTCTATTTTTATATATTTAACGAGTTATAAAGCTTTTGTATATTAATCTATAGAATCTATAGAATATATAATAGTAAGAAGTAATAAGTTAAAAGATCTACGTACATTGTGATAACAAATTAGTAATAGATTAATTTGTAACTAGGAATTTGTTATATTAGCTAAGAAATACTAGCTAATAAGTAGTAGCTAATATATAAGAAAAATTACTCAAATGAATAAAATACTAAATAAAGTGCATAAAAAAAGGATGTATCAGTTAAGATACACCCTCATATAAATCAATTATAAAGCTAATTTAGTCTTTAAATTTGGCTTTAAGGAATTCTCTATTTAAACGAGCTATGTGTTCTATAGAAATACTCTTAGGGCATTCCATTTGGCAAGCACCTGTATTAGTACAACCTCCAAATCCAAGTTCATCCATAGTAGCAACCATAGATTTAGCTCTTCTAGCTGCTTCAACTTTACCTTGTGGAAGTAATGCTAATTGAGATACTTTAGCGGCTACAAAAAGCATTGCAGATGAGTTCTTACATGTTGCAGCGCAAGCTCCACAACCTATGCAAGCTGCAGCATCCATTGCTTCTTCCGCATTATCGTTAGAGATAGGAATTGAATTTGCATCTGGTACACCACCTGTATTTACTGATGTATATCCTCCTGCTTGAAGAATTTTATCATAAGCACTTCTATCAACAATAAGATCCTTGATTACTGGGAATGCTCCAACTCTCCATGGTTCAATTGTTATAGTAGCTCCTTCTTTGAATTTACGCATGTGTAATTGACAGGTTGTTACCTCTGTGTCTGGTCCATGTGCATGTCCATCTACAAATAGACTACATGTTCCGCAAATACCTTCTCTACAATCGTGATCGAAAGCTACGGGTTCTTTATTTTCTGATACTAATTGTTCGTTTAGTACATCTAACATCTCAAGGAATGATGAGCCCTGAGAAATATTATGAATTTTATATGTTTCAAATTTACCCTTAGCTTTGGCATTTTTTTGACGCCAAATTTTAAGAGTTAGATTTTTTAATATTTTATCTGCCATGATTTTCTAGTTTATTTATAAGAACGTTGATCTGGTGTTACATTTTCGAATTCTAATTTTTCTTTTAGCAATTCTGGTTCTTTATCTTCACCTTTGTATTTCCACATGGATACATAAGCATAATTTTCATCGTCACGTTTAGCTTCTCCTTCTTCAGTTATGGATTCTGTACGACAGTGACCACCACATGATTCATTACGATCAAGAGCATCTAATGCCATTAATTTAGCTAATTGTATAAAATCTTCAACTCTACCAGCTTTTTCAAGCTCGTTGTTCATGTCTTCGAAGTCTCCAACTACACGTAAGTTTTTATGGAAATCTGCATCTATTTCTTCAATTAATTTAAGAGCTTTCTGAAGTCCCTTAGCGTCTCTTGCCATACCAATATAATCCCACATTACATGACCTAATTCTTTGTGGAAATAGTCTGGAGATTTTGTTCCCTTTATGTCATAAAGTCTCTTAAGACGATTGTAAATCCTCTTTTCAGCTTCATCAAATTCTTTTGTATTTGTGTCTATCCTTGGAGTTTGAATTTCTTTAGATAAGAAATCTCCAATTGTATATGGAAGAATGAAATAACCATCAGCAAGACCTTGCATAAGAGCAGATGCACCTAGACGGTTAGCTCCGTGATCAGAGAAGTTAGATTCTCCTATTGAATATAATCCAGGAACTGTTGTCATTAAGTTATAATCAACCCAAAGTCCACCCATAGTGTAGTGAATAGCTGGATAAATCATCATTGGATTGTGATAAGGATCAACGTCATTGATCTTTTCATACATTTGGAATAAGTTACCGTAACGTTTGGCTATAGTTTCTCTACCCAATTCTGCAATTGCATATTTAAAGTCTAGGAATACAGCCTTACCTGTTGGATTTACTCCAAATCCTGCGTCACATCTTTCTTTTGCTGCACGTGAAGCAACGTCACGAGGTACTAAGTTACCAAAAGCTGGATAACGACGTTCTAAGTAGAAATCTCTATCTTCATCTGGAATGTCATTAGCAGTTATTTCTCCTTTTTGTAATTTTATAGCATCTTCTTTCTTTTTGGGAGTCCAAACACGACCATCATTACGAAGTGATTCAGACATAAGAGTCAATTTACTTTGTTGTTCTCCGTGAACTGGAATACAAGTTGGGTGAATTTGTACAAAACAAGGATTGCCAAATAAAGCTCCCTTTTTGTAAGCATCCCAAGCTGCACTTACATTACATCCCATTGCATTTGTTGAAAGGAAGAATACATTTCCGTAACCTCCTGATGCAAGCACTACTGCATGAGCACCATATCTTTCTAATTTACCTGTAACTAGGTTACGAGCAATAACACCACGAGCTTTTCCATCAACTATAACTATGTCTAATACTTCATGACGAGTATAAGATTTTATAGCTCCTTTGTTGATTTGACGGTTCATTGCACCATAGCAACCTAATAATAATTGTTGTCCTGTTTGACCACGAGCATAGAAAGTACGACTTACTAGAGCTCCACCGAATGAACGGTTAGCTAGTAGGCCTCCGTAATCACGAGCAAAAGGTACACCTTGTGCAACGCATTGATCTATAATGGCATTACTTACCTCTGCTAAACGATATACGTTAGCTTCACGAGCACGGTAATCACCACCTTTTATTGTTTCATAAAATAATCTAAATACGGAGTCATTATCATTGGTATAGTTTTTAGCCGCATTGATACCACCTTGAGCAGCAATTGAGTGAGCTCTACGAGGTGAATCTTGATAACAAAATGTGGCAACTTTATATCCTAATTCTGCTAAAGAAGCAGCTGCAGAACCTCCTGCAAGACCTGTTCCTATAACAATAACATCAAGTTTTTTCTTATTTGCTGGGCTTACAACACCTATATGTGCTTTGTGATACTGCCATTTGTCCTCTAATTTAGGACCAGCAGGTATTTTAGAATCTATTACTGACATATTATTTTTTTTAAATAAATTTACTAATTAATTATTTAAGCCTAACATAAAGAAAAGAGGAATTAATGCAAATCCTAATCCAAATATTACGGCTATGATATAACCAATACATTCCCATCTTTTTCTCCAGATATCATTACTAAAACCAACAGTTTGAAATGCAGACCAGAAACCATGAGATAAATGTAATCCCAACAGAATGGCAGCTATCATGTAGATGATTCCGTAAAGAGGTTGTGATATTGTTGTACTAACTAAGTCATATTGAGTATGACCTATTACATCTGCAGAAACATCTCCAAATTTGAATTTAACCCAGAAGTTGATAATATGCAATACTAAGAATGCAAACAACATACCACCTAAGATATACATGTTTCTAGAAGCCCATGTACTGTCCTGAGACAAGTCTTGTTTGGCATATTTCACTGGTCTAGCTCTTTGATTTTGAAGAGTTATGACTGTAGCATAGATAATGTGGATGATAAAACCCAATGCTAAGATAGGTTCAATAACTTTGATGAATGGCAGTGCCATAAATTCACATCCCGCGTTAAATGCATCAGGACCAAAAAACAATAAAGTGTTTACGGTTAAGTGCACAAAAAGAAATAAGATCAAAAAGAGTCCTGAAATACTCATAATGAACTTCTTCCCAATAGTAGAACTAATAAAATTACTCATAATTGATTTGTTAAATTTTATAATTAATCGGTTGTTTATGATTATTTTGCAAAAGTAAGGATTTTTTTAATGCTTTGCTAAAAAATTTAAGGAAATTTTGATAAATAGAGAAAAAATGCGCTAATCTAAAATACCTATTTATAGGTAGGCCTAATCTTATGTCTTTTTATTTAATACTTTGATAAATTAGACTATGAATTTTAGTGCGAATATTTTCCTTAACTAGCTTATTATCATACTCATTAGGGTAGGACCTGTTGGAAAGGAATATGTATATCAAATTATATTTAGGGTCGCACCAAAATAAAGTTCCAGTAAAACCTGAGTGTCCATAACTTTCAGCAGATGCTGCTTTACATACTGGAGAATTTTTTTCTATGTTTGTTTCGGGTTTGTCGAATCCTAATGCTCGTCTATTTTCTGGAAATTTTGTATTTTTTTGAGTGAATAATTTGATAGTATTTTCTTTAAATATTGTGTCCGATAAATAACTACCATTATTTAAGAACATTTGTCCCATGATGGCAAGGCTTTTGGCATCGGAGAATAATCCTGCATTTCCAGCAATACCGTTTAGTAGAAATGAAGTGGGATCACTGACTTTTCCCCAAACAAGTCCTCTGTCATAGATTTTGTCGTAAGTTGAGGGTATTATCCTTTTAGGGTCAATTAGCCTATTAGACAACCTATATCGGGGAGAGGAGCTGTCGTATTTTTGTATGGAATTAGTAAGAGTACTTGAGTTGTATATATTGTGTATGCCTATTCTGCTATAAATACTATCGTAACAGAAATTATAGAAATCTTTCTGGCTTATACTATCAATACTCTCTTTTAGTAGTACAAATCCGAGGTCACTATATTTGTAAGTAATTGGACTATCTAGTTTGGAGTGTATTATGCGATTTATGATAGTGTCCCTATAATAGGGATACATGTAGAAGTTACTAGAAAGTTTGATATATCCTTTTTTATCCTTATTAGAGAAGGTACTATCTCTAAATTTATAGTTAGTGTACATATAGAGTCCACGCTCCACTTTTCGTCTATGATATCTGTCATTCCTGCGAGAAAATAGTTTCCCATGAATTATGGAGTTGGAATCTATGGCTTCGTTCAAAAAGGGTATGTATGCTTGTAAACCAGCATTATGACACAGTATGTCGTAGTAGTTCAATTGAGATTTATTGCTACCTATTAGTCTATTGTCGTAGGTGGATAGGGAGTCGTTTAACTTTACTTTTCTAGAGTCATATAGTTTCATAAAAGCTGGTAGAGTAGCTATGACTTTTGTTAAAGAGGCTAAATCGTATATGTCATTTGTGGTGTTTTTTATGTGTTTCTTATAGGTGTGATATCCAAAGGCTTTGTCATATATGATATATCCATCTTTTGCTACTAGAACTTGACATCCAGGTGTTGCTTTTAATTTGATTGCTACTTTGCAAATAGAGTCTATCCTTTGTAAGCTGTCTGAGTTTAAACCTACGTATTCTGGATGTGAGTAACCAAGTCTTATTTGAGGACTTGATATGCCTGTTCCTGATTTGTAGTCTAAGTTAATGCTAACTGGAAGTTTTCCAATTAAAGGTATTGCACCAAAGATGGATTGTGCCATAAAAGCTTGAGTTTCTTCTAAATTAGAATATCCTACAATAATAGATTTTATGGGGAGGTCACAATAACCTAATAGTCCATATGGAGAACTAGGATGACATAGTATAATGTTACTACATTTTATTTTGAGTAACAAATCTCTAAGCTTTATGGAGTAACCAAAGTTAGTGTTTATGCTGTTTTGAGCTAAGCTATTGTATATTATTACATAATCATATGTGGAAAGTAGTTTTGTGCTTTTGATTATATTATTGTCGTTAGATTTATCGTTTAATATTATAGCTTTAGCTTTACAAAATTTATTAATATAGTTTTGAAATTCTCTCTTATAGCCCCCGTAGTATAATACTGCTATATTATTATTTGTTTTTAAGGGTAGTAAATTGCTATCA
>Ga0172378_10004680_pt1 | contig 12810 bp, 8 predicted proteins | sample GrowelOW332metaG_FD_119755 | JGI IMG/M metagenome (GOLD analysis project Ga0172378, IMG submission 119755) | Groundwater microbial communities from an aquifer near a municipal landfill in Southern Ontario, Canada - Pumphouse #3_1 metaG | ecosystem: Environmental > Aquatic > Deep subsurface >...
AATTGATTTTATTTCGTCACCTTCGGGATGAGCTCCTAATTTTAGCACTTGGGTATACATTTTACTTGCTAAATCGGCTCCTCCAATAGTTTCAAATCCTGGATAATTTTCGATTGATGCGGTATTTACTATAGCACCTCCGGGAATATTCTTTTCTAAAAGAACAATATCCAAATTATTTCTTAATAAATATATTGCACTTGTAAATCCTGCTGGTCCTGAGCCTATAATTGCGCAATCTAAAATTTTACTCATATTTTTATCTCCTTCATTATTTTTTATTTTTACTAGTTTTTTTGTCTTCTTCTGGGGGAAGGGGTGTTAGACTACCTTCTGCAAAAGGTGTAGTCCAAAGTATTGGTTTATATTTAAAAACATGTCTTAATATGAATAAAGCTAAACCAGCTACCACCATAAGAATGGAAATTACTTGAGCAACTTTAAGTGAGCCCATCATTAGGGCATCAGTTCTCATTACTTCAATAAAATATCTAACGATTCCATACCATACTAAATATATACATAAAGAATCGCCAACATAATATTTTTTCCACCATTTACGTAATATTAATATAATAGCAAGTCCTATAAGATTTAGGACTGATTCATATAAAAATGTTGGTTGCCAATAAGCCCATACATAAGTTCCGGCTGAATTAACATCATAAATATACATTTGATTGACAATAAAATTAGGTAAAAAATTACTTAACCATTCTCTTTGGGCATCAAGTGTAACTCCTGGTACTATTCCACCATGAGCTTCTTGGTTAAAGAAATTACCCCATCTTCCAAATATTTGACCAATTAAAAATCCGGGCATAACAATCTCTAGCATTGCAAGTAAGTTTATATGCTTTTTCTTACAGAATATTACCGCAAAGACAATTCCCGCAATAATACCTCCGTGAATAGCTAGGCCACCATTCCTAAATTGCGTAAACACAATCCAAGGGGCAGTAATGAACTCATGAAAATTATAAAATAAGCAATAATATATTCTTGCTCCTAATATTCCAAATACAATACCTAGCGTAAAGGCTGTATACATGTCATCTTCTTTAATTCCCAGTCTCTTAGCCCATCTAATAGCTATGAATAAAGCGACAATAGCTCCAGTCATAATAAATATTGCGTACCATCTAATCGATAAATTACCTATTGATACAGCTACCGGGTTTAGGGCCTCGATACTAGTGTGGTCATACAAAAACATTACTTACCACCTTTAACCTTTCTATTTAATTTCTCAATAAAATCAAGCGATGCATTTTTACCTAAAGATTTTAATCTCCAGTTCATTGCGGCAACCTCGACTAAAGATGCAAGATTTCGTCCCGGTTGAACTTTCATTCTTTGCTTCGGAACTTCAGTTGTAAATATAGTTTCATATTCTTGATTAATACCTAATCGTTCTTCTTCAATATTTCCCGCATTTAGTTCAACTATTAAATTAATGTTTTTTCTGTCTCGGTATGCTTTAGCACCAAATAAATCTATTACGCTAACAATTCCAATACCTCGAACTTCCATTAATCCTTTAGTTGACTCTGGGCAATTAGCAATTAAAGTACCATGAGATGGTTCGTAAACATCAACTCTGTCATCGCATATAAGCGTATAACCGCGTAATAATAATTGTAGGGCCGTTTCACTTTTACCAACATGACTATCTCCAGTAATTAATACGCCAACACCATTAATATCGACCATAACACCATGAATTGATTTTCTAATGGCTAGAGCTTCAGCTAAATAGTTACTTAAATCACTAATTAGTTGCGTTGTTCTCTTGTCGGATTTTAAAATAGGTATTTCGTATTTATCCGCATATTTTTTAAATAGACTTGATACTTGCACATTATGAGTAAAAATAAATACCGGTGGTTTGAAACTAAATAATTGATCAATTCTTTCATCTTTAATATCGTTAGATAATTTATTGAAAAAATTCATTTCTTTGCTTCCTAATATTTGAATTCTTGTGAATTCATAGAATTCAAAATTTCCAGAATATATTTCTACTCCCGGACGAGATATAACATCTCTAGTTATTTGATTAGTTAAATACTTTTTACCAGTAACTACTGTTAATTCTAAGTCTTTAACAATATCTTTAACACATACATTATTTTCCATTTTTTCCATCCTTTTTTTGCATTTTTTTAATTATCTTTTTTTCAAATACATAATCAATGACAAATTTTCTAACTAAATAAGCTAAAATGTACACTAAAATGAATGACCCTACACCAGTAATTTTTATAACTAATGGGAAGAAACATCCAATAACGATTGCTAAAACCATAGGGATTAACAAAATTACCCCAAAACTTCTTATGACAATTCTCGGCATAAAGACCATAATAGCAACCCTAACTACTGCTTCAATCAAAGAAACATAAACTACAAAAACCACTAATTCCCATATATTGCTATAAGTACACCAATCTATAATTCCGCTAAATGAAGTAATTAAAATTATGTTAGATAATAAAATAATAATAACTTCTAATAAATAGTGAGAAACAGTTTTTTTAGGCATTTTAACCTTAATTATCTTAACGCTGCCTGGATCTACACCAATTTCACTACCTATTGAATCAATAACTTCATTAACAGCATCATCGGCTTGTTTAAGCTTCTCTTCGTTTCTTTTTTCTCTTTCTTCTTTTTTTATTTTTTTATTTTCTTTTTCTTCGCTTTTTTTCATTATTTCAACACTTTCTTTAAATATTGACCAGTATAACTGTTTTCGTTTTGGCAAATTTCTTCAGGTGTTCCCGTAGCTACTATTTCTCCGCCACGTATACCACCTTCCGGACCTAAGTCTATAACATAATCAGCTTGTTTTATAACATCCAAATTATGCTCAATAACCAGAACGGTTCCACCTTTACTTACAATTTGATGAAGTACAGCTACTAAATTATTGACATCATATGAATGAAGTCCCACCGTTGGTTCATCTAATACATATATGGTCTTTTCATCAACACTCTTATATAATTCACTAGCCAACTTAACTCTCTGGGCCTCACCACCTGATAAGGTAGTTGCTGATTGTCCTAATTTAATATAACCTAAACCAACACTATTAAGCACATCTAATTTAGTTTTAATCTTTGGAATGTTTTCAAAAAATTTACAAGCATCACTAACTGTCATGTTTAGGACATCATAAATGTTTTTACCTTTATATAAAACCTTTAAGGTTTCTTCATTATATCTTTTACCGTTACAAGTTTCGCATTTAACATAGACATCGGGTAAGAAGTTCATACTAATTCTAATAACTCCATCCCCACGACATTTTTCGCATCTTCCGCCTTTAACATTGAATGAAAAACGTCCTTTTTTATATCCCTTCATTTTTGCATCCATTGTTGCGGCAAATAGGTCTCTGATATTATCAAATACTCCAGTATACGTTGCCGGGTTACTTCTCGGCGTTCTACCTATTGGACTTTGATCTATTTCAATAATATGTTCTATATTATCTAGACCTTCTATTTCATCACATACCCCAGCACTAATTCTGGCTCTGTTTCTGATTTTTTTGAAGTTTTTAACTAGAGTTTCATCTACTAAAGTAGATTTACCACTGCCACTAACTCCCGTTACAACAATAAATTCTCCGAGAGGTATCGTAACATCTAAATTCTTTAAGTTATTACTTCTGGCATTTCTAATTATTAGGCTTTTCCCGTTACCTTTGGATCTTTTAAGGGGAACAGAAATCTTTTTTCTTCCCGATAAATAGTCTCCAGTCAATGTGTGAGCTTGCATAACCTCTTCTGGTGTACCTTCAGCAATTATTTCTCCGCCCTCATGACCTGCATAAGGTCCAACATCAATAATCCAGTCGGATTGACGCATTATTGCTTCATCATGCTCGACAACAATTAAGGTATTGCCTAAATCACGCATTTCTTTTAAGCTTTTAATCAAACGATCATTATCACGAGGATGCAGACCGATTGACGGCTCATCTAAGACATAAAGTACTCCAACTAGCCTTGAACCTATTTGGGTCGCAAGTCTAATTCTTTGACTTTCTCCGCCTGACAATGTTGCCGCATGGCGCTTTAAGGTTAAGTAATCAAGTCCAACATCGATTAAAAATCTTAATCTTTCTCTGATACTCTTAAGAACAAGAGCAGCAATATGACGATCTTTGTCACTTAATTCTAATTCACCTAAATATTTATATAATTGTTCTATTGTTAGGTTAGTAATTTCATCAATATTATATTTGCCAACTACAACACTTAGTACTTCTTTGGATAACTTTGCTCCGTGACACACTGGACACTCCTCGTTAGCTAAGTAACTTCCATAATACTCTCTTCCAAAATTAGACTCTGTTTGCAAATACCTTCTTTCGATTAAGTCTGCAACTCCCTCTAATACTTGGGTTCTTTTGTATATTCCCCCTTTACTAGTAATTACAGTAAAAGCAATTGGCTCTCTCGAACCATGTAATATTATATCTTGTTGGTCAGCAGTCAAATCACACCACGCTGTATCACGGGGAATATTATAAAAATTCAATAATGCGGCAAATCTTTGCCATTCAATATTATCAGTATCCATAATATTCTTATAAAACCTAATACAATGTTCATTAATACTTTTAGTTTTATCCGGTACTAGTGAATCAATTGACACTCTTTGTAAATAACCAAGTCCGTGACACACAGGACACGCCCCAAGCGGTGAATTGAAAGAAAAAAGATTTGGTTCTAATTTAGGAAGAGAAAAATCTCCCTCCGGACAACTCAAATCTTCATTAAACTTAACTATTTCTTCACCAATTTTACAAACACATAGCCCTTTACTTAAATTGCAAGCTGTTTCGATAGAAGAAAATATTCTTCCTCTAACGTCCTCTCTTACCTTTACTCTATCTACTATTACAGCAATATTATGCTTAATATTTTTTTCTATTATAATGTCGTCGGCTAAATCCATCATTTCGCCGTCGACTGTGACTTTATTAAAGCCCTCTTTTCTAAGAAACTCAAAAGTTTTCTCATGTCTACCTTTTTCCATTGTTGCAATGGGACTCATGATAATAACTTTTTCACCCTCTGGGGCTTCCATTACTTTGTCACACATTTCTCCAATAGTCTGAGATGTTATTAAAAGATGATGGGTAGGACAATATGCCTTACCAATTCTTGCATATAACAAACGCAAAAAATCATAAATCTCGGTAACTGTACCTACAGTTGAACGAGGGTTACGATTAGTAGTCTTTTGATCGATTGATATTGATGGAGACAACCCTTCAATAGAGTCTACATCCGGTTTATCAACATCATTTAAGAATTGACGTGCATATGTAGACAAAGATTCAATATATCTTCTTTGTCCTTCAGCATATATAGTATCAAAAGCTAGTGAAGTTTTACCACTTCCTGATACACCTGTCATTATAATAAGCTTGTCTTTGGGTATCTTTAAATCAATATTTTTAAGATTGTTTTCCCTAGCTCCCTTTATTACTATATATTTTTTATCATTCATCTATTTCACCATTTTTTTAAATTCATCCTCATCAATAATTTTAACCCCTAGATCTTTAGCCTTTTGGAGTTTACTGCCCGCATCACTTCCGGCCACTACTAAATAAGTATTCTTACTGACCGATGTTGCACTTCTTCCGCCTAACTCTTCAATTATACTACTAGCTTCCGCTCTAGTAAATGAGGTTAGACTACCCGTTAAAACGACACTTTTACCCGTAAATATTCCGTCTTTAACAACATTTTCCATTATTGGGTTTAGTCCTAACTGAGTAAGCTTTTGCAAAAACAATTTATTATTGTTAACATAATCTATAACACTACTGGCTATTCTTTCACCAATATCTCGCAAATCTATTAAATCATTATAAGTTATTTTGGCTAATCCTTCAAGTGATTTGCATCGTTTTGCAATAATTTTACTAACTTTGCCACCTACGAAACGAATTCCAAAAGCGGTTATCAACCTGTCAAGGGGCATTTTTTTGCTTTTTTCAATATTTTCTAATAGCGTAGATACAGACTTTTCTCCAAGTCCATCTAACCCTATTAAGTCATTCTTGTGCTTTTTTAAATTATAAATATCTGTAATTGTTTTAATGTAGCCTAGTTTATACATATCAATCATTATTTTTTCGCCAAATGAATCAATATCCATTCCGCTCTTAGATACAAAATATATCAACCCGGCAACCTTTATTCCGTCACAATCAGGATTTAGGCAATAGTGGCTACTTTGTCCTGCCTTACGAAGTAAATCATGTCCACATACAGGACATTTATTAATCATTTTAAAGGGTTGGTTAATTACTGGACGTCTAGAAATATTTACCTCTACGACCTCTGGTATAACATCCCCAGCTTTTCTTACACTAACATAATCACCAATTCTAATATCTCTTGCCTGACAAAAATCCTCGTTATGAAGAGTTGCTCGACTTACTAAACTACCTGCAATCATAACCGGTTCAAGAATGGCAAGGGGAGTAATATTACCGGTTCTACCAACCGTAAATTTAATGTCATTAATTTTTGTTTCAACAATTACAGCTGGAAATTTAAAGGCAATTCCCCATTTAGGAGTCCTAACTGTATAACCAATTTCTTCTTGCATCGAAAAATCATTACATTTTATTACAATACCATCGGTATCGTAATCAAGCGTTTTGCGTTTTTCTCTCCATTCAGTAATATAATCCCAAACTTCTGTAATACTTTTACAAAGTTTATAATGTGGATTTACTGTAAAACCTAAATGACTCATAAATTCTAGAGCTTCAATTTGGTTCTTCAATCCGTATTTTAAAGGATCAATTACTGTATAATCAAATGTTGAAAGACTGCGTGTGGCAGTAATTTCGCTGTTTAATTGACGAAGTGAGCCTCCAGCTGCATTACGACAATTTTTAAATTCATCTACACCACTTTTTTGTCTTTCTTCATTAAGAGATTTTAACACACTACGTTTCATATAAACTTCACCTCTGACCTCAATTGATATTTCATCATTTAAAGTTTTAGGTAAGTCTTTTATTGTTTTAACATTCTCAGTGATAATTTCCCCCTCAATACCATTACCACGAGTTGATGCAAGGGCCATAATACCATTTTCATAATGAACAGATGAAGCTATGCCATCAATCTTTAATTCGCACACATATGTGGGAGTAACCCCCATATTACGAATTCTTTTATCAAAGGCTATTACTTCCTCATAATTGAAAATATCCCCTAAAGAAAGCATTGGCTTACTAAAAGTAATTTTTTGAAATTTACTACTGGGCACATATCCTACAACTTTAGTTGGAGAATCGGGAAAAGAATATTGAGGAAATTCTTTTTCTAAATTTTCTAAATTACGAATTAAACTATCATACTCTGTATCACTAATAGTCGGATCATCATCCTCATAATATTCTTTTCGATATTTATTTATTAATTCGGTTAATTCATAAATTTTTTTACGTGCCTGTGTCTTTTCCATTTCTTTACCTCTATTTTTTAACTTTTTTGATAGACTTGTGATTTAAATCAAATTGTTTAATCTTGCCTCTATCTGTAAAACAAATAGTTCCAATTAAACCATAATTAGTTTTATCTAAGGAAACAACAATTCCCTCGCCATACATTTCATGATAAATTGTATCTCCAACATTAAATTCAATATTTTTGCCTTCTTCAAATTCCATATCTTTAGCATTTGTTTCTTGATCAAAAATAACTTGTTCACTAGTAAGTTGCGAAATATCAAAGTCTTCAGTATCAAAATCTTTTGGTGTTCTTTCTCTTTTTCCAACAAATTCTAACATAAACATTGATTGACTATTACGATTATAATGTCCATAAAGCATTCTTTTTTTGGCGCATGTCATATATAGTTTTCTTTTTGCTCTAGTACAAGCAACATAGACAATTCTTCGCTCTTCTTCCATATCCATGTCATCATAATAATTATGATTTGGGAAAATTCCATTTTCAAACGCTACTATAAATACCGTATTAAATTCTAATCCTTTTACTGAGTGTACAGTTGACAAAGTAACGCCATCTAAGCTTTGCTTTTGATTTTGTAATTTATCATCACTTAATATAGCTTCATCAAAGGCTTCAATTAATTTTTCACGTCTTTTTGCTATTTCACCATTGTTTTCTAAACCATAAAGAATAGATCTAAACTCTTCAACGTTTTCTTTTCGATCTTTTTTATTTTCGTCATCATCAAAAGCTGACATATAATTAGTACGTTCAAGTAAAATATCCATATATTCATCTAGTGGCGTATCATCTAAAAGGGTATTTAACTCCATAATATTTTTTGCAAATGTACTTAAAGTATTATATTTTTTACCCAATTTATCTTTAATAGCTTCAATTGTCGCAAATAAACTTAATTTCATCTCTTTCTTAGAATCTAAAACTTTATCAATAGTTTTAGCTCCGATACCACGAGATGGAACATTTACTATTCTCTTAAAATTAGCAATATCGTTTTGGTTAATAATTAATTTTAAATAACCAATAATATCTTTAACTTCTTTTCTTCTTAAGTAACTAACTCCACCATAAATTTTATAAGGAATATCATTTTGAACTAAGCCAAGCTCAAAACTACGAGATACAGCACTAGATCGGTAAAGGATAGCTATTTCTTTATAAGCTAAGCCTTCACTATGTAATTTCTTAATTGTTCGAACTACATAATCCACTTCAGCTCGGTCATCTACTAATTGGTTAATAATAACGTTAGAGTTATCTCCCGGGATTGCTGAAAACAATTCCTTACCTTTTCTTTTGGTATTATTCTTAATAATATTATTAGATCCATCTAATATAGTTTGGGTTGAACGATAATTCTCCTCTAATACAATTTGGGTAGTATCTGGAAAATCTTTTAAAAATAATTCAATATTTTCATAATTACTGCCACGAAAAGCATAAATTGATTGATCATCATCTCCAACGACAAATATATTTTTGCTCTTTTCAGCAAGTAACTTAACTATTTTGTATTGTACAGTGTTCGTATCTTGAAATTCATCTACTAAAATGTATTTGAATTTATCACGATATCTTTCTAATATATCCGGTTGAGTATTAAAGATTTCATAAACTTTTAATAATAAGTCTTCAAAATCAAGACTATTATATTCTTTCATTATTTCTTCATACTCATCATATACAACAATCTCTTGGGCATATTCCGGTCTTTTTAAGAAACATTTGCAATTGTTTATAACCGTTCTCATATGACGTGGAGTATACCTTCTTTTGTCAGTATCACTTCTCTTAATTGCTTCGGTTATATATTTTAATTGGTCTTCATCATCAACAATATCAAAATGATTATCGTATCCCAAAACTTGAATAGTTTTTCTTAATATTCTTGCACAAAGGGAATGAAATGTTGAAATAGTAAGATACTTATGTTCTCCGGGTATTAATTCATTTAATCTCTTACGCATTTCATTAGTTGCTTTGTTTGTGAAAGTAATTGCTAAAATATTTTTCGGATCAATACCTTGCTTTACCATATAGGCAACTCTGTATGTTAGGGTACGTGTTTTGCCGGTTCCTGCACCTGCAAACACCATAACTGGTCCCTCAATCTTTTTAACCGCTTCTGCTTGTTTTTTGTTTAGCTTACTTTCAATATCCATGATTATCCTCTATTTTCCTTTAAATGATGATTTCAACGGTGCAGTTTGATTAAAATGTAAACATTTTATTTCACTATCTTTATCAACTGTATAGTATCCATCTCTCATGAATTGGAAATGTTCCAAATCATGATATTCACCTTTTTCTACAAATCCATTCATCTTAATCCAAGATGTAGGATCAACTCTCTCAAGTAGTCCTTTGCTCTCATCATCAATTAATAATGGTTTGAACAAATTAAATTGCGCTGCTTTAGCACTACTAGCTTCAACGAATCCAATAGTACCATTTGGTTTTCTTTCATTAAATCCACTACCGCTTAAAGTAAGCGGATCATATGTACATAGTACTTCTTCGATTTCACCAGATTCACTATATTTAACATCAATTGCTTTAATAAAATAGGTATAAAACAATCTAACTTCTAATCCTAATGCCAATCTTTTATATTTCTTATTAGGTTTTTCTAAAACAAAATCATCTCTCTCAATATATAAGTGTTTTGAAAAAGCAATTTGTCTTGTTCCTAAATCTTCATTTTCTTGATTATTAGGAGCTTCAAAATATTCAATTTTGTCTTCTGGGTAATTCGTAATAGTGATTTTAATAGGATCTTTAACTGCCATTATTCGACAAGATTTCATCTTTAAGTCTTCTCTGATAAAATGATCTAACATTTCACTATCAACTGTTGAATTCATTCTTGACAATCCAGTAGATAAAATAAATTCCTTTATAGCATCCGGTGTTGCCCCTCTTCTACGTAACCCGGCAAGGGTTGGCATTCTTGGGTCATCGTAACCAGTTACTTTACCTTGAGTTACTAATTCTTTCAAATATCTTTTACTCATGATGGTATTATTAATATTAAGTCTACCAAACTCTATTTGTCTAGGCTTTACTTCAATCTCGCATACTTCGGTTACCCAATTATATAAAGGTCGGTGATCTGTATATTCCAAGCTACAAAGAGAATGAGTAATTCCCTCAAAACTGTCTTGTAACGGATGCGCAAAATCATACATTGGATAAATACACCACTTATTTCCTTGACGATGATGATTAATATGAATAATACGGTAAAGTACAGGATCTCTCATGTTCATATTAGGACTACTCATATCAATCTTAGCTCTTAATACTTTTTCACCATCTTTATATATCCCGTTTCGCATATTAGAAAACAATTCTAAATTTTCATCTATTTTGCGCTCTCTGTCTGGTGCATTACGACCAGGGTGGTTTAAGTCTCCACGGTATTCACTGATTTCCTCTTGAGTTAAATCACATACATAAGCTAAGCCTTTTTTTATTAGTTTGACCGCTAATTCATATGTTCTATCAAAATAATCAGAACCAAAAAATACATTCTTAGGAGAATATCCTAACCATTCAATATCTTTTTTTATTCCTTCAACAAATTCATCGTCTTCTTTTACTGGATTAGTATCATCAAAACGTAGATTTGTGCTACCATCAAATGCTTTAGCTAATTCAAAATTAGTAATAATAGCTCTTGCATGACCAATATGCAAATATGCATTAGGTTCAGGCGGAAATCTCGTAACAATAGATTTAACTCTACCGTCATCTAAATCCTTACGCATTTCTGTTTTTATAAAATTATTTATCTCTTCCATAATTTACTTTCACTCTCTCAAAATTTGCCACATTCCCTAATTCTTTAAACATTTTTTCACACTCATTTATTGATTCTGTTATGTAAGTATCTGTGAAACATATCACAAAAACCAATAATTTATTTGTATCGTTTGTAATTCTAGTACGCATAGTATCAGACGTTGTTGAACCAAATGGAGAAATATCATCTTCATATAGTATTACATTACTTATGTCAATTTTTCCTCTACCAATTCCCTCATACTCATCACTTTTGCGACCAATTCTAATATTAATAGGTCCAACTATGGCATCATAATTCAAAATAGCTGTTGACCTATTTAAACTAATCGATAATAAATTGCCAATATCAACAGCATTATTAATTAAATATAAATCACGCTTTTTAGATAATCTTCTAAGAAGGGACTCAGCTGCTAAACGATATCGGCTTGGGTCTTTACCCAACGCCTTATACGCGTCTCTTCCCTCTTTAATTCTGTCAAGCGACAAAATTTCAGGAAGAGATATAGTCGAGTATTTTTCTTTGTATTCCGTAATTTGCGATAAAATTTTTTCATTACTACTATCTACCTGAATATCCATATTAAATGCTAAGACTTGAAATTCAGGCAAAATATCGGTGATTTCCTTGGCTATTGTAATTGTCATCTACTATTTTCCTTTATCATTCCAACTATTATATCTAATTTAGTTACGAGTTTATGGTATTCGGCAACATTTTTATCATTCAATAATTCTTTTGCTTTGCTCTTTAAATATTGACTACGACTTTCAAAATTAGTAGCTTTGGAGTTATTTGCTTTAATTGCTGCAACATTTTTCTTAACATCAATCCCAGCCCCAACTTTAGCATCAATACTCTCATTCATTTGGTGATATACTTGAGCTTTTTTCATATCACCACGAGACTCTAATATAAGTTTGTCATAAGTACGTACAGCTTCAAAATCTTCAGCCATTTGAACCTTTGCTGCCATATACTTATCATATAAATTCCACAATTTAGAAATCTTTGATTGGATTTCTACACTGTCTTTTTTTGCCTTATCATTACTTCGTTTTTCAACTATATCTTTAAATGCTTGCTCAATATCAGAATATGCTAACATATGACAATTAATATCCTCATAAATTCTAATTTTGCGCTTGGCACTCATATTTTCAAATACCATTGACTGCATTTGATTAAGTCTTTCTTTTCTTTGGGCAGAAAACTCAGTTATCTTTTCTTCTTCCTTGTCCATAGCATTATATTGATTTCTTAGTAATGCTTCTTCCTTTTCATATTTACTATTAATATTTTTCAACTCAATATTATTGATTTCATCAATTTTAGCTTCTTTATTCATTAAAATATTATGTAATTTATCCAAGTCGTTAGCAAATACAGTTGGAGAATCCATTTCTTCAAGTCTCTTGATTTGCATATTAATTGCTTTAATATCATCAATTAGTTGAACTTTAAGAACATTTAAGC
>Ga0172378_10004681_pt1 | contig 12807 bp, 12 predicted proteins | sample GrowelOW332metaG_FD_119755 | JGI IMG/M metagenome (GOLD analysis project Ga0172378, IMG submission 119755) | Groundwater microbial communities from an aquifer near a municipal landfill in Southern Ontario, Canada - Pumphouse #3_1 metaG | ecosystem: Environmental > Aquatic > Deep subsurface >...
AAGTCGCCTACGTTCACATGGCATCACAAAAGATCCAGCGATTATGAGTAAAAACGATGGCGGCTGGTATTATGAAATGATTGAGTTAGGTTGCAATTACCGCATGACAGAATTTCAAGCAGCCTTGGGTCTTTCTCAACTCAAACGTGCCGAATGGGGCTTAACCCGTCGTTACGAAATTGTAGATAAATATAATACAGCTTTTGCCCATACAGAAGGGATTACCACCCCTAAAGTAGCAGACAATTGTTATCATGCGTATCATCTTTATATCATTCAGGTAGAAGATCGTAAAGGCTTATATGATTTTTTAAGAGAGAAAGAGATTCTCTCACAGATTCATTATATTCCTGTTCATTTGCAACCCTACTATAAACAATTAGGAACGAAAGAAGGGGATTGTCCAGTCGCTGAAGAGTATTACAAACATTGTATAAGTTTGCCTTTATTCCCCATTCTGACTGACGAACAACAGGACTATGTGATCGAACAAGTAAAGACTTTTCTTAAGGCCTCTCACTAAACGATGAAATGCTTAGCGATTATCCCTGCCCGTGGAGGCAGTAAACGAATCCCCAAGAAAAACATCAAACCTTTCTTAGGTAAACCCATCATTGCCTATACGCTGGAAACGGCCATTCAATCGGGTTTATTTGAGGAAGTAATGGTGTCGACGGATGATGATGAAGTGGCACGTATCAGTCAGAAATATCATGCGTCTGTTCCTTTTATGCGATCAAAAGAGACAGCGAATGATACGGCTCCGCTGGTTGCCGTTTTGATAGAAGTTTTAACAGCCTACCAGCAATTGGGGAAGACGTTTGATGCCATCTGTTGTCTCTTACCGACAGCCCCCCTTCTCTCGATCTCAACCCTACAGGCTTCCTACAATAAGTTAGCACAGTCTACCTTCGATTCGATCTGTCCTGTAGTCGAATTTTCATATCCGATTATGCGCTCACTCAAACTGGATGAACAACAGCATTTGCAATTTAATTGGCCTGAATATCAATTTACGCGAAGTCAAGATATCCCTCCTGCATATCATGATTGTGGTTTGTTTTACTGGCTACGCACAGAAGCTTTACTTCGAGACAAACAAATTATGACCCCCCGTGGTTCAGCGGTGGTCTTATCTGAAATGGAAGCACAAGATATCGATACCCTTATGGATTGGCAATTAGCAGAATTAAAATACAAAATGGGACATTCAAAATGAAACCACACATTGTCTTTTTTACGGAAGGGTCTAACCGCTTTGGCTGGGGACACATCATGCGTTGTTTCGCTTTGGCAGAAGCTTTTGCTAAAAAAGAATTTGAGGTTAGCTTTATGGTGGATGGGGACAGTGAAGCCACTAAAATCATTAAAGATTTCTCCGTTCTAATGGGCAATTGGAAGACAGAGGCTTCTTTCATTGAAAAGATCTTATTCCATGATTCAATTGCAATCATAGACTCCTATCATGCCACCATAGAAACGTATCAATTTATTAAGAGTAAAGCAAAAGCCATCGCTTTTTTGGATGATTATAATCGTTTAGATTACCCCAATGGCATACTTATTAATGGTACGATAGGAGCTGAAAAGATAGCCTATCCAGCAAACCCGAATAAGCTGATGTTAGTGGGTAGTAAATTTGTTATTTTGCGACCCGAGTTTACCTTTCCACAGCCTATTCGTACTTTCCCCGAAAAAATACGGACATTCTTGCTTATGTTTGGAGGGACCGATCCCCTTCATCTCACGCAGAAGATCTTGCCTCTTATAACCAAGCGTTATCCAACGGCGAAGAAACATGTTATCGTGGGAACTGAAAATTATCAGAAGCTATCCCTTCATACGGGACTCGATAATTATACCCTTTTACATTCACATGTAGAGGCGACCTTAATGCGTACGCTTATGTTACAATCCGATTTAGCCCTTTCAGCCGCTGGACAGACAATCAATGAATTGGCGGTCTGTGGCCTTCCGGCTATCCTCTTTAAATCCGCTCAGAATCAACGCTACAATTTAGAAGGCTGGAAAGAGAAAGGCTTTATTCCTTCCTTTATTGATGCCACGGACTCATGGGATACCAGTGAACTCACCCAATTACTCGATCAGATGGATGCCGCATCCGAACGTAACGACCGAAGTACAAAAGGGTTGACTGCTATCGACACAAAGGGCAGTGCTCGGATTGCAAGTCGCATCTTAGGTGCTTATTATCAAACAAAGATTAAGCTAGCCCATGCGACCAAAAAAGATTTATTGCCGCTGTTTAAACTGACCAACAATCCACAAGTAAGAGCGAATTCGTTTTCCACGCAACTCATTACACTCAATGAACATACCACGTGGTTTTACCATATTTTACAAATGCCCGATCATCCGATTTACGTCTTTTATCTTGCAAACCGTTTGGTAGGACAAATCCGTTTTGATATTGACCATTCGCAAGCGACCATAAGTATCAGTATATCGCCTTCCTTTAGAGGGTTCTACTTGGCTCCCTATTTATTGAATAAATCCGTCCTTAAACTGCACGAACAACAGCCTGAGGTGACCCTTATTCACGCCTTTGTAAAAGGAAAAAACGTAGCTTCGCAAAATAGTTTCATCGCCGCAGGCTACACGTTATATACTATCGAAGAAAATCAAGTCTATCACTATCAATATTTTATTTTATGAATTTGTTTGAACAATTCGAACTTACCAATCCTTCAAGCGATCGTGTTTTTGTCATTGCCGAAATGTCGGCCAATCACAATCATTCGTTCGATATTGCAAAAGAGACGGTCTATGCGGCCAAAGAAGCTGGTGCTGACGCTATCAAATTTCAAACCTACACGGCCGATACGCTTACGCTTGATTGTGATGATGCCTGTTTTCAGATCAAACAGGGCACTCTGTGGGATAATACCACCTTATATAAACTTTACCAACAAGCCTACACGCCTTGGGAATGGCAACCCAAACTAAAAAAATTAGCGGAGGAGTTGGGGTTAATCTGTTTCTCCTCCCCTTTCGATAAGAGCTCGGCTGATTTTCTCGAACAAATGGAAGTCCCGGCATATAAGATTGCGAGTTTTGAGATTACAGATCTCCCGCTAATCAAATACGTAGCCGCCAAAGGAAAACCCCTTCTTATCTCAACAGGTATTGCGACCTTATCGGAAATAGAAGAAGCCGTAGAAGCCTGTCATTCGGTGGGCAATGATGCGATTGCCTTACTCAAATGCACCTCCTCATATCCCGCTCCCGTAGAACTGGCGAATCTACGTACGATACCAGATCTCAAAAAACGGTTTAACGTCGTAGCAGGCTTATCAGATCATACGACCTCCGAATCCGTGGCTATTGCTTCCGTCGCTTTAGGGGCGCGCATTATCGAAAAACATTTTATACTCGATCGTAGCATAGGGGGGCCTGATGCCGCTTTTTCTATGGAGAAAAACGATTTTGCCCACATGGTCCGCAGTATACGGGAGGTCGAGAAAGCGTTAGGTTCCGTCTCGTATGAGTTAAATGATTTAACCCGCAAGAATCGCAAATTCGCCCGTTCACTTTTTGTTACGCAAACGATCAAAAAAGGAGAAAAGTTTACCACTCAAAACGTACGTTCTATTCGTCCAAATGATGGATTACCTCCCAAGTATTTGACTCAAATTATAGGAAAAACAGCCTTAGAAGAACTGCCAAAAGGTACGCCACTCGCTTGGGACTTAATAAAATAATCGGTTTAGGCGGTCATTTCGAAAAGAATAGTTAACTTTGTGGTCAGAAAAAAAAGGATTAGAGATGATCAATAAAATAAAAGAACTTCAGAAAGAAGTAGCACAAATGCAAGCGCACAATGCAGAAGAACTGGAAGCGTTGCGCATTAAATATTTAAGTAGAAAAGGTAAGATTCAGTCTTTGATGGGTGAATTTAGAAACGTAGCAGCTGACCAAAAACGTGAAGTGGGTATGTATCTAAATGAATTAAAGGAACTAACTCAAAACCGCATAAACGATTTAAAAAATAATTATGCGGGTGGAAATGTTGAAAAAACGGACTTAGATTTAACCCGTACAGCTTATCCCATAGAATTAGGCTCTCGTCATCCTCTTTCTATTGTTCGCAATGAGATCTGTGATATCTTTGCGCGCTTAGGGTTTAGTATATCAGAAGGACCAGAGATTGAAGATGATTGGCATGTCTTCTCTGCCCTCAACTTCCCCGAAGATCACCCGGCTCGTGATATGCAAGATACATTCTTCATCCAACACGGTCCCGATGTTTTATTGCGTACCCACACGTCCTCCGTACAAAGTCACGAAATGGAAACGTTATCCCCTCCTATTCGTACCGTTACACCAGGTCGTGTTTATCGTAACGAAGCTATTTCTTATCGGGCGCATTGCTTCTTTCACCAAGTAGAAGCCTTATATATTGATAAGAATGTTTCTTTCGCTGACCTGAAGCAAGCACTACTTTTCTTTGCTAAAGAAATGTTTAGTGCAGATACAAAAATACGTTTACGCCCTTCTTATTTCCCCTTCACCGAACCTTCGGCTGAGATGGATATTTCTTGTAATATCTGTGGAGGTAAAGGTTGCGCTTTCTGCAAGCATACGGGTTGGGTAGAGATTTTAGGTTGTGGTATGGTTGATCCAAACGTACTTAAGAATGCAAATATAGATCCTGAAATATATTCTGGTTTTGCGCTAGGGATGGGCGTAGAAAGAATCGCAAATTTAAAATATCAAGTAAAAGACTTACGCCTATTTTCAGAAAACGATATTCGTTTCTTGAAAGAGTTTGAGTCTGCTAATTAGAGATAGTTAGGTTATTCACTGATACACACAAAATTTAAAACGTCCCCAGGTATTTTCTTTAATATCTGGGGATTTATAAAAAAATGCGAAAGGAAGAACGATTTAAAGGGGTCCTTGGCTGGTTTGAACAAAATGTTCCAGTAGCTGTAACGGAATTACATTATGAAAATTCCTATCAATTACTCGTGGCTGTTATTTTATCTGCTCAATGTACGGATAAACGAGTAAACCTAGTCACCCCCCAATTCTTCGAAGCTTTTCCTGAACCTGAGACCTTGGCGGTATCCACGCCTGAAGTTGTATTTGACTATATCCGAAGTATCTCTTTCCCGAATAATAAAGCCAAACACCTTGTAGGAATGGCTAAAATGCTCGTCCATGATTTTAAGGGTGAAATGCCCGCTGAGGTAGAAAAACTTACGTTGATGCCTGGTGTAGGGAGAAAGACGGCTAACGTGATTGCCTCGGTGATCTTCAATAAACCAGCGATGGCTGTAGACACGCATGTCTTTCGTGTATCCAATCGTATAGGACTGACTACCCAAAGTAAAACGCCCCTTGAAACGGAGAAGGTACTGATGCGTTATATTCCTACACGACTCGTTGCCAAAGCACATCATTGGTTGATTTTACATGGCCGCTATACCTGCACGGCTCGTAAACCCAAATGTGAAAGTTGCGGACTAAAACCTTGGTGTAAATATTATCATCAGAAGAAGACCCTTCACCCATGAAAAAGCCTTTCAAAGAAATCCTTTATGGGGCAGGATTCCTTTTCTTTGTTGTGCTTTCATTTGTTTTTTATAGTCTAAAGACCAACCTAGAAAAAGCAAGAGTCAAACAAGATATACTCGCTGTCGCTGCCCAAAACGCAATCGGATTAATTCGTTTAAACCAACCCTCCTTCTTTTGGATGCTCGAACAAGATTATCCCCAAATCCAACCCTATTGGCGTCCTTATGTTCCGCTTTATATAAAAAAACTAGCTCAAGCGACAGGGAATCATTCCCCTCTTCTCCTTAGCTTCTATCCTGATAAAAGTTCCTTATGCTTTATAAAATCAAAAACGAAACACACGTTCAATGCCGAATTTGGAGGATATCCTCCCATTACAAAAACTATCGGAAACGTTAAAATCAACTATTATCCCCTTACAGATGGAACCTTTTTGGGAGTGTTTAACCATCACGGATTCTACGTTGCGAGTACGACTCGTACGACCTTGGAAAACCTAGCAAAACAGCTACAAACCCTTACAGTCATGCCCTCTCTCAGCTTCAATGAAAAGGATTGGGACAAGAATGCGCCAATCAATGTATGGCTCAACGCTTCCACTTTTTCGCTCAATGAAATGGGAGAAAATATAATCGCAGACCTTTTCGTCAACGATACGTCCTTTTGCTCCTTCAGCCCCTTACCCAATACCCTGAGCTTACGCAGGAAGACCACAGCCCTCACATCAGATACAATACCCTTCGCTTCCAAGGCGCTCCAAAAGAAGATAGATTCGACGATCCTTCATGATTTAAAACTACCTTATATAGAAAGTCACCTCGATCAGATTAATCATAAAGATTACTATACAGCCTGTATCAAACTAGACTCTATAGCATCAATACTTGCTCATCATAAGCAAAATGGAAATGCGCAGGCAGACGTAAATTTGCCTCCTCATGAAAGCCAATCTGGTGACTCATGTGAATAAAATAGGTTTCCTCAGGTGCGATGCGATTGGCATAAGCAATGGCTTCAGGAACAATGATATGTGAAATATGTTCTCGTTTAAAACGTAAAGCATCGATAATCAAAGTCTTTACGCCTTTCAGTTTGTCAAATTCTTCTTCAGGGATAATTTTTACATCCGTTAGATAAGCCATATCACCTATGCGATACCCCAGAATAGGCAAATTCGCATGCCTCAAACGAATCGGGATAATCGGAACACCTTGTATTTCAAAGGGTTCCTCTGTAATGGTATTCAGACGCAACTGGGGTACACCGGGATATCGATGATCCGTAAAAGCATAAGGTAAACAACGACGTATTGCCTTATTGACATACGCCTCTGCATAAATAGGCACATCCTGTTTGCGACCATAAGGGCGTAAATCATCCAATCCTCCTATATGGTCATAATGATGATGCGTAAGTAAGACCGCATCTATCTTCATAACCCCCGCTCGTATCATTTGATAACGAAAGTCAGGACCACAATCAATCAGAATATGCTTATCCGCCACTTCTATCAACGACGAACATCGCAACCGTTTATCTTTTTTATCTGTACTCTTACATATCTCACATATGCAACCTGCCTCAGGTACTCCCGTAGAAGTACCTGTCCCTAAAAAAGTCAACTTCATTTTCTTCTAACTTACATATTTTACTTCTGGGATCAACGTTATACCAAAGCGTTCTTGCACCGCCATACGAATACTTTCTGCCACCAAAGCAATTTCATCACCGGAAGCTTCACCATAATTAACAAGAACCAACGCTTGTTTATCATACACACCCACTTCTCCATGACGTTTGCCTTTAAATCCACACTTTTCAATCAGCCAAGCAGCTGGAATTTTCAACTTTCCTTCTGAAGAGGGATAAAAAGGCATGGAATGATAACGAGCATGCAAGGGATAAAAAACCTCTTGCGAAACCAATGGATTCTTAAAAAAGCTACCCGCATTTCCCAACTTGTTTGGATCTGGCAACTTCTCTGTACGCAGGGCCAAGACTTCTTCCCTGACCTTAGACACGGTCAACGGTTCTCTCTCTTGTAAACGCTGACTTAACGAGTCATATTGTAAATCAAAAAGGGGGGTTTTTCTTAAGCGAAGAGTAACATACGTAATAATATAGGGATCTTTTTTTTCATCTTTAAAGCGACTGCTGCGATAATCATACTCACATTCCTCAACCGTAAATAACTTCTTTTTACGAGTCAATTGGTTATACGCTTCCACTTGCGTCAATACCTGCATAATCTCAATGCCATAGGCCCCAATATTTTGTACGGCGGCTGAACCGACCTCACCAGGTATACCAGCCAAATTTTCTATGCCACCCCAACCTTTTTCAGCGACATATTGTGTAAGCTCATTCCAATCCTCACCTGCACCAACACGTAAGATTATTTCCGTATCCGTCTCGTGTACAAGCTCTTTTCCTTTGATTTGAGAATGGAAAATAACCCCATCAAAATCATTTAAAAACAATAAATTACTACCGCTACCAATATGTAACGATACACATTCTTGAAAATACTCGTCAGACAGTATTTTATCAAGTTCAGCCTCTGTATGATATTCCATAAACCAACGAGTCTTTGCCGAAATATGGAAAGTATTATGATTTTTGAGTGAGTAGTTTTGCTCTATTCGCATTGTCTAATTCTTTATTTTTGCGCAAAGATAAAACAATTAAGCCGAAAATGCGTAAGTTTGTGGATCAATATAAAGAAAACAAACGTATGGCTGAAGAATTACACCTCACAGGAAACAATAAAAATGAGAAATATGCGTCTTTGCTTCCTCAACTGCAAGCTCTTACCGCAGGAACTTCAGATCAAATCGCCAACATGGCAAATCTATCCGCTGCACTCAAAGAATCCTTTGATTTTTTGTGGGTGGGCTTTTATCGAGTAATAAAAGACACCTTACTCTTGGGCCCTTTTCAAGGCCCTATTGCTTGCCTAAACATAGCCAAAGGGCAAGGAGTCTGTGGAACCGCTTGGCTCAAAGAAAAAACAATTATTGTACCTGACGTAGCTGATTTTCCAGGTCATATCGCCTGTAGCTCTGCCTCCCGTTCAGAGATTGTGGTCCCTCTTTTTTGCGAAGGAAAGGTTTTCGCTGTATTAGATATTGATAGTACCTCAACAAAAACATTTGATGCGATCGATGCCTATTATCTTGAATTAATCGTCAATTTGGTCTAATAGCCTCTCCTAAAAAGAACTTGGTGTAACAGCACTTTTTTTCTTATTTATCTTCTTCTTTAGACAAATAAACCGCCTCTGGTTCAAGGGCATCAACCTTCTTGGGGAGTAAAAATCGAAGCAAGAAGTAACCGATAACGCCTGAAACTAAAGAACCCATAAAGACACCCAACTTCGCTTCGTTCAATAACTTCATACCGATATCAGAAACAGAAGAAAAAGAAAGATTTGAAATAAACAAAGACACCGTAAAGCCAATACCACCTAAGACCGAGACGCCAAATAATAATTGTTTATTCATCCCTGTAGGCATACGTACCCAGCCAAATTTAACAAAGGTATATGAGAACGTAAATATACCAACCGTCTTTCCAATCAATAGACCACACATAACCGCTAAGGGTACACCCATTAATTCAGAAGTACTTACTTCACCAAAATTAACGCCTGCATTTACAAAGGCAAAAAGGGGTAAGACAACATAACTGACAAAAGGTTCTATATTATCAGCGATCAACTGGAGTGGACTAATCGTTTTGCGAACGGTATATTTCATATGCTTAAGCAAAACAATTTGTTGGTTATTCAAGACCATCGCATGTTTTCCTCGCTGACCGCCATTAACGGGGAAGCTATCAATAGCCTTCTTCATGTCATCCGCAAATTTATGGGTATCAAAAACAGGGAGCGCAGGCACCATAAAACCAACCAATACCCCCGCTATCGTAGGATGCAATCCAGATTGCAAAAACATCGCCCACACAAAAAAGCCAAACACATAATAAAAAAGCACCTTACGAATATGCATTTTACCTCCTATATAAATAATCGCCATCAAAACAGCAGAAATCAATAACGGTTGTAATTCGAAAAAATCGCTATAGAAAATAGCAATCACAATAATCCCTCCTATATCATCTACGACAGCCAAGGCCATAAGAAAGACTTTCATCCCCAACGGCACCCGCTTTCCGAATAAAGCTAAAACCCCTAACGCAAAAGCAATATCCGTAGCCATGGGGATAGCTGCACCAGCCGTTGCTGGACCTGAAGGACATACCAGTAAATAGACTAAAACAGGAACAACCATGCCCCCTATAGCTGCCAAAACAGGCAATGCCGCTTTACGAAAAGAAGAAAGCTCTCCAATTAAAACTTCTCGCTTTATCTCTAAGCCGATCATAAAGAAAAAAATAGCCATTAAAGCATCATTCACAAACTGGAGCATCGTCATGTCATGTCCTAAATGCGAAAACAAACTAACATGTCCTATTTCAAAATGAATAGGATAATTGAGCATTCCATTATACCAATCAGCTGCAGGCGAATTGGCCACAACCATGGCAGCAAAAGTCGCCACAAAAAGGAGGACACTTCCATTAATAACTTTCGAAAAGAAGTCTTGCAAAGGCGTTATCACGTGAAATATTCTTTCTGGCATGATTTATAAACTTTTATACTTTATAACTTATGATTACTATTCCGCAAACATTGGCCACAAAATTATAAAAAAATCAAAGTAAAAGCAACCCGAATCAGTCTTTTAGTCTACAACTGGGTACTTTTTTTAAGCGTTCTCGCAAACACTCAATTTTTCCTTTGCGAATACGAAGTTTCATTTCGCAAGTCATCTCAAAGCGTTGCGAAACCACCTCAGGCTTTTCTTCTTTTATGATGCGCATGATGCCATTCATATGCGCATAGTCAAAGAAGATATAAACATCTTCATCTACCGTTTTTTCCACCACCGAAGCCTTTGCTAAAGCCTCAGCTGCTGCCGTACGATAAGCCACAAGAAGCCCTCCTGTTCCAAGGGGCACCCCGCCATAATAACGAACGACAACAATAAGACAATTTGTTAACGCATTAGAATTCAACTGTCCCAAGATCGGTTTTCCTGCCGTAGAAGACGGCTCCCCATCATCATACGCCCGAAAACACGCCCGATCAGGTCCAATCATATAGGCCCAGCAGACATGCCGAGCCGAGTAATACTTATGCCGATAAGAATCGATAAGTTCTTTCGCCTCTTCAATGGAACACACCGGATGAGCGAAAGCATAAAATTTGCTTCGCTTCTCCGAATAAAAACCCGATGAACTTTCTTTTATCGTCTTATAAATATCTTCTTCCATCTAACTTCAACTTTTGGGAAGCAAAGTTACATTATTTCTACTAAACTTTCAGCACATCGCATACCATCAATAGCTGCCGAGACAATACCACCCGCATAACCAGCTCCTTCTCCACAAGGATAAAGACCTTTTAATTGGACATGACATAACGTTTCCCGATCTCGCAATATACGAACAGGAGAAGACGTACGCGTCTCCACGCCTATCACCGTTGCCTCATTCGTTAAAAAGCCACGAGAGAATTCACCAAAGCGTTGAAAACCTGCTCGCAAACGACTGGATACAGACACGGGTAATAAGGCATGTAACGGAGTAGCCAAAAGACCTGGAGCATAGGACGTAGGTTCTAACTCCACTGAATTGCGACCCCTAACAAAATCGCCCATTCGTTGTGCGGGTGCAACCTGACGCATACCCCCATTTATCCACGCTAATTCTTCCATTTGTTCTTGAAAAGCCATCATCGCTAAAGCACCTCGATCGGCAAAGGAAGGGATATCTTCCAAATGCGTCTCAACCACCATACCCGAATTAGCCCATTTAGACCCTCGGTTAGCTGGAGACATGCCATTGACCACCAACTGGCGATCGCCAGTTGCAGCAGGCACTACAAAGCCTCCAGGACACATACAAAAAGAATATACACCCCGTTCCTTCACTTGAGTCACATAACGATACTCAGCCGCAGGCAAAAAAGGCCCACGATCCTCGGTCGTATGATATTGTAATTGATCAATAAGTGCCTGTGGATGTTCCAAGCGAACCCCTACCGCAATACTTTTCGCCTCTATCGCAATTTTATTTGTATCTAAATAGCGATAAACATCACGTGCCGAATGACCCGTTGCTAAGATGACCGGCCCTTCAATAAATTCTCCCGCTCGGGTATGAATCCCAATCACAGTATCCGCTTTAATTTCAAAACGCTCCATACACGTTTCGAAGCGTACCTCGCCTCCACAAGAAAGAATCGTTTTCCGTATATTTTCGATAATGCGTGGCAACTGATCCGTACCTAAATGCGGATGAGCGTCTACGAAAATATCCGTATTCGCACCATGTTGACAAAAAACCGTTAAGACCTTATCCACAGAGCCACGTTTTTTACTTCTTGTATAAAGTTTACCGTCCGAATAAGCGCCTGCTCCTCCTTCACCAAAACTATAATTTGATTCAGGATCTATTTTTTGATCCCGACTAATTAACGCTAAATCCTTTTTTCGATCATGTACATTTTTTCCACGTTCTACAAGGATAGGGCGGTAACCCAATTCAATTAAGCGAAGCGCAGCAAAAAGGCCACCAGGCCCTGCCCCCACAACAACTACCGACTTACCGTTGCTTACATCAGGATAAGTTAACGGTGCATATACCTGTTCCGTAGGCTGTTCGTTTTCAAAGACCTGCACCTTCAGATTAACGAACACACTTCGTTGTCGGGCATCAATGGAACGTTTGAGGATCCGCAGAGCACAAATATCTTTTTCATCAAGGCCTTTTTCCTGACTAATCATAGTCTTAATCAAAGCCTCATCAGCCGCCACAGCGGGACTTACACGTAACTGTATTTCATGTATCATAACAAAAATCTATCCATTTATACTTTTATCTTCTTCTATTCGATTGCGCATGAGATGAATGCGCTGAAGCACTCTTTCCTCCTTCACCCCGTTCACGAGGACGACGAGATCTTCCCTGACGCTGTGCCAAACTCTCCCGTTTAGCCTTTTTCTGATTATCTACCGCTTGATAGATTTCATCTTTTGTATAAGGTTTACCACCTTCTACATAAATATCTTGCTTCGTAAGTTTAAGGATATCTCGATAATAAGGCATCTCCTCCGCTTCGCAAAAAGAAATAGCAACCCCTTCACGACCCGCTCTACCCGTACGACCAATACGATGGACATACGTCTCAGCGATATTCGG
>Ga0172378_10004682_pt1 | contig 12802 bp, 10 predicted proteins | sample GrowelOW332metaG_FD_119755 | JGI IMG/M metagenome (GOLD analysis project Ga0172378, IMG submission 119755) | Groundwater microbial communities from an aquifer near a municipal landfill in Southern Ontario, Canada - Pumphouse #3_1 metaG | ecosystem: Environmental > Aquatic > Deep subsurface >...
CGCCAGGACTTGAGCATTAATGCTCCTTTTGCCCCTTATTAGGGCATGAGAAGAATCTGGACAGCATTGCTGCTTTTAATGCTCTGCCTTTCCTGCAGCTGCTCTGAAAAAGGCGATGAGAACCGCCTGGTCATAGCCACCTGGAACGTGCAGAACCTTTTTGACAGCGTAGACGATGGCACTGAGTACGAGGAGTATTCATCAGCTTCAGGCTGGAATGAGGAAGGCTACAGGCGAAGGCTTGAGAAGGCCGTTTCGGCCATTTCCAGGATAGAGGATCTGACCATCCTTGTTCTTGAAGAGGTGGAAGGCCCCCGGGTCCTGGACGATCTTGTGGCCTCCGGGCTTGGGAAGAGATCCCTTTCGCATTACGCATGGGCCAGGGAGGAAGGCGGAGCAACGAGTGTTGCCATCCTTTCAGAGCTGCCGTTTCTGGATGTGAAGGTTCATGGCGTCGAGAATCAGCGGCCCATACTTGAGGCAAGCGTCCTTGCAAATGGGCAGACCATAGGCATCTTTGCTGTTCATTTCAAGAGCAGAGTTGAAGGATCTGTGGAGACAGAGCCTCTTCGGCTGAAGTCCATGAGGGCTCTCAAGGCCGCTGTTGAGGCTTATCGAAAGGTCAACCCTCAGAGCCCCGTGTTCCTATGCGGAGATTTCAATGCCTGTCCCAGGCAGGAGATGGAAGGCCTGGGCATCTTCACAAGAAGAGCAGATCCTCTATGGCGCCAGAAGCAGGAAAGCGGATCGCTGTTGGTGGAAAGCGCTCCGGACAGCCTGGATGATGCCTGGCTCTGTACCTGGCTTGAGAATGCACAGCTTAAAGGCTCCTACTGCTATCAGCTTAAGTGGCTATGCTATGACTGCATACTTGCCAGCCCTGCAGCCCTTGATGGAGCAGGCTGGGAGGCAAGAAGCTTCTCTGTGCTTGACGATCCCTTTCTTCTCAACGAGAATCAGGAGCCTTATGCCTGGCGTCTTTTCACTCGTACGGGGATAAGCGACCATCTTCCAGTATATATGGAGCTGGAATGGCTTTGATTTATGGAGAGCCTTTCTGCTGTTGCTTATTTGTTGGGCTTTTAAGTATATTTATAGCGATTAGACTATTTTTGCAGTTGTCTTTGAGAGCCTTCTGCAATACAATCATAGAGTTAGAAAAATCAAGGAATTCGGAGGTTCCATGTTAGCGAAAAATGAAAATGGATTTTCCAAGGAGTTGGTGGCATACATCAATGAATGGAAAGAGAAGCCGGGGAATCTGATCATGATTCTCCACAAGGTGCAGGAGGAGCAGGGATATATCTCTCGCGAGAGCGCTGAGAAGGTCTCGGAACTCTTGGGTGTGCCTTTGGTGAAGATCTGGGGAGTAGTGACATTCTATCACTTCTTCAAGCTCACAAAGCCGGGCGAACACAATATCCAGGTTTGCTTGGGAACTGCTTGCTACCTCAAGGGAAGCGAGAAGATCATTGAGGAGCTGGACAAGCAGCTTGGACTGAAGGTCGGCGCAGTTACACCAGACGGAAAGTTCTCTCTTGAAGAGGTCCGTTGCGTCGGATGCTGCGGCTTGGCTCCTGTGATGACAGTCAGTGGAGAGGTTTTCGGAAAGGTGACAAAGGCCGCTGTGCCTGGAATCATCCAGAAGTTCATGTAGAGGAAAGATGCACGTCTATCTTTGTGATTTCCTTCTGGACATAACACAGAATTCCATAGAGGCAGGCGCTACGCTTGTTGAGGTGGAGATTTCCGAGGCCTTTGATGAGATGAGATTCACCATCACAGACAATGGAAAGGGAATGAGCCGAGAGGTAATGGAGAAGGCGCTTGATCCGTTCTACACTGACGGAGTCAAGCATTCCAGGAGGAAGGTCGGGCTTGGCCTGCCGTTCTTGAAACAGAGCAGCAAGAGCTTCGAGCTTCAGTCCCAGCCGGGCAAGGGAACGACAGTACGTTTCTCCTTTGACCTGACTGACATGGACACACCCCCGGTAGGCGATATGGCAGGCACGATGCTTGCGCTGTTCAACTGCTGTCCTGAAAGCTGCAATCTGGTTTTCAGGCGCAAGAGAGAGAGCAGCAAGGGAGAGCTTGATTATACCATAAGCCGGGAGGACTTGATTGATGCTCTTGGTGAGCTTAGAACCGCTGGTTCCTTGAGCCTCGCCCGAGAGTTCCTTCAGTCCCAGGAGGATAGCCTTTCGGAAATAGAAGAGGATCACGTGCTGAAGATCCCTGCAAAGGAGAATTTATAATGGCAAAAATGACATTAGAGGAACTGAGAAGCCTGCGCAACAGGAAGCAGAGCGACATCGAGAGAAGAGAAGTCGCTGGAAAGGACTGCCAGGTAATCGTTGGAATGGGCACATGCGGCATAGCTGCTGGAGCCAAGGTTGTTCTTGATGCATTCCTTACTGAGCTTCAGGCAAAGGGAATCAAGGATGTAGCTGTCACACAGACCGGATGCATGGGCCTGTGCTATGTGGAGCCGACTGTAGAGGTCATCGTGCCTGGCATGCCGGATACCATCTATGGCAAGGTTGATGCGGCTGTTGCAGCAAAGATCGTACAGGATCATCTTGTAGATCACAGGCTTGTCACCGACCACATCTTTGATCGCCCGTCGGTGGACATCATGAAGAATGGGGGCAGATAATGGCAATTAGAAACTACATACTGGTATGCGGCGGAACAGCCTGCGAATCCAGCCACTCCGACCAGATCTACAACGCCTTGGTCAAGGAAGCCAAGGAGCAGGGTGTTGAGAATGAAGTGCAGGTAGTAAGGACCGGCTGCTTCGGCTTCTGCGAGCAGGGACCGATTGTAAAGATCCTTCCTGAGGACTCCTTCTACGTAAAGGTAAAGCCGGAGGATGCACACGAGCTCATCGCTGAGCACATCATCAAGGGCCGTGAGGTAACAAGGCTTCTCTACGACAAGACCAAGAGCACAAAGCATGCCCAGGTCGAGGACATCAAGTTCTACCAGAAGCAGTTCAGGATCGTATTGCGCAACTGCGGCTTCATAGATCCAGAGAACATCGATGAGTACATCGCCCGAGACGGCTATGCTGCCTTGGAGAAGGCTGTCTTCGAGATGACTCCAGAGGATATCATCAATGAGCTGAAGACAGCTGGCCTCAGAGGCCGCGGCGGCGCTGGATTCCCAACCTGGATGAAGTGGAACTTCACCAAGCAGGTTGACAATCCTGTGAAGTATGTTGTCTGCAACGCAGATGAGGGAGACCCAGGTGCCTACATGGATCGTTCCACTCTTGAGGGCGACCCGCACTCTGTGCTCGAAGCCATGACAATCTGCGGAAAGGCCATTGGAGCTCATCAGGGCTTCATCTACATAAGAGCAGAGTATCCTCTCGCCATTCATAGGCTTGAGGTTGCAATGAAGCAGTCACGCGATTATGGCCTTCTCGGCAAGGACATTCTTGGAAGCGGCTTTGACTTCGACATCGAGATCCGTCTCGGAGCCGGCGCCTTCGTCTGCGGAGAGGAGACAGCTCTTCTTCAGTCAATCGAAGGCCACAGAGGAATGCCGATGCCCCGTCCGCCATTCCCAGCCGTAAAGGGCCTTTGGGGAATGCCGACTGTAATCAACAACGTCGAGACCTGGGCAAACGTGCCCGTCATCATCCACAAGGGTGGCGAGTGGTTCTCCAAGATTGGAACAGCTGACTCTCACGGAACAAAGGTCTTCGCTCTCACAGGCAAGATCTGCAACTCCGGCCTGGTTGAGGTCCCGATGGGAACAACCCTCAGGGAGATCGTCTTCGACATCGGAGGCGGAATCGCTCATGGCAAGAAGTTCAAGGCTGTCCAGACCGGCGGTCCTTCAGGTGGAGTCATTACAGAAGCCAACCTGGATACACCGATTGACTTTGGTTCCCTGGTCCGCATTGGATCGATGATGGGAAGCGGCGGAATGATCGTCATGGATGAGGACGACTGCATTGTAGACGTAGCTAAGTTCTACCTCAACTTCACAGTCGATGAGTCCTGCGGAAAGTGCGCTCCTTGCCGAATCGGCGGAAGAACCCTTTACCACATTCTTGAGAAGATCACCAATGGAAACGGGACAATGGAGGACCTTGACAAGCTTCAGGAGATTGGAGATGCCATGAGAAAGGCTTCCCTCTGCGCTCTTGGACAGACAAGCCCGAACCCAGTCCTTTCGACCATGAAGTACTTCAAGGACGAATATCTGGCACACATCGTCGAGAAGAGATGCCCATCTGGCAAGTGCAAGAAGCTCATCTCCTTCACCATCGATCCAGAGAAGTGCAAGGGCTGTTCTCTCTGCGCCCGCAACTGCCCAGTTGGAGCCATCTCCGGTGAGCTTCGCAAGACTTACCACATCGACCAGTCAAGGTGCATAAAGTGCGGCGTCTGCCATGACAACTGCAAGTTCGGCGCCATCAAGGTGAATTAGGAGGAATAAAGTGAGTACTGTTCACGTAAAGATAAATGGAATACCTGTGGAAGTTGAGCAAAACACCACAATCCTTCAGGCGGCAAAGGCTGCAGGGGTGAGAATCCCGACCCTCTGCTACCATGAAGACCTTAAGCCTTGGGCATCTTGCGGACTTTGCATCTGCAAGCAGGAAGGCTCCCCCAAGATCATGAGGGCCTGCGCCTCCCCTGTAGCCGAAGGCGCCAACTACATCACCAATGACCCTGAGCTGTTCAAGACACGCAAGACTGTCATTGAGCTTATGCTCAGCAATCATCCATCCAGCTGCCTGACCTGTGTGCGCAACACCAACTGCGAGCTTCAGAACATCGCAGCTGAGTTCGGCATCCGCGAGCAGCCGTTTGAGGTCAGGATCAACGATGTCCCGAAGGATGAATCCTCGCCTTCAATCATCATGGACCAGAGCAAGTGCATCAAGTGCGGACGCTGCGTTCAGGTCTGCCAGGACCTCCAGGGCGTATATGCTCTTGAGTTCATTGGACGCGGAGATTCCACTCTGATGGCTCCTGCAGCCATGCTCAAGCTCAATGACTCCCCATGCGTAAAGTGCGGCCAGTGCGCTGCCCATTGCCCAGTCGGAGCCATCTACGAGAGAGATGACACAGACAAGCTCAGAGCTGCAATCAACGACCCGGACAAGGTTGTCTGCGCTCAGATTGCACCTGCTGTGAGAGTGGCCATCGGCGAGGGCTTCGGCCTGCCTGAGGGTGAAGTCACAACAGGCAAGATCTATGCAGCTCTCAGGCAGCTTGGAGTCGACAAGGTGTTCGATACCAACTTTGCAGCTGACCTCACCATCATGGAGGAAGGCAATGAGCTCATTGACAGGATCAAGAACAATGGAGTTCTTCCTCAGTTCACATCCTGCTGCCCAGCATGGACTGACTACATGGAGAAGTACTATCCGGACATGATCCCCAACTTCTCCACTGCAAAGAGCCCGATGCAGATGCAGAGCGCTATCACCAAGACCTACTTCGCAGAGAAGTCTGGAGTTGATGCCTCTAAGATCTACAGCGTCTCCGTCATGCCTTGCACAGCCAAGAAGTTCGAGCTCTCAAGGGATTCCAACATGAGCGCTTCCGGCTATCAGGACACTGACCTGTCCATCACAAGCCGCGAGCTCATCCGCATGATCAAGGCTGCTGGAATTGACTTTGCCAACCTCGAGCCAGAGAAGGCAGACTCTCCTATCGGAGAGTACGCTGGAGCTGGAACGATCTTCGGCAATACCGGCGGAGTCATGGAGGCTGCTCTCAGGACAGCTTACTTTGCTCTCACAGGCAAGGAGCTTGCTGATATGAACATCAAGGCTGTACGTGGCACAGAAGGCGTCAGGACAGCTGAGATCGACATCAACGGTCTTAAGCTGAAGGCTGCCGTCGTCCACGGACTTGCAAACGTCAAGCCAGTGATGGAAGAGGTGCGCAAGGCAAGGGAAGAGGGTCTTCCTGCTCCATACCACTTCATCGAGGTCATGGCCTGCAAGGGCGGATGCATCTCCGGAGGCGGACAGCCTTATGCATCCAACGCTGCAAACAGGGCCAAGAGAACTGAAGGTCTCTACAAGGATGACGTGCTCAGTGCACAGCGCTGCTCGCACAACAACCCATCCATCAAGAAGATCTATGAGGATTACCTTGGAGAGCCTCTGAGCCACAAGTCCCATGAGCTTCTTCATACCACATACCAGAAGAGGAATGTGTACAACGCATAGCATAAAGCAATGCTTGATAGAGAGCCCCAGTGATGGGGCTCTCTTCATGTTGCCTTGCTAGATCTCCAAGGCCTGGGCTTCCAGGCCTTCCTTCCTTGCCATTGAGGAGCCGCACAGGGTTGCCTGGCTGGCGCTCTCCATTGCCTTCAGGCAAAGGGCGCTTGATGCCTGTATGTCCTCAAGCTTCAGGTCAAGCATAAGCTGCCTGCGCTTCTCGTCGATCTCATAGCTGCGGCCCAGCATCAGCCTTCCTGCTGCCCTGAAGGCCTTCATCCGGGTGGTCTGGGGGCGAAGCTCCCGACCAGCGCTTCGAATGATGGCTTCCTCAAGCTCGGTCTTGCTTACAGGCGAGCCAAGGCAATCCCTTATGCATGCAAAGGAGACCTTGATGCAAGGATCCTCGGAAGTGAAAAGCGTGAGCACATCCTCAAGGTAGGCAAAGGATGAGCCAGCATTGTAGGCTCCGGTCCTCCTCCTCACCCCATCCCAGAGCTTGCCGCTGTTGAGAATGGAGCTGTAGATGCTCATGCTGACCTCCTGCGCTTCAGACAGGCCTTCCATGCTGAACGAGGCTGCATTTGCTGCAACTGTGCTTGGCACAAGGTAGCTGCGAGCGATGCAGCTTGCCTGCAGGCTGCAGTCGCGCCTTGCTCCTTGGGCCCTGAAAGGCTCAAGAGCTTTTCTGATGGTTCTGGAGAAGCTTTTTTCAAATGCGACAGACAGAACCCATCGGCTTGTGTCAAGAAGCTTGGCCCTGAGGCTCTCGAAGTCCCTTATGAGATCATCAAGCCGATGGTCGAGATCTTTCTGCAGATCCAGAAGCCATTGAAACTGCGTAAGGCCATCTGTCAGCTCCCGGTTTGCATAGCTTGGCTTGCCAAGAGCGCTGGTGGCCTGGGAGCAGGCAAAATAGGATGGAGATTCAGCGATGGCGCTTCTGAAGGCAGAGATCTGGGTGCGAAGCGCATTGTCCAGGCAATAGCGATTGTGGAAGTTGGCGTTCCTTATGGCATAGATGAGAAACTCCAGAAATGATTCGAAGTCCTCCTGTGGCACATCCATGCTCATCTTGGACAGTATCCTGCATTTGCGGCTTTCATCCAGGACGCTGGAGCTGGTCAGGCTCGTGTTGCATGCCCTGACCCTAATGTTGTCCATGACATCATCGCTGCTGTACTTGCCGGCATCAGTGGAGAAGATGAAGGCCTGGAGAAGAGGCAAGGCCATGAGCTCGCTTAGGCTTATGTCGCTGTTGTCTACATAGAGGCATAGGTTCACCATGTCCTGGGTATCCAGGGGCTGAAAAACCAGGTTGTCAAGCACGTCATAATCGAGTCTGCTTATCTTCTGGGGCAGATCGGAGAGCAGTATGCTGTTTGCCTTGGAGAAGCTGTTCCTGCTGGAAAGAGGCTTGTTCAGGCAGGTGGATGCACTAGTATCCGGGCCTAGAGTGCGGGCTAGCTCATTGAGCTTCTCATGCATGCCCGGCTCAAAGCCTGGGTTGCTGACAATGGTCATGACAGCCCTGCGAGGGTTGTCGACGAGCCTTGCCTTGACCCATCTGTCAAATAGAAGAGGGTCCTTGTCCAGGTTCTGCTCAAGGCGCTTCAAGGTCTTCCTTGGATCCATGTTCATGAAGGGTGACATGCCTCTCAGCCAGGTCTTTGTCAGCTTGTCCAGTATCCTTAGGCCTTGTGGATCCTCCTTCTGGGATCTTATGTCCATGTCCAGGCGATGAAGAGTTGCCTTTATGGCTTCAAGGGACAGGGGCTTTTGCAGAAGGCTGAGTATAAGGCTGACGATCTTGTCCTCATCTTCCTTCCTTGCTCCGCATAGCCCGATAGAGAACACTCCTCTTTCGTAGTGGTTGTAGAAGCCGCCGCTTTCGCATATGTCCTCTCCAAGCATGGAATCCAGAAGAGCCTTGTAAAGCGGGCAGCCCTGGTCGCTGAGCATCAGGAAGGACAGTGCGTTGGCTATCATGCTGTTGTAGCCGTCGCTGCTAGAGCCCACATCCCAGCTTATAAGCACGCTGTCTCCAGTGGAGACAGGTCCATCCAGCAAGAAGCGAGCATTCTGGGCTCCTGCCCTGGCCTTCATGAAGCAAGGCCCTTGACTGTCTGAAAGACCGCTTAGGTACTTGCTTTCCAGCTCGTCCATATAATAGGCAAGGTCCAGGTCTCCATAAAGCAGCAGCCTGCAGTTGGAAGGCCTGTACCATTGCTTGTAGCGGGCTAGGAACTGGTCATAGGTAAGATAGGGTATTCTAAGAGGATCGCCGCCGCTGTTTCGGCCTTGGTGCGAGTCGCCGAAGAGGCATCTGCCTATGCTGGAGAACAGAACTGAATCCTGGTCAGAGAATTCTCCTTGCATCTCGTTGAACACAACGCCGCTAAGCTTGCTTCCACGCTTTACGCCTTCGCTTTCAAAGGCCTTCCTTGTCAGAAGCGGTGCAAAGACAGCGTCTGAATAGACGCTGAATATGTTGTTGAAATCCTTCTTCAGCGGAGAGGCGAAAGGAAAGGCTGTGTAGTCAAGGCCTGTGAAGGCATTGAGGAAGGTCTTGACGCTCTTGCTGCTGATCTGGACAAAGGGATCCTTGTTTGGGTAAAGCCTGGAGCCAGAAAGGATGCAATGCTCAAGAACATGGGCACAGCCTGTGTCATCCTGGCTTGGAGTGGAAAACATGAAGGATGCAAAGCTTTCAGGGTCCTTGCAGGCTACATAGAAAATCTCCAGTCCAGTGGCCTGATGACGGTACAGCAAGCCAGTGGCATGGTAGAAAGGAAGGCTTCTCCTCTCAACTAGGCTAAAAGAGCCATGACTTGAGAATTGGGTTGACAGTGTTGACATAAAGCTCCAAGGCTTTCTTCTGTGATGCTTCAAGAGTAGGGGCAAAGGCGCTTGTGCCGAAGCTTCCTGTGCTTTGCAGGCATGTTCCAGCTTTCGCATCCAGAAGATCTAAAGTGAAATTCGCCAGCACGGAGTATCCGGCTGACTGGGTGGATAGGGCTTGAGAGAAGCCTGCTCTCCCATATATGAGATACGTCCCTTGAGGATTCTTCATAATATACTGCTCGATTATGGCATCATTGCTCTGTCCCGGGTCCAAGGAGGCCAAGGTGGCGTCTATGCCTTCAGCCTTGAGCATCTGGATCATGGCAAGGCTCAAGTCCTGCTGGCTTGTAGGATCGCCATTGAGGTCATATTGCTGGATGAAGATGCTCAGCTTTCCTGAGTAAGGGCTTTGCCTCTTGTAGCTGAAGCTCACAGAGGAGGCATCCACGGCTTCCTGAAGAGCCTGGCAGCTCTCCTCGTCTCCAAGGGCCTTGATGGTCTGGATCTCCTGGGCAAGAACCAGGGAGAACCTGACTGTCCCTTCAGTGACAATGCCATTGTTTGTGTTTAGGTAGGTGATCACACCAGTGGAGCCTGTGTAGAAGTCGGTGTAGGCTTCATAGGTCTGGCTCTGGGCATTGACAGCCATGTAGGATGCCCTGATGTAGGCATCCTGCACAGTGGAGTTGCGCAGCAGGTTCTTTCTTGATAGCGATACCTTTGCAGTCAGCCTTGAGGGGTCTGACTGTACGATGGTGAGATTCATGCTCCGTATTATGAGTATGGCTCGATCCATGATGACCTTGTACTGGTGCTCCTCTTCAAGGAAGGTCTTCCCATAAGCCTGTATGGCTGCCTGCAGATAGGTCTTTACCGCCGATACATCCTTGTTTTCGCGATAAAGGATGTCTGCCTGGCTTAGCAGGGTGCCTATGTTCTGATCCAGCTTCTCCTGCTCCTTGAGCGAATCGTCCTTGGCCTGCGTCAGCTTCTGAAGGTTCCCCAGAGCCTGGACATAGCAGATTACAGTTCCATCACCCTGGACCTGTATCTCCTCATTCTCAATGCTCAGAAGAAAGGCGCTGATCGTCTTGCTCGTTATGAACTGATGATAAAGCTGCTCGTCAATGGACTTTCCAAGAAAGGCCTCTATTGCCTCGACAATGTTGCCATAGGCATTAAGCGAGGCTTCGTAGCGATTGGCTCCTTGCCCTATGGCCGTAAAGCTCCTCTGCCCTGGAAGGGCGGTCTCGTAGACATACCATACTGGCACGCCTTCAGCAGAGGCCTTGAAGAATGAGGAGCATGAGCAGAGAAGAGCGGCAGCAATGATGATCAGAAGTGCTTTTCTCATAGGCTTGCTCCTAGCATGACAGCAAAGGTTGCCTCAGCAGTCCGTCCGATTGCCATCTGAGAGTATTCCAGGCCCCATGAGAGATGAGGGCCGAGGAAGTGCTGATAGGAGGCGCTGAAGCCTGCAAGAAGATTGGCGGCGGGATTCCAGGCCGCTCCGATATAGGCTTCTAGAGCCAGCCTGGCATTGCTGATCAGTGTGAAGTCCCAGCCAATCAGGGGGTCCAGGGCAAGGTAGTAGCCAATGCCCATTGCAGCATAAGCCGTACCGCTAAACAGCAAGCCCCCCTTAATCAGAGGTATGAAAGGGGCTATCGGCGTCACTGCACCAAGGCTGAGGCTTGCGCTGGCAAGGCCTGCGGCGGCCTTTATGTCCAGGCCGATGAGGGAGCTCGGCTCAAGCCTTGCTCCGGGCATCAGCTCGCTTGCCCATATGCGGTCCAGATAGGCTATTGAAGTCTTGTAGTGGGCAATAAGCACTCCGACTCTTCTGCCGCTTGAGTCTGAAGCATCAAGAAGGGTCCTGCCTTTCTCCAGGCTGACTGATGAAAGAGGGTTCAGGTAGTCAATCCTTGGTCCAGGCTCAAAGCCTGGAGACTGACTTGCGATTGCATAGGCCTCATAAGAGAATTGCTGGTGGCAATAGCTCTCTATCTGGCTGTCCTGGTCCTTTTTGAGATCCAGGAGGCAAGCCAGGAAATAGAGCTTGCCCTCGACTGTTACATTGGCTTTGAAGAGGCCCTGATCATCTACGCTCCAGTCCTTCACCTCTATGGAGATTCCTGATGGATCCATGAGGCCGCTGAAGGCTTCCCTGATGCCATTCTCGATGGCATCAGAGGAAAAAAGCCTTGCGGTGAAGGCAAGCAGAAGCAGAAGGAGCAGTGAAAGCCTCTTTCTCATCAGGCTTCCTTGGCCCAGACGGCAATGATCTTAAGTATGAGCTCTGTGGCATCCACCATGGCTGGAAGGGCTGCCCACTCATAAACTCCATGAAGGTTATGCCCTCCGGTGTAGATGTTCGGGCAAGGAATGCCGTTGGCGGCAAGATGGGCGCCATCCGTGCCTCCGCGGATTATCTCCTCGTGCAGGCTCTGCCCAAGCAGCTCTCCTGCCTTGTAGACAGCCTGCCTGGCGAAGGGCTTCTTGTTGGAAGCCTCTACCATGTTGTGGTACATGACCTTGTTGGCTGTGATGACCTGGCCGCCATAAAGGGCCTCGATGCCCCTTGCAAGCTTCTCTAGGTTTTCAGCCTTCTTGATGAGACTGTCATAATCGAAGTCTCTTAGATAGACGGTGAGCTTTGTCTCGGCTGCAATTCCTGAGATCTCAAGAGGGCAGTAGTAGCCATATCTCTGGTCGGTGGCCTCGGGGCTCTGGGCCTGGGGCATTGCGGATACAAAGGCGCTTGCCATGGTCACTGCATTGACAAAGCGGCCTCTGGCCGAGCCAAGGTGATAGGAGACGCCCTTGAAGGTCACTGTGAAGGTTGATGCGTTGAAGCACTCGCACTCTATCTCATAGCGGGTTCCGCCATCGATGGTGTAGCAGCACTCGCTGTTGAAGGCCTTCATTGGGAAGTAGTCCATTCCGGTTCCAGTCTCCTCATCCGGTGTGAAGAAGATCTGGATTGGGCCATGCTTGATTTCAGGGTTCTCACACAGTGTCTTGACTGCGACCATTATCTCCGTGATTCCGGCCTTGTCGTCGCTGCCAAGAAGAGTGGTTCCATCTGTGACTATGAGAGTCTCTCCCTTGTATGAGGCAAGCTCAGGATTGTCCTTTGCAGACAAGGTCACGCTTTCATTGAGCCTTATGTCGCCTCCGTCATAGTTCTCGATCACTCTTGGCTTGACGTTGTCTCCCTCAACATCATCGGCTGTGTCCACATGTGCAGAGAAGGAGATGGAAGGGATTCCCTCCTTGTTGCCAGGGATGTTGGCTATGACATAGCCGTTCTCATCAAGGCTGACATCCTTGATTCCGAATCCCTTGAGCTCCGCTTCCAGCAGCCTCAGCAAGTCCCATTGGCCGGGGGTCGTTGGGTGCTGCTTGCCTACATTGTCCTTCCTGCTCATCGTATTTGTCTTGACGTATCTGAGAAACCTCTGGAGAATCTCCTGCTTTCTTTCCATGATCACCACCTTCGGAAAGCTCTTATAAATAGCCTCCCTATAACCTAATCATAGTACAAGGGAGGCGGCAAAAAAGCTAGGGCTATGCGCCGAAATTGTACTTCTCCAGCATTGGCTTGACCATGTCCATGACCTGGTAGATGCCAAAGACGCACACTATGATGCCGGTGACTACTGGGCCTCTGGAAAGGGAGTCGCCGATGGCTATTATCGAGGCTCCCAGGGCATAGTCAGCCTCTGGCTGCATGGTGATCTCCGTGAGCCAGTCCTTGAA
>Ga0172378_10004683_pt1 | contig 12801 bp, 12 predicted proteins | sample GrowelOW332metaG_FD_119755 | JGI IMG/M metagenome (GOLD analysis project Ga0172378, IMG submission 119755) | Groundwater microbial communities from an aquifer near a municipal landfill in Southern Ontario, Canada - Pumphouse #3_1 metaG | ecosystem: Environmental > Aquatic > Deep subsurface >...
AAGCCGCCAAAGAAACAAATAGAATTAATGACACATTGTAGGGACTTAACAATGGAATGTGCAGATGTGCTTACCGATATAATGAGGACGGCGAAAAATAAACCCGCTGACAGAATAAAGGCTACTGAAATTATACTTGGCTATGGATGGGGAAAACCAAAACAGCAAACAGAATTAACAGGCAAAGACAATGGCCCACTGCTTTTTATATGGGATGATAAAGATGAATAAGATCGTTATTCCTTATACGCCAAGGCCGATATGGAAAACGGAAATACATCCGGCGTTAGATAAAAACAGGTTTGCAGTGTTAGTCTGTCACAGGCGGTTCGGTAAGTCAGTCGGCGTTATCAATCACATGATTAAAAAGGCAGTAACAAACAAACTAAGGTCGCCACGATATGCTTACCTTGCGCCGTTCAGAAACCAGGCTAAATCAATAGCATGGGAATACTTGAAATTCTATACGAGCGTTATTCCAGGCATTAAAACGAATGAGTCTGAATTGTATGTGGAGTTTCCTTCCTTATATCCTAACAGTGCAGGGGCGAGAATAACAATCATCGGTTCCGACCATCCCGATAGTTTAAGGGGCGGTTATTTAGACGGTGTTGTGTTGGATGAGTTCGCACAGATTAAACAGGAACTATGGGGCGAGGTAATAAGGCCGCAGCTTTCAGACCGTAACGGTTGGGCGGTATTTGTCGGCACTCCTAAAGGACAAAATCAATTTTATGAAATGTACCAGCGAGCCGTTAATGATGGCAGCTGGTTTTCTTGTTTATACAGGGCAAGCGAAACAGGCATACTTGAAGATGCTGAACTGGAAGAAATGCGTAAGGATATGACGGACATTGAGTACCGGCAGGAAATGCTCTGTGACTTCACGGCTTCCGCTTCTAACGTACTGATAACTATTGATATGGTTGAGGCCGCCATTAAGCAGCATTACACGGAGGCACAAGTAAGAGGTATGGCTGACGTGTTAGGTGTCGACGTGGCGAGATTTGGCGATGATAGGAGCGTTATATTCAGACGCAAAGGGTTAGTAACCTACAAGCCTAAAGTTTACAAGGGCATAGATAACATGGAATTTGCATCCATTATCATACAGGAGATCAACGAGATTAAGCCTTCTGCCGTGTTTATTGACGCAGGGCAGGGGCAGGGCGTTATCGACAGACTAAGACAGTTAGGCTATCACAATATAATTGAGGTTCCTTTCGGTTCGTCTGCAAGCGATAAGACGAGGTTCGTCAACAAGCGGACAGAAATGTATTACCTTGCAAGGGATTGGCTGATGAACGGCGGTTCTATACCGGATATTCCCGAACTAAAGAATGAGTTGTCCGTCTGCGAATATACGTTTGACCAAAACGGCAGGATCAAGTTAGAAGCGAAAGACACGATAAAGGAAAAGTTAGGCAAGTCGCCGGATATATCGGATGCCTTTGTACTGACATTCGCTTTCCCTGTATCACCGACTTTAGGCGAGTTTAACAAGCGAGCGACAATGTGCAAGACCGAATATGATCCATTTGAATTTTAAGGGGGTGAAAGAATGTGCGTAAGTAAACCAAAGGTAAAAGAGGTTGCACCAGCGGCAACGGTAATGAACAGTGACGTCGAAGCCGGCGCAGTTGACAGCGATGTAACGGCAGCGCAAAGAAAGAAAAAAGGCTTTGCGTCAACAAGGACAGACCAAATAAATACGATACTCGGTGCCGTTGGCGGCAAGTCTACGTTAGGTTAGGAGGATAAAAAATGAACGAAACCACCATATTAGCAAGACAGCCTACCGGAGCGAAAAGCCCGCCTAAACCGCAGGTAGAAAAGCGCAAGGTGTTAGAGAGGTTCGGACAGTTATACACGCACAGGCAACCATTTATGGAACGCTGGAAGGCTATTAGAGATTATCAGTTGCCATACTTAGGTTGCTTTGACGATACTAACGACAGCACCAATCAACACAGGCGCATGGACAACAACGTAATGACAGGCACGGCATGGGAGGCAGACCAAGTGTTTGCAGCAGGGGTAATGTCGGGGTTGACACCACCAAGCAGACAGTGGTTCAAGTTTAACTTCAACAATCCGGCGTTAAAGGATAACGTGCAGGCGGCGGCGATATTGGACGAACGTAACGAGATAATGTACGCAATCCTTGCAAGGGCTAACTTCTACAATGCAGTACACAGTTGCTATGCAGAGTTACCTTTCGGACAAGCACCAATCGGAGTATTCCCAAACCCTACGACAATAGTACACTTCATTCCATTTCAATGCGGTTCGTATGTTATGGACGTTGGAGCAAATGGCGTAGTTGATGTGTTCGGGCGTAAATACCAAATGACGGCGGCGCAGTTGTTAGACCAATTCGGTGAAGAAAACCTACCGACTACTGTTAAGAACGCACTTAGAAGCGGGGATAAATACTCGACACGCTTCACAGTTTGTTTCATGGCAGAGCCTAACAAAGAGCACAAAGAAGGTTCGCCTAAACAGTCTGACATGCCGTACAGGGTAATGTATTGGGTAGACGGTAGCGCAGAAAACGAATGGCTGCATATCGGCGGTTGCCACGAATTCCCTATCAAGGTGGCGAGATACTTAGTAACAGGCTTAGAACCTTACGCTAAAGGAAGCGGATGGTTTGCCGAGGGCGATAGTAAGATGTTGCAGGCACTTGAAAAGGCATATCTTACAAGCGTGCAGTTGGTCAACAAGCCGCCAATGGTATCAGACGCAGACACAGCGGCAAGAGGCATTAACCTTGTACCAGGTAGCGCAAATATTGTCGCAGGGGCGCAGTCAAGGTTAGAACCTCTACTAAAGGTACAACAAGACTTAACCGCCTTGCGTGAGAAGATAGAAACAACAAAAGACGCAGTTAAACGTGCGTATTCTTCCGATTTGTTCTTACTGCTCGGCGAGATAGACCGAGGGCAAATGACCGCAAGGGAAGTCATGGAACGTACGCAGGAAAAATTACAACAGTTAGGGCCGGTAGTCGAAAGGTTACAGTTTGAATTTCTCAATCCTATCCTTGAACGTGTATACGCCATCGCAGAACGTGCCAATGTTTTCCCACCGTTCCCCGATGAAGTCTTGGAACAGTTAGACGGCGAAGAAATAAAGATTGAATATTTAAGCCCGTTGGTTCAAGCACAGAAAATGAGCGGACTTACGGCAATAGAACAGTCTTTAGCTTTCACAGGGCAGGTTGCACAGCTTTATCCGGAAGCACTCGACACTAAGAATTGGGATGAAGTCATTAACAAGTACGATGAAATGCTTGGCGTTCCTGCTGTCTGCACAAGAAGTACGGACGATGTGCAAGGCATACGCAAGCAAAGGGCAGAGGCACAACAGAAACAGCAGGCTATGGAACAAATGGCTGCTGCCGCTCCTGCCGCTAACCAAGCGACACAGGCCGCACGTAACCTTTCGGAAGCAGTCGGCGGTGGGCGTGAAGTTGTTGCTGATTGGCTTGGCGTTGGAGGTGGTGTTTAATGCTGACTAATTCGGATGAAGTGACCGATAGGATATTAAAACTAATCGGCATGGACGAGACGAAAACGGCGAAGGATGCGCTGGACTTCATCATGAATGACAAACGGGGCAGGTGGTTCATATCATATCTATTTAACCTCAATGGGGCTTTCGCACCAATCTACAACAAGGATGTTGACCTTGCCTATTACGAGGGGCGAAGGGATGCCGTGTTGTCAATATACATGCTGATATGCGATTTAAGGGAAGATGTTAGCTACGGCCTTAACCTAAAACATGAAGCAGATGTAGAGTTTGCGAGGTACAGGGCTGAAATGGCGCAACACAACCAAACGCTAATCAGTCAAGGAGGCGGTTCTCGTGATGAATAGTCATGAGTAATAAACGCTAATAAAAGGAGCGATTGTATGATATTCAACAAACAAATCTTCTATGAGGCAGACGGGGCTAATGCGCCGACCGATACCCCGCCAGAGGAAACAACGACAACAGAAGAAACAAAAGAACAAGACAACGGCACAATCTTAGGAACGAAGCCAAGCGAAGCAGAGGGGATTCCCGAAACTTACGACTTGGCTTCTGTTATTCCCGAAGGGTTTGAACTTGACCAAACACGCATGGACAGCTTCACTGAACTTGCTAAAGAATCCGGCTTATCGCAGGAGAAAGCATCTAAGCTGGCGGCATACGGTATTCAGATGATGCAGGAGTCGGCGCAGGCCGTTCAACAGCAATTCGTAGAGCGTGTCAATGCGTGGGGAGAACAAGCCAAAACGGAACTCGGTGCGGAGTTCAACAGCACTGTCCAATTAGCCGCAACAGGCGTGGAAGTTTTGGAACGGCAGATACCCGAATTAAGGGCGATGCTGAACGAAACAGGCGCAGGCAGTCACCCTATTATGGTCAAGGCTATGGCGGCAATAGGAAAGTTAGTCGCAGAGGACAACGGTAACAAACTGCTGGGCGGGCAACCACAGGCAGGCAACACAAGCATTTACAGTAATACCAATTTTAAAAAATATTAAATAAGAGGTGATTTTCAATGTCAACATTAGGATCTTTAGCTTTAACCCTGGCAGATTATAGAAAACGTATGGCCCCGGATGGTTCCCTTGACTATATCGTAGAAACTGCCAGCCAGTCCAACCCAGTCATGAAGGAAATGGTATGGATGGAAGGAAACCTGCCAACAGGTATTCAGACCACTCAACGCATTTCTGTACCAACTCCGTCTATTCGCATTATCAATCAAGGCGTAGACGCCACTAAATCCGCAACCAAACAAATTACAGATACTTGCTGTATGTTAGAGGACCGCAGCGAAGTAGACGTTAAATTAATTGGTTTGCAAAGAGATAAAGAAGCGTTCCGCAGAAGTGAAGATGCGGCGCACGTTGAGGGATTCGGCCAAAAGATTGCCGACATGCTTTTCTACGGCGATATTAATTCCGATCCCGATACTTTCAACGGACTGCTTCCGCGCTACAACACTTTGACAGGCGATAAAAACTCTGCCGGTTATCAAGTTGTTTCCGCAGGCACAGGCGGCACAGCAACCAACACTTCCGCTTATCTCGTAGGCTGGGGCGAACACTCAACCGCAGGCGTATATCCGCAAAACACTACTGCAGGCCTTGATATGCAGGACTTGGGCGAATGCGATGCGCTCGATGCCAACAATAAGAAATTCCGTGCGCTCGTTACTTTGTTCGACTGGAACGTCGGTTTGACTGTTCGTGACATTCGTCAAAACGCACGTCTTGCCAACATCAATACGGCTTCTATGCCTGCAACAGATGCGACTAAACTTGCTTTTATGGAGAAATTCATCTACGCAAAGAACACAATCCGCAACCTTGAAGCACCTGGCACTAAATTCGTATGGTATGTATCTGATACCGTCTATACTTTCCTTGAATGCTACCTTATCAACAAAAACAATGTTCATGTTACCCGTCAAGAGTTGATGGGCGCAATGCCGCAAATCTACATTTCCGGTATTCCTGTCCGCAAACTTGACTGCATTAAAGAAACTGAAATTACAGTATCCTAATAAAAAATAGAGAGGTGAGATAAACAATGATTAGAGATGCACAAAACACTTTTTACAAATCCAAAAACGTAGCGGCAGTAGATGCTGATGCTGAATATTCCGATGTAATTGACGGTACGGCAGCAGGCGATGCAGTCAACCAAATGTATCTGTTCTTCGCCAATACAACAGCACTACAAGACGGTACTTTGACCGTCACATTGCAAACCGCAACAGACGAGGCTTTTACTTCTCCTGTTGACCTTGCAAGCTATGCAGTATCAAAAACAAAAGGCGCAAAAATCAAAGACCGCCTGCCAATCGGCGTACTGCAATACCTTCGTCTGCAAATTGCTGCAACTTTGGACGCCACTAAAACTTCCATCGGCGCAGGTGTGGTAACTGCTGCACTCGTCTACGATGTTGAAATCGACTAAACCAAATAACCTGTCTTTGGGCGAAATACAAAGGCAGAATGAAGCGTATCGCCTTAGCAACTCAACTATGAATGAGTTGCGGGCGAGGCTTTATAATGAAGGCGTGAAATATCCGGCAGACGCTACGAGGAAACAATTATTAAAACTAATTGAAAAGCAGGGGAGTTAATTCTTCCCTGTTTTTTTTATTATAAGGAGAGTGGCAATATGGCAAACGAAAGAACCAATCTAACCATATGCAATATGGCGCTTGGCTATATTGCTAAAACAAGAATAACAAGTCTTACCGACTCCACGGAAGAAGCAAGACAATGCAATCTGTATTACAACCATTTAAGACAACAATTATTAACAGGTTACAACTGGGGCTTTGCTAAACGAATATCGGCATTATCCCTGCTTAGTGATACAACCATGTTCGGCTACGATTACGTTTATGCTTATCCTACTTCCTGCCTTGCCATCCGTTTTATCTACGATGAAGCCGGCGCAGAAACAAAGGAATATCAAAAAGAAAAATACGAGGTATTCACCAATAATTCGGGCGTACAATGTATAGCCTGTAATTTAGAGGATGCCTACGTTGAATATACTTACGACATTATAGATGCTGACCGGTTCAGCGTATTGTTTGCGGAAGCACTCACAAGATGTTTAGCCTCCACAATAGCAGTTCCCTTGTGCGGTAGTGATGGCGTGGCGGGTACGCAATACCAGCTATACCAACAGTCTTTGATTGATGCCAAAGTTATCTCAGCGCAACAAAAGGAAGCGGAACCGCATTTTCCCGATGATTTCATTTCAGCAAGGATGTGATTATAAATGCCTACACCATATTACGCATTACAAGCATCTTTCGCAGGCGGTGCTATTTCCCCCGAAGTAGCGTCAAGGGTAGACTTAGAGAAGTTCCAATCTGCATTACTTACCGCAGAGAACGTCATAATAAAGCCCTACGGCGGTGTGACTAAAAGACCTGGCACTTTATTCATGGGTGCTTGCAAGTACGCTGACAAGGAATGTATCTTAGTTAGATTTAACAATACTGAGAGCGAAGCCTACATGTTAGAAGTAGGCTATTTATATATAAGGGTATGGAAGAACGGCGAATACTTGGATGTGGAATTAACCACGCCATTCATCGAAACAGACTTACCTAATCTAAGGTTTAACCAATCCGCAGACACGATGTTTATTTGTTCGGGTACTCACCCTGTTCAAGTATTAAAACATTTTACTGATACCTCATGGACAATAGAGGATTTTGAAGTTACACACTCCTATTATGACATTATGACAGGCGACAGCACGGACACGAATACTATCACGCCATCAGCGGCCAGCGGCACAGGTGTTACCTTAACCTCAATAAAAGATAGTTTTCTTGCTACGCAGGTTGGCGGCCACATTAAACTTTCACATGATATGCCAAGCGTGACTGCTTCAATTTCGACAACTACGTCAGACACGCCGGAAACGACAGCGGGAATATTAGTAGGTAATTCATGGAAGGTTATTTCTCACGGCACATGGACAGGCGATATTGTTTTACAGACTTCCGAGGACAATGTTAATTGGAAGGAATACAGAAAATATACAGGTGCATCTGATTTTAACGTATCAGAAAGCGGCACATTTGACGAACACACCTATATAAGGGCAATTTCAACGGTATCAGCAGGCACATTAAAACTTGACTTAACACGCTATCCTTATACGCATGAGGGTACGGCGGTAATCAAGACTTTCGTATCGGCAACGGAAATAACGGTAGATATTATTGAACCTTTTGGCAGTACGGACGCAACGACAGAATATGCTTTCGGCGTATGGTCAGCGGCTTACGGTTATCCTTCCTGCTCAACCTTCTTCCAAGACAGACTTGTCTTTGCGGCGAACACTTATTATCCGCATATGATATGGATGTCACGCACCGGCGACTATTACAACTTCGGCGTGGAAAAAGTGAGTGGTACGCTTACGGATGATAGCGCATTAGCGGTAGCGGTAATATCAAGGGAAGTATTTAAAATAAACCATATTATTTCTGCGAAAGACTTGATTGTCTTGACCAATGGTAATGAATGGATTGTATCGGGCAGTCAGATCGTAACTCCTGCTAACCCTCCTAACCCGATGGTGCAGACGACAAGGGGCAGCAATGAATGTGAACCGCAGTTTATCGGCAATCGTGCAATCTATGTGCAGAGAAGAAACGGCACAGTCAGAGATTTAGGTTACACTTACGAGAGTGATAACTATTCGGGTGACGATTTAACGCAGTTAGCGAAGAACTTAGTCGATAGCTACGATTTGACCGACAGCACATTTCAACAGGAACCGAACAGTGTTATCTATTTCGTGCGTTCAGACGGTGCTATATTGTGCTTTACTTACATACGTGAACAGAAAGTCTTTGGCTGGTCTATCCTATCCACAGAAGGCGAATTTGAGAGCGTGGCTAACATCGTATCAAACGGCAAAGATAAGGTTTACGCAATAGTAAACAGAACGATAGAAAATGCCACAGTACGTTATATAGAAGCCTTTGACGAGCAAAGGGATAGTGCTATACTCGCTGACTACATTATGACCGACTGCTCAAAAGTGATTACGAACGTAACGCCAACCACGGCTTTAATAGGGCTTACCCATTTAGCAGGGGAAACGGTGCAGGTAATTGGTGATGGTAGAAGGCAGCCGGATATTACGATAGCTGCCAACGGAACCGCAACCATAGCAGACGCTTGCACGAAGGTTACATTAGGACTGAAATTCATAGCTAAAGGTGAAACGCCAAACGTGGAAATGAATCTGAAGGACGGAACCATGCAGGGCAGGCCGAAACGTATTGTTGGGGCGTATTTAAGGTTAAAGAACAGTTTAGGCGGCAAGGTAGGCAATACCTTCACCGTCTTGGACGGTATGCCGTATGATGAATTTCTGCCGACTGGGGCTTACAGTTTATACACCGGCGATAAGAAAGTAACATTGCCTGGTAATTATAATGATGACGGGCGTGTGTGCTTCTACCATGACGAACCTTATCCGTTTAATCTTTCGGCAATCATTAGGGTGGTGAACTTCGGATGAAGATGGTAATAATCGAGGAATACGACAAGGATAAACATGTTGACGAAGTAAACGAACTTGTGACAAATATTCGCCTTACTGATATAAGAGAGGCCGCCGGCATGGGTTATGACGACATTTCAGAGGGCGTGAATGTAAGTTTAGAACAATCTGCCTGCGCCTATGTTGCGAAGGGCAGCGCATGTGAGGTAATAGGCATATTCGGCGTATCAGCAATAGAACACAAGAACTACGGCAGGGCGGTATGGTTTTTAGGAACAAATGCACTTGACGAATACCAAAGGGAATTCATTCGCCATTCCAAGACTATTATAGAACAATTTTTAAAAGAGTACGGACAATTATACAACTACGTGTCAGTGGGAAACGATACATCAATAAGATGGCTTAAAAGTTTGGGTGCGGATTTTTCAGAACCGTTTGAAATAAACGGAGAGAAATTCGTTTTATTCCTTATAGATTGAGGGGGTGATTAAATATGTGCATGGATCCAGCAAGTTTAGCGATAGCTTCGGGCGTAGCGAGTTTGGGGCAGACTTACATTCAGACTAAGTCGCAGGCTAACTACTATGACGCACAGGCCAAAGCAGACGAACAGAACGCTAAGATTACATCTAAGCAAGCTGAACTGCAAGCTGACAAGTACGCACAGGAACAGAGGGCGATGTCCGATAAGGCTAAACTGTCACGAGGACAGGCTTCAGCGGCCTACGGTGCGAGCGGCTTAGAAATGGCAGGTAGCGGCTTAGATATTATGAGCGGTATAGAAGAAGCATACGGCGAGGACAAGTTTAATTCGCTAACTAATCAGCGAGCGGACAACTATGGTATGAGAGTACAGGAAACTAACTACGAAAACAGCGCGGCGGCGAATAAGAGCGCAAGGCATAATACGAAGGTTGCTGGCGTTATGTCAGCAATAGGCACGATATTAGGCACAGCATCAAGCGTGAAAAGTATCAAAGCAGGCATGGCACCGAAAGTGGGAACGCAGACAGTAAGCAATTTTCAAGGCAATCCATACGATGCTACGAACGGGCTTAAAAAGCGTTTATGGCCGGTTTAGGGTACGGAGAGGGGTAATTATATGAAAATAACAGGCTATCAACCGACAGTACAACTTAATGTCGGCAATACTCCTAAAGTACAAGCGGCGGGCGACTTAAACGCTTTCGGCGGCAGAGGGCAGGGCTTGGGCGAAATAAGTCAAGGCTTGCAACAAATGGCAGTCGTGGAACAAAAGAAGATAGAGCAGGACATGGTGGCAGACGTTACTAATGCCAACGTGGAGTACAACAAGAAAATCAATGATGTTTTATACGGTGACGATGGCTTGCTTCACCGTGAAATGGGTACAGCTAAAACTATCAATGAAGAATTTGTCGCCAAGGAGAAGAAAATCCGTGGTGAAGTCTTAGGCACATTGCCGAAGTATAAGAAAGCTGAAACGGCTTTTAATGCAATGGCTGACAAGGACGCAGAACAAAGGTTCAACCTTGTACGCAACCACAGTTTTGAGGAAAAGGGCAAAGAAAGAGATTTCAACTTTACTAATGCCGTGGATATGTCGAGCGAAACGGCACAGAACAATTACGCTGTACCTGCTGTTATTAGTTCAGAGTTAGACAAAACAAAGAAACTGGTATGGGCTACATACGGCAGTACAAGGGGCGATGCTTACTGCAAAGCGGTTTACGAAAAGGCAGAAGCAGGTATGATCGTCAAGGCTACGCAGACGGCTATTGCCAACGGCGATACCGAGAGTGCAAACAACATTATTAACACTTTCGGCTATAAGGTTGCGCCGGAACACTTGAACCCTTTAAAGGCCAATTTAACGAAGATAAACGAAACAAATACACTTTTAACCAGGTCAAAAAGTATTGCACAACAAGCAGGGTACGATCCGATTAAGGCAAGAGAAATAATCGCAGGCATTACTTCCATAGGTAAGGTTGATTACCAAAGTTTCAAGCAGAACCTATTCGGCAATGAAAGCGGTGGCGATTATAACGCAGTCAATCCTAAGTCGGGCGCAATCGGCAAATATCAGATAATGCCTGCTAATTGGTCACAATGGGCGCAGGACGCAGGGCTTTCGGCAGACGCTAAACCTACACCGGAGAACCAAGAAATTATCGCAGACGCTAAATTAAGACCTTTGTTTCAGAAGTACGGCGCAGAAGGTGCTTTCGTTGCGTGGTATGCAGGAGAGCAAAACGGACAAAGGTGGGTAAATGGTGCCGAGGATGCAATAGACGATGATGGCAATCACTATTCATGGGATGTAGGGCAGGCAGATAATCATCCTTCAGTAAGACAATATGTTAAGAATGGCATGAGCGGACTTGCGCCTAAACAAATGGATGCAAGCGAACGGCAGACTTTAGAAAACGCAGTCTTAACGGAAATAAACAGGAACAACACAATCAAAAAGGCGCAGGCTTCACAGGTAGCTGATGCCGTAAACGAAGAAATGTTTGCACAATACAAGGCAGGCGTTCGTGATCCGCAGGTTTTCGCTGACATAGCAACCAAATACGGTACTAATGCTGACACGTTCCAAGCGGCAAATAGTGAAGCTGCCTATTATATCAAGTTAATCGGTGGCACGGGCAAAGGTTTGACCGATGCCGAAGAATCGCAACTGATTGACATTATTGATACTGGCGGTGTCGAAGATAAGGAACTGTTAAGGGCAAAGCTAAACGAAGCAGGCGCAACACCGGAACAAAAGACAAAGTTCCTTAATATGTATGACTCCTTTGTTAAGAAGGACGGTAAGTATCAATACGATTATACGGCTTTAAAACAAGGCTTCTTTAAGATTATTGGTTTCAAAGACGATGATTTATGGAATGGTGCTAAAGGTGCCGCCGATGATTTCATTGTCGATTACAAGGAAAAACATGGCGGCGCTATGCCTTCCTTCCAAAGTGTGCAGGATGTTATCAACAACGCAGGCATTAAACCTGCAAAGCCGAGTTTCTTGAGTAACGGTAACAGTGGACTTGCAGGTTATGAGAAGTTGGGTATCAGACAGGCGGTAATGGTCAACATGGGGCTTGCTGATGCAGAAGATAATGGCAACGGCAGTATTACATTGACTTATGACAACGGTCAAACGGTGCTTGCTGACGCTAAGACGTTTAAAGCTAAGATTGACGAGATAGAGAAGAACATGGCTAAAAAGGGGTAAAGAAGGGGTAAATATGGCTTTTGACTTTGAAGGACTGAAACAACCGAAAACAAACGCTACGCAACCAACAAATGAGCTTCCTTCGGGGGTAAAGCCGTTCAATCCCGAAGAAAAGAAGGAAAGCATTTTTCCTTCAGTACCTGAAACGGTGAAGAATGTTGCCTCGCTCTTTACTTCTGTTCCTGCTCTTGTCGGCATGGGCGAAAACGTAATTGATACTGCCAAGCAGACTAACGCCTATAAGAAGTATTTGTATTCTGATGAACAAAAATTGTCAGAAGCTAAAAATATAAGCATCGAGACAGGCATTCCCGAAAACGTGCTTATTGCGAGCGATGCTAACCTTGCTAAAGGCAGGGAAATGTTCAATTTTAGGCGTAAACAAATGGCATTAGCTCCGCAAAGAATTAACGATTTTGACATCAACCAAATTTACGATTCATACCCTGCTTTAAAAGGGCTTGAAAATGATACAGACATGGCAATAGGTTTCAGCCACATAGAAAATATCAAACAAACTCATGGTA
>Ga0172378_10004685_pt1 | contig 12798 bp, 10 predicted proteins | sample GrowelOW332metaG_FD_119755 | JGI IMG/M metagenome (GOLD analysis project Ga0172378, IMG submission 119755) | Groundwater microbial communities from an aquifer near a municipal landfill in Southern Ontario, Canada - Pumphouse #3_1 metaG | ecosystem: Environmental > Aquatic > Deep subsurface >...
CCGATATTCCTAGTTATTCTCTTCTTGGTTTTCCATCTTACATTTTCGGAAAATCTTTTCTGGTTTGGCGGTCTATTCACCGCAAATGGTGTAAAGCCGGTATTCGAAGGGACAATGTTTGAAGGATTGTTCTGGACTCAGTCCGGTATTAATTCTCCTGGTGTTATTCTGACAAACTTCCTTACCAATATTCTTGATGCAATTTCCGGGGCAATCGCTACTGGACTGGCTAATGCCGGGGCTTATAGTTGGGCTCAGGGACTAATTGTTGACGGAGTTGTCGGTGGTCTGTTTGCGGTTCTGGGCTTCCTCCCTCAGATTCTTTGTCTCTTCCTTTTCTTCTCAATTTTAGAAGATACTGGCTACATGGCACGTGTCGCCTTTATTCTTGATCGAATATTTAGAAAATTCGGTCTTTCCGGAAGAGCCTTTATGCCAATGATTATGGGATTTGGCTGTTCACTGCCGGCTATGATCAATACCCGAACTTTAGCCGACGAGAAAGAGAAGATTGCTACTATCCGTGTTATTCCTTTCTTTTCCTGCGGTGCCAAGCTTCCAATCTTAACTGCCATTGCAGGCGGAATTGTTTCAAAATTTGGCATTGGAAATGCTGATGTCATTACCTATTCGATGTATTTGGTTGGCATGGTTACTGCCATTGTCACTGTTATTGTTATGCGAAATACGAGTCTTAGAGGCAAGGTTCCTCCATTCATTATGGAACTACCGGCCTATCATGCTCCTAAGTTTTCTTCTTTGATGATTCATTTATGGGATAAGGTAAAAGGATTTGTTAAGAAAGCTTTTACTATTATTTTCGCTTCAACTATTGTTATTTGGTTCCTTTCCAACTTCGGTTGGGATTGGAGAATGTGCGATATGAGTGAATCAATTCTGGCTTCGCTTGGAAAACTTATTCAGCCGCTTTTCACTCCTTTAGGCTTTGGAGTCCAGTTAAGCGAGTGGGGATGGGTCTTTGCTGTCGCCGCTCTAACTGGCTTAGTTGCTAAGGAAAATGTCATTGCTACTTTCTTCTCATTGGCTACCGCTGTTGTAGCAACTAAATTCCAGTTTGTCTCAGCTGACTTCACCCAAGCTTTAGCTATCCTTGGCAGTGAAGAAATTGGTGGAAATCTCAGTGTCATCTCAGAAATCCTTAAAGTTGCCATCAATGGCAATACGGCTGATTCTATTACGGCTTTAGGCAAGACACTTGCCGAGTTTGAACTGGATGCAAACCTGATTTCTTCGATTACTGAGGCTCTTACAAACGGAAATGCCCAGAACGCAGTTAACATCTATGTTGCTTCCTTAGAAGGCGTTGATGCTGCTACTTCTGCTACTATTTCTTCCGGAATTGCCGATATGCTTTCTCAGGGTACTTCGATTCTTGACTATCTTGATGTCATTTTTGCTACTGGACAGACTGAATCCGGAGTTTCTGAAGCTGTTGTCATGATGGATGCTACCGGTATCACTGTTCCCGGTCTCTTATCTTTCATTGCTTTCAATATGACTACTATCCCTTGCTTCTCTGCCTGTGCCACTGCTAAGGCTGAACTTCCTAAGAAGGCTTTCTGGCCTACCATTCTCTTCTGGGTTGTTACCTCATTCATTGTAGGAAGTCTTATTTACTGCTTAGGCACGGTTGAGTTCTTACCTTGGTCTATTCCGCTCTTTGTTATCTTAGGTGGTTTAATGGTTGCCGGAATTATTATCTATAATAGAAAAATGAACGCTAAAGAAAAGGAGGCTTGCTAATATGGGAGTGATTGAAATCTGTACCATTATCGGCTGCATCTTGGTTGTCGGTTCAGTATTAGGTAATTACATCTATAGAAGAATCAAACATCTTCCAACTGGAGACTGCGAAGGCTGTAAAGCAGCTTCTTCAGCTTCTTCTGATCATAGTCGCTTTCTTGAGGAATACCGCAAGCAAAACCAAACCAATTGTTCTTGCGATTGCCATAAGGATTAGTCAAATTTTAACAGCTAATTATTTATTACCTTTTTCTCCTTGCTAAACACAAGGCATATTCAAAAATGGGTCTTCTAACCGGAGACTCATTTTTTTTGATTATCTTAATAGATGATTTTGATTTTGGAACCGGATATGGTTTTATCAACCTGAATTTGTTTAGCAATTGATGATTTAAGAGTATCGACATGGGAGATAATACCAATCATTCTCTGAGAAGAAGAGGAAAGGGAATTGAGGATTTTCATAGCATTGGAGAGACTGGCTGGGTCAAGTGAACCAAAGCCTTCATCAATGAACATACTATCCAATTCGATTCCGCCAGCTTTTCTTTGAATTACTTCACTCAAAGAAAGAGCTAAAGCTAAAGAGGCCATAAAGGATTCTCCTCCGGAAAGTGATGAGACGGAGAGGACTTTTCCGTTATTCGTATTCAGAACATCGATATCTAGTCCGGATTGGCCTTGACCAGATGCCGGTTCAGCTTTGGACATTTCGAATAGTCCATCACTCATGGTATTGAACTTTTTGGAGGCTGAGAAGAGAATTTCTTCAAATATCTGACTTTGGTAGAAGACTTCAAAACTGAGCTTGAGATTTTGCTGAAGAGTTCCAGAGGCAGTCTGATAAAGCCGATGGGTTTCCACGGCTTTTTCGTAATCGGCTGTGAAGTCCTTTCGGAATTTATCAATTTCTGACCTGATTCTCTGATTGGTATCACGGATGGTGACTAGTGAACTATACTGTGAATTAAGAATTGAGTATTCATTTTTTAGATTATTTTCCTGATTGAGAAGCATTTCCTCATCAATTGTTTCCCATTTATCAATGCCTGAATCGGTGTATTGCTGGAGGAGTGCTTTTTTAGCACTCATGCTGCTATTGAAATTTTTGACTTTCTCTTCGTATTGCTGCTGAGTGTTGAAATCCAGTGATTGCCTTAAAGCATCAATCGCACTAGCAAACCCGTTTTCCTTGACTTTTGAATCTAATTCCTGCTTGGATTCGTTTAGCCGGTTTTCAGTCTTGGGCAAATTGGTATCATTGGCAAGTTTAGTTGTTGATAGACTTGTCTGTTTCTTTAATGCCGAATTTGAGTCGTCTAAGAGCTGATTAACGATAGTTCGATTATGATCTTTTTTCTCCTTAATGAGTTTCAGGGAAGAATCAATTTCTTCTTTTGACTGGCTTCCGATCTTGTTGGCAAGAGAATTTACTTGTTCTTCAAACTTTGATTTTTCGGCTAATTCCTGACTGAGAATCTGTTCAGCTAGGTGTAGCTTTGGTTCAAGAATGGTGTCTAAGTTATTTTTCAGCTGGGCGAGTTTGCGGATGTCTTCCTTATGCTTGATTTCCAGCCCTTTTGCAGTAGCAAGTAAGGCGCTATTTTCATTAAGCTTTTCCTTTGTCTGTAAAACCAGAGCATTGATATTTTTATCAAAAGAATCAAGATCAAAAACCAAGGAGGTAAGAGATTCATAATCGGATTTTAAGGAATTTAAGATATTTTTGACGGTCTCTTTGGAAACCATGGCTTTGGAGGAATCAGCTTCAGCTTTGACTCGCTTATCTTCCATAGTGGCTTTCAGTGAGTCAATATCATTTTTGCTATAATTTGATGTTTTCTCTAAATGGCAGGGTGAGGGGTGAGTAAGGGATCCACAGACTGGGCAGGGGATATTTTCTTTAAGAGTTAAAGCTAAAATACCAGCCTGATCATTAAGGAATATTTCATTAGCATGATTGTATTCATCATTGGCCAAAGTAAATTTCCTGAAGGAATCAGAATAGGTTTTCTGGTTGAGTGATAGTTCATTCAGGGCTAAAGAATATTCCTTTTCTTTCTTTTCTTTGAGTGAAGAATATTCTTTCTCGGTTTCTTTCAGCTCCTTGATGGAAGCTTCGTAATCAGCTATTTTTCGGTCTCCGGAATAAGTGGTTATTTCGTTTTCAAGGTTAGCACGCTGCTGTTTAGCTTCGTTAATCATAGCGTTCAGAGAAACTATTTCAGCTTGCTCCTTACTGAATGCGGATTGTGAATTAAGTAACAGCTTCTTAGTATCATCATAGGTTGTAAGTAACGATAAGATATCGGTATAATCTTTTTCTTTTCTTGTCAGTTCTTCATTTTCAATACTGATAATTTTACTTTTTTCTTCATATTCCTTTTTGCTTTTTTCAGTTAAAAGGATGGCTTCAGGAAGTTTGATTTCAATCTCTGTTCTTTCTTCTTTTAATCTTCTTAGTTCTTCCTCAAGTTCTTTGACTTTTTTATCTAAAGGGATTATCTCTTTAGCTTTATTGGCTCGTTCAATAATTGAAGAAAGATTAATCATTTCCGGTTCTTTTTCCTGAAGGGCGGAATATTCAGATAGTGTTTTAAGATATTCAGCTTTCTGAGTGTTCGATGAACGTTTTGTGGTGTTTTCAATCAGAAGTGCATTCTTTTCATTGTCTTTACTGATGACTTCATTCTTTTGCTTAACTATTTCAGCATTTTCTTCTTGAATGGTTTTATCAGCGATTGCTAGCAACTCTTCAATTCTGTCTCCGGCTTCTTTACTGTTTAAGATGTCCTGAAAGGAGGAATCATCACAAGTAAATGATTTAAGAAGGTTGATAATGCTTATGGTAGTAACTTTGATTTTCTCATTGGCTTTGGAATCTTCATCCTTGAGCTTCTCCGTGAATTCCTCTAAGTCAAATGTTTTCAGAATCTGTCGGAAAATCTTCTGACGGTCTTTTGTTTCCGTATTAATCATTTTCTTAAAGTCACCTTGGACAATCATCATTGTTTGCTCAAACTGACTCTTATCTAAGCCAATTATCTGTTCAATGGTTTCATTGGCCTGTTTGATATTGGTTATGGGCTTTAAACCATCTCCCGTCAGCTGAATAGTTGCTTTTGAAGTAACTAATTCAGTTTTGTTTTTCTTTTTTGATTTCAGCAACTGCTCAGGTTTTCGAATGATGCGGTATTCTTTGTCTCGGTAAGTGAAGGTAAAATCCACCCAGGTTTCGATTGTAGGATCAGCATAAGTGCTTCTGACGGTGTTGGCTTTTCTGGTGTTGCCGCTAGGTTGTCCATATAAGGCAAAGCAAATAGCATCAAAAATTGTTGTTTTTCCGCTTCCGGTAGGACCATCAATCAGGAAAACGGAATTATCAAACTGCTGGAAATCAATAGTTTCACTATTCCGGTAGGAACCATAGGCAGTTATAGTTAAAATTTTTGGTTTCATTTTATTTTTCCTCTTTATGCAGAAGCGAGTGAACAAGATTCTTCTGGAATTCTGTCATCTGTTCACCATTTTGCTTTTGATAGAAGATATCAAAAAGTTCTTCCTTGGTATAGGCCTGAACATTGATTACTTCTGATTCGCTATTTTCGGCTTTGATGGATTTTTCAAATTCCAGACCGGCAATAAGTGGATACTTAGCTCTTAATTTCGCCATAGGGTCATCAATATAGGAGTCGGTAAGAATACAGAAAATAAATGAATTCTTATTGAGATCCATGGCAAGAATCTCATCAAGACTGCCTTTTACTTTGATAACATCGTGGATGAAACTGATAGGTTTCTCCAAATAGCTGACAGTTTTGCCACTAACATCAACAATAGTGAATGATTTGACATAGTTAGCTTCATCACGATGATATTTATAAATAGAGCCAGCATATCTGGCATTCTTACTGACATTTTGGGGCTTATGAACATGTCCGAGACAGGCAAAATCAAAGTCTTGGAAAACACTGGCATTGATGGCCTCTACACCTCCGATAGCATAGCCTTGGTTTTCCGGAATATCTTCTGAACCCCCTAATGAAAGCTGTCCAGAACTCGGAATCACCATTTGATGAGAAAGAATGATATTGGTTTCAGAGGTGTTGATATTCATCTTTTCAATCACATAGGATATAGCTTCCTGATAGGTCTTTTTTCTTTCGTTGTCTTTTAAGTCAAAGAAGTCATTGACATCAATAGGACGGATGAATGGCAGCAAATAGAAATTGACATTATTGAAAACTATTGGTTTAAGACTGTCTTCCAGTCTTGTGACAATATGAATTCCTCTTCTTCGGAAGATTGAACTTCCAAAGTGGAGTTTATCTGCTGAATCATGATTTCCTGAGATGATAAAGACAGGTTTTCCGATTTCATCCAGCTGTGAGAGAAAATCATCAAATAAGGACGTAGCTTCTGAAGAAGGAGTCGTAGTATCATAAATATCACCACATAAAAGAAGAGAGTCTATCTCTTTCGATTTCATTAACTGAAGTGCCTGATTCAGAATGCTTTTTTGATCATCGAAGAGGGAAAATTCCTTTAATCTTTTTCCCAAATGAAGATCACTTATTTGAAGTAGTTTCATAGTATTCCTCCTAGCAAATATATGTTTCATTATAACATTAAAAGAGGTAACTAATTGGTATTTGTTAGGTAAATTAGGCCTCTCGATTTTTGGTTTTGTTTTAACACAATAAAAAAAGTATTATAATAACCTTAGTGTAGATGTATTATTTTGATCGCAAGGAGGATCGTATGAAGAAAAAAATATGTAAGATTAGTGCTTTAGCTGTTATTGCCAGTATTCTTTTATCAGGATGTTCAACCACTCCATCGGCTGCTGTTTCCACAGGCGGTTCAACTTCCGGAAGTGATACTTCTACTGTCGCTAATAAAGTCAATGTTTATTCCTATGCTGATTTTGGAACAGTTCAGCTGACTGTCAACAATGCTCTTTTGACCGGAGATGAAGTTGAGGTTGGCTCTACGGTTTTGGTTTCTGTTACTCCGGATAATGGTTATAAGCTTAATTCTTTGACTCTTAATGGTATTGATATTTCAACAACCAAGGCTTTTATAACCTCTGCCGGACAAACATATACTGTTTTTGCTTCATTCAAAGCAGATGATGAGTCAGATGCTGGCAATTATTTGATTGAATTTGAAGATAACACTCCTATTTTTGGTGTTGGAGTTGGCGAATCTGAAATATTAGAGACTACTGTCTATGGGCCAAGCAGCTCAATTGAATTTGTTAGTTCTGATACGAGAATCTGTATGGTAAATGCATCTACTGGCGAGGTGACTGGAATTAAGCCAGGCTTTGCTTCTGTCACCGCTTCCTTGAAAAATGATTCTGATCTGTTTATCACTAAACCGGTTTTTGTTGAACCTTCTTATATTTCTCAGATGATTGAAGACTATCAATCAGACATTGAAGATGGAGGTGCGGTTTTCGATGGAGATTTAATCTATAGAGATATCAGCCTTTTATCTACTGAAACTTCAGTCCGAAAGAATGAAAACACTGAACATTTGCTTTTTGGCGATTATGATATCAATTGTGATTTATCCGGAGTCTTAGGCCAGGCCCTTGCTTTTGCTTTTTCTGAAAATTCGGAATTCTCTTCATCAGCATTGTCCATTACTTTAACCCAAGGTTATCTTTACACTACCTCAAAAGATTCAGATGGTAATTACGGTTACTATAGTAAGACTAATCCGCTGGAAGTAGTAACTACTCTGTTTGGAGAATATTTGCCAAGATTAGGAACATTGCTTTATGAAATGGGTGAAATATCTGAAACGGATTTTTCTTCCGTTTATCCTATTATCAATACCATGATTGATTTTAATGAGGATCCTGCTGTTGGTATCCAACTGAGTACAATTGCCTTAAGCTCATCAGCAACCGTTCTTTCAGATCTGAGAGATTGGGCTTTGGAAAAATATCATGAAACAAATAATGCCGGTTACATGCTTATTGCTTTCTTCCTTCCGTCTGAAGAGACTACACTTACGGAAATGTCTTTGAAGTATGCATCTGATACAAAAAAATGTAGTTTTGTAATCAAAGCTAAGGGCGAAGATGACGAAGAAATCACTTTTGCTGATCTAAGTATTGCCGCCCAGGAAGACGCTGTTGTTTCTGAGGATATGTTTACTTCTCTTCTGTCTGATTTTGAAAGCATTGATTCTGAGATAAGTAACATTACTACTATTAATGACAAAATCTATAATCTTTCATATCTTCAGCAAAACTTTGATTCTCTCTATGATAGTATTGTCTTCTCTAATTCTAAAATGGAATATGAGTATATCAACTATAACACCTACTATTATCCGCTTATTGCTGATATTGAAAATAAGATGCTGTTAAATTCACAACAGGTATTTGGACCTTATGCCGTTTTGAAGTTTGATGATGGAAAGAATGACTTGAGAAATTCCGCTCTTGCAGTTAAAAATGATGTTATTCATCCATTAGCCTTTGTCTATGGTCAACCGGAATCAAAAGAGGAGGAGACTCAAGTTCTCACATATGACGGAAAGTATGCGGTTAGTGCTCAGAAAGTTGATTCTGAAACTTCACTTACCGAAGATGAAATCATCACTTATCTATCAATTGATGATTCTACTGGATCGATCACTATTCTCAAGGATGCTGTTGATGAAGGGATTGTCTTCACTGTAACTCCAACCGTTTCAGATGATTCTGGATTAGTTCCTGTTGATTTTGACTTCGTTGTTAACACTTTAGATTAATTTAACTGAAAAAGCTGATAGGGTTGAAAATTCATCCTATCAGCTTTTATTATGAAAAAATCTCTAACAATCTAGTTAGAGATTATTTTGCTTTACTTTTCTGACAGTCTGGACAGACCCCATATATTTCCGTGTTATGATCAGAAATGACAAATCCGGTTTCTTTTTCCAACTGTTCATTGACTTCATGATACGGACAATCCTGAAGGATGATTTTCTTATGGCATTTGACACAGACCACATAATGGACATCTTTGTTATTAGCTAAGGAAAAAACATTTTCCTTGTTTTGGTTAACTTCTTTTCTAGCCATTCCATTAGCACAGAAAGAATTCAGACACCGGTAAACAGTGGAAATGTCCGCAGAAGAATGTTTCATTGCTGAATGAATTTCTTCGACTGTCATTGGATAATGGCTGTTGCTGAGAATCAGAAGAATTTCTTCTCTGGCTTTTGTCTTTCTGACCTGTTTTCTTTCGGTGTTTTCAATCATGAGAATATTTTAACACGTTTTACTTGCAAATCAATTGCATTATGTGTATATTAGTTTTTGCAAATTATTTGCAATAAATGAAAGAAGATACATATGAAGAAAAAAACATCTATTTTATTAGGAATTCTTCCGTTGATGCTCGCTTCCTGCGGCATCGGAAATTCCAACAATGAAAAGCCTACTATTTATACTTCTTTTTATCCTATCTATGATTTTACCTGCCGAATTGTTAAGGATAAATTCAATGTTGTCAATATTACTCCGGCTGGTTCGGAACCTCATGATTATGATTTGTCTACTTCCGATGTTGTCGGAATGACTGAGGCTTCCTATATTTTTACCAACGGAATTGGTTTAGAAAGCTGGACTGATACTCTTCCTAATAATCTTTCGGAAAAGGTTTATGAAGTGACAGAAGGAATCGACATTCTTTCTATTAATGGCACCAAAGATCCGCATGTCTGGCTAAATCCTCTTAATGCTATAAAGGAAATGGAGAATATTAAAAACTATCTTTGTCAGAATGATAGTTCCAATGCTTCCTTTTATTTAGACAATTTTGAGAACGCTAAATACTTATTTACTTCGTTTGACAGCTCTTTTGAAAGTACAGTCAATTCTTTTACTAACAAGAATCTTGTGGTTTCTCATGCGGCTTTAGGCTATTTCTGTGACCGCTACTCTCTTAATCAGATTTATATTGATGGTCTTTCTCCTGATGATGAACCTAATGCCCAGGCAATATCTTCTATTATCAGTGCCGTTAAGGAATACAATGTCTCAACCATTTTCTATGAGGAATTGGTTAGTGATGCTATTGCAAAGACTATTGCTAGTGAAACTGGGGCGGAATGTGAATCCTTCAATCCTTTAGAAGGATTGAGTAAGGATGAGCTTCCTTATGAGGATTATGTTAGTGTAATGACTCAGAATGTCCGAAAGTTTGAAAAGGCTTGTAAATAATGATTGAATTAAAGAATGTTTCTTTCTCCTTTGAGGAAGACAAGATCCTTGATAATATTTCCTTAGTCATTCAGGATGAATCATATATCGGTTTGGTTGGTGAAAACGGAAGCGGAAAGACTACTCTTATCCGTATCATTTTAGGACTTCTTAAACCGGTTAAAGGAATGGTGACCAATAACTTCAGAAAAGTCAGCTATGTTTCACAGACCAGCGATAATCGGGAATATTCTCTTCCTTGTACTGTTTCGGAGGTTATCCTTTCTGGAACTATTGATTCAGGATTCTGGTTTATCGGGCGAAAAGAAAAACGGCAGAAATGTGATGAACTGATCAAGTTGTTCTCCTTAGAAAAAATCAAAAATCGTAACTTTTCTGAATTGAGCGGCGGTCAGAGACAAAAAGTAAAAATCGCCCGGGCTTTAGCCTCATCCCCAAATCTCCTTGTCCTAGATGAACCTTATACCGGAATTGATTCTGATAGTCATGAGATGATTGCAAATTTATTAAAAACCTATCATAAGAAAAATAAAATGGCAGTTCTTATAATCACCCATGATAAATGTGATTTACATGGATTAGACAATGTCTATTTAGCTAAATCAGGTCGCGTAGAAAAAATAAAGGAGGATATTGATCATGTTTCAATATAAATTCATGGTTATTGCCTTTATTGTTGCTATTCTCTTAGGAATCTCATTACCACTTCTTGGTACTACGGCTGTCTATAAACGCTTATCAATGTCAGGTGATGCTCTTGCCCATTCTTCTTTGGCTGGTGTAGCAATTGGCTTAGCTAGCGGATTAAATCCTCTTATTACTTCTATGATCAGCTGTGTTGTTGCTTTCTTGATAATCGAATTTATCCGAAGAAAATTTCAGAAATTTTCTGAAATATCTGTTGCTGTAGTTCTATCCTTTGCCTTAGGTCTGGCCGGTATCCTATCTAATGCTAGTAATGTCAGTAATTTTGATTCTTATCTTTTCGGTTCTATTTTGTTGGTTAATGATCTCGAACTCTATCTGGTTATCGCTTTTACAATTGTTACGGTGCTTTTCTTTTTCTTTTTGTACGATAAAATCTTCCTTTCCCTATATAGCGAAGATGAAGCTAAAGTTCAGGGACTTAAAGTCAATGTTCTGAATTTCTTTGAATCGCTTCTTTTATCTTTGGTAGTTGCAGTTTCAGCTAAGACCATAGGTTCTCTGGTGGTCTCTTCGATGATTGTTCTTCCGATAGCGGCGGCCTTAGTCTTAAAGCTATCTTATAAGAAGACTCTCTTCCTTTCTATTGCTCTGTCCCTGATATCGATGATTGGTGGTTTGGTTATTTCTTATTATGCTGGAACAAGATCGGGAGCCACTATTGTCATGGTTGCCACGGGTGAATTAGTTCTTCTGCTTCTATCTTCACCAATTGTCAGCCATTTTAAAAAGAAGAATTCTTCCCTTAAACTAAATGATTAGAAAAAGAGCTGCCTGAATCTCAGGCGGCTCTTTTATTTTCCTGTACAATCAGTGTTTTGACTAACGACTGAAGATATTCTTTTCGCTGAGAAGGATTCTGCAAGTCGAGATTGTTTTGGCTTAGAAGAATTCTTCTGCGGAGGAATGACATCTGGAGGCTATAAATCAGCCAGGAAGAAAGCTGAAAATCCTTAATTACTATATTGATTTTCTTGATCAGAGAAGTCGTGGCATCAGTTTCTTGAGGAAGCGTCAATTCATAATTGAGTGAGATAGTGACTAATTCGGGGTTGTCTAGATAGAATGTCATCATTTTCTCTAGCAAAGAAAAGACGAGGAATTCTGGTGACAGATTGCTGTTCTCCGGAATCGTAAGAGAATCAATTTCCGTCAAGAGAATCTCTCCGAGACAAATTTGAATCAATTCATCTTTCGAATTGAAATAATGATTCACCATTCCGACTGATAAAGAACTGAGACTGGCGATGTCTCGAATAGTGACTTTGGAAACATGGCCATCAGATTCACTGATAGCTTTTTTACAGGATTCGATGATTCTTCTTTTAGCAAGATCGCTTTTTGTAAATGACATTTTCCTAATTTTATATTATCTATGCTGTTAAATCAAATCATTTGAAAATTAATAAAAGATTTTTAGAAAAACTTTTATTCAAATATAAATCAGATGGTTCTGAATTTTGATTATCGAAGCAAACAATCAGGAAAATTTGACTTTTAAGGTGCTACCTAGTAAGATAGTGGTAATAAAAGACATTCAATATACCCAAAAAATAATTAGGAGGATTTTTTGTAACTGAAAAAAGGAGAAAAATTATGATTAGAAAGAAAGAAAATAAAACTGATTACTACCAGATGGGTGTAAATTACCTATTCGGACTAAATGGCTATAAAATTAATAAATCCAAAGCATATTCGTTATTTAATAAAGGTGTTAAGAATGAAGACTATGATTGTATGTATGGTCTTTATCTTATGTTCAAGAACGGACAATATGTTCAGTCGGATATGGAAGTTGCTTTGATGTGGCTTCATAAGGCTGGCGATGGTTCTGATCTTGCAAAGCAGGAATTATTCGATTTACAGGATTAGGTGTCTTTTATTAACAAATTATAGCTCTCTTGAAAAAGAGGGCTATTTTTTATTGTAGGTGTTTTTAACGGTCTTAATAAATAAACATATATATAATAATTATTAATATCAAATAAGAAATAATTAGTAATACTATTCTTAAAGAAAATAATAATAATATTTATAAAAAGAAAGTACCCTTTTGAAAAAATCTAAAAATACTGTCAAGAAATATTTTCTTGACAAATCAG
>Ga0172378_10004687_pt1 | contig 12797 bp, 10 predicted proteins | sample GrowelOW332metaG_FD_119755 | JGI IMG/M metagenome (GOLD analysis project Ga0172378, IMG submission 119755) | Groundwater microbial communities from an aquifer near a municipal landfill in Southern Ontario, Canada - Pumphouse #3_1 metaG | ecosystem: Environmental > Aquatic > Deep subsurface >...
ATAAATCTTATCTTTCTTAATACCGATTTTTTCTGCAAAATACGTCTTAATCATGACACCCTGCATCTGCTGCGGCGACTTTGCCGTTGAAAGATGCGGAAGCATATCCTGATACCGTTTTTCCGCATAGTCAACCCAGCCGGGACAGCAGCTTGTAAACATCGGGATTTTGCTTCCCTTTGTGGTAAGACGCTGAACAAGCTCATTAGCCTCTTCCATAATTGTAAGATCTGCTGCAAAGTTCGTATCAAGAACATACTTAAATCCGAGTGCACGGAGCGCGGCATAAATTTTCCCGGTAACAAGAGATCCCGGTTTCATACCGAACTCTTCACCGATTGCAGCACGGACAGACGGCGCAATTGAAACGACTGAGGTAAGTTCCTTATCAGCAACTTTGTCGAATACTTCCTCGATAGGATTCGTAAACGTAATAGCACCGACCGGACAATGCACTGCACACTGACCGCAGTGTACGCACGGACTGTGTGCCATATCAACACCGCCGACAGGACCTATGACAGTTCTGTCTCCGCGTCCGTTGTATTCAAGCGCCCAGACATTCTGAACGTTCTGACATACTTCAACACAGCGTCCGCAGTTAATACATTTGTCACGGTACAGTACGATTTCCTTATAGGAAGCATCCGTTTCCTGCCCTTTAAGAATTGTATCAAAACGTACTGTGCGGAGTCCGAACTCTGCGGCGAGTTCCTGAAGTTCACACTGATGATTGCGTGAGCATTTCAGACAATCATTCGGATGATTAGAAAGAATTAACTCAAGCACAGTACGGCGGGCCTTACGGAGTTCCGCATCGTCAGTGACAATATTCATACCCTGTGTTACAGCTGTACAGCAAGAACGAGCCATACGTGCCCGACCGGTTCTCGGATCCACATTTTTAATAACACAGAGACCGCAGGAAGCCCACGGTTTCAGATCCGGACTGTAGCACAGAGACGGAATTTTTATACCGATTGATTCAGCAGCAGTTTTAACCGTAGTTCCTTCCGGAACGGTGACCTGCTGACCGTTTATAGTTAATGTTACTTTAGCCATAATGATTTTCTCCTTAGCCTCTGCCTATTTTTTTTCGATGGCGTGGAACTTGCATGTGCGTTCGCAGGCACCGCACTTCAGACACTTTGTCTGATCAATGACGTGGCGTGTCTTAACTTCACCGGAAATACAATTTGCCGGACATTGACGCGCACAGGCACCGCATCCGATACATTTTTCTGTAATAAAAAACGTAAGAAGGTGTTTGCATTTTCCTGACGGGCATTTTTTATCCTGAACGTGAGCAAGATATTCTTCATGAAACTTTTTAAGTGTGGAAAGGGTCGGATTAGGGGCCGACTGTCCGAGGGCACACAAAGAACATGATTTCATAGCACTGCCTATGTCTTCAAGTTTCTGAAGATCCTGCATTGTACCATTTCCACGGGAAAGTTTTTCAAGAATGGTATACATCTGACGTGTACCGATACGACAGGGAGAACATTTACCGCAGCTTTCGTCAACGCAGAATTCCATATAGAATTTTGCAATATCGACTACGCAGTCATCTTCATCCATAACAATCATACCGCCGGAACCCATCATTGAGCCCATGCGTATAAGTGCACCATAATCAATAGGAGTATCAAGTTCTTTCTCGGAAATAATACCGCCTGACGGGCCGCCTGTCTGAACACCTTTAAATTTCTTACCGTTCTTTATGCCACCGCCGATCTCAAAAATAATCTCACGCAGCGTCGTTCCCATCGGAACCTCGACAAGACCGGAATTTGCAATCTTACCCGTAAGAGCAAAAACTTTTGTTCCCTTTGAATCCGCATCGCCGATTTTATTATACCATGAGGCGCCTTTAGTAATAATAACAGGAATATTTGCCCATGTTTCAACATTGTTGATGATCGTCGGTTTTCCCCACAGACCAGCCTGAGCAGGGAACGGCGGCTTCGGTGTCGGCATACCGCGTTTTCCTTCAATAGAGCGAAGCAAAGCAGTCTCTTCACCGCAGACGAAAGCACCTGCGCCAAGACGTATTTCAATATCAAAATCGAACCCGGATCCAAGGATATTTTTTCCAAGAAGACCTTTTTCAGTTGCCTGTTTAATTGCGACTTCAAGACGGTGTACAGCAAGCGGATATTCTGCTCGAATATAAATAAATCCGTGATGTGAACCGATTGCCTTACCGCAGATTGTCATAGCTTCAAGGATAGAACGAGGGTCTCCTTCAATAGTAGAACGATCCATATATGCACCGGGGTCGCCTTCATCAGCATTGCAGACAACGTATTTTACGTCACCCTTTGCTTTAAGACCCGCATCCCATTTAAGACCGGTAGGGAATCCTGCACCGCCGCGTCCGCGGAGACCGGAATCCTTAACTTCCTGAACAATCTGTTCAGGCGTCATCTCAAACAGGGCTTTTTCGAGTGCAAGATATCCGTCACGTGCAATGTATTCTTCAATACTTTCCGGATTAATAACACCGCAGTTACGGAGTACGATACGGATCTGTTTTTTATAAAACGGAATATCAGAAACTTCTTCCGTAGTTTTTTTATTCTTGTCATACAGCAGCCGTGGAACTTCACGGCCTTTTACAATCTGTTCGGCAATAATCTCGTGTGCATCTTCCGGTACAACGTTCACATAAAACGAATCTTCCGGTAAAACTTTTACGATCGGGCCTTTTTCGCAAAATCCGAAACAGCCGGTCTGAACGATCTGTACTTCATCAGCAACGCCAAGCGCTTTCGCTTCTGCCTTGAGGTTTTCATAAATTTTTTTTGATGAGCTTGATTCGCAGGCAGTACCCCCGCATACAAGTATATAATGTGAATATGCCATCGTTGTCTCCTATTTTTTTGTTATGATGTCGGCAGCGGGCTTATCGATGATAAGATTATCAAGCAGTTTCTTTCCGATAATATGCTGCTCGACGATTTCCTTCGCTACATCTGCTTTTACATCACCGTAAATAACACGAGGCATTTCCGGCACAACAACTTCAACTGTCGGTTCATGCGCACACAGTCCCATGCATCCTGTCTGACGAAGCATAACACGATCCGCAAGTCCTTTTTCTTCTATAAGCTTGAGAAAAGTATTGAATGTATCTTTTGCACCCGAAGCAATACCACAGGTTCCCATACCGACAATAATCTGTATTGTTTTACCTGCTGTTTCGCGTTTTTCAACTTCTGTTTTCATCTGATTGCGCATTTTGCGCAGTTCTTCCAATGTCATAGTATTCTCCTAGAACATCACTGCAGGTTACACGTCATGAATGACGCGCCGTACAGTACACTTCTACTGCATTAAAAAAGTACAATACGTACTTTTTCATACTTCCTGGGATTCGATAAACTTCCGGAGCAGTATCTGCGATCCGGCAGATTCGAGCTCGCCGCCCAATGCATCCTTCAGTTCATTCCGGTTTAACTTATAATCAAGCTTCGCCTCATCATCCTTTCTGTGTATATCCATGTCGTAGTTTCCAGGAAGCGTCAGTATATCAAGAAATAAATCCTGAAGATTCCCAACCGGCGGGGTATCTATATTCGCCAGATTGAATCCCATAATCACTTTCGTTCCTTTTCCCGGCACGGATTGAATATCCCAGAAACCGTCTGTTTCTTCCGCTGTCTGAATAAGGAACGGAATTCCCAGTCCGACTTTTCTGCCCGGATGTTTTTTACCGTCAGTATAGAAAGGATCCTTAGCCCTCATAAGCGTTTGACTGCTCATGCCTTTCCCATTATCCGCTACCGTAACGTTAAATGCATCCTTAGTCTGTATGCATTCAAGCGCTATACAAGTTGCACCGGCTTCAACACTGTTCGCAGTTATATCAGCTATCATATCGCACAATGTATAATGCATAACAGACCGTTTCTTTTATGCGCTGCGGTATTTATCCAGAATTCCCTTTACCTGGCCTTTTGTAAGCTTCCCGTAAACATCGCCGTTAATCGACATAACAGGAGCAAGACCACAGCAGCCTATGCAGCGGACCGGTTCGACAGAAAACAGACCGTCTTCAGTTGAAGTCATTTTGTCTGTAAGCTTAAGAAGAGTACGGGTTTCATCAATAATATCCTGACCGCCTTTCAAGTAACAGGCTGTACCAAGGCAAACGCTGATTTGATTCTTTCCGGGCTTCTGCGTTTTGAAGAAGTGGTAGAATGAGACAACACCGAACACACGTGCGACCGGTATTCCGGTAAGTTCAGAAACTTCCATAGCTGCATCTTTTGAAATGTAGCCTTGTTCCTCCTGCACATGATGCAGGATCATAATGAGATTACCCGGTTTATCCTTCCAGACCTTTATAAAATCATAAAGGTCCTTAGAGAATCCGGCTTTTCCAGCTTTTGCCATTTTTATTCTCCTGAACAGCAAATATATTTTATATTCCCGATTTCCTATAGAAACCGATGGATTCGAGTTTGCCTTCCATTATAAATCGAAACAGTCATTTTGCGAAGGGATATTACGTTATATTACCGAAAGATTACCACGTTACGGTATATAAAAGTGGTTTCGATGCTGTAAGAATATCTGTCAGTGGAACAGTTACTGTCTTTTTTTTGCCGTTTCCGCCGGGACCATACAATATAATATTTACCTGTGCTGCCGCTACTTCGTCGCCAAGAGATTTCCCGTACACGGACGAAATAAGATCCGTATATTCCGCCGGCGTCATTGTATCACCGTTGAATACCGGGGCCATGAACAGATCTATATACGACTTAACCGTTTCCGGAAGGGATGTATAAAGCGCTGAAAGTTTTTCCGGAGATATAGTAAGACTGATACTGTCCGCCGTTCCGGAAATGCAGCCGGAAACAGATACAGAGTCTTTTGAACCGCGGGGAAGTAATGCTGAAATTTTTAACGAAGTATCTGATTTCGATGATACGTTTACCCCCGGAATCCCGGCTTCCTCAAACTGTCCAGTAATTGTCTGAATATCAAAAAGCGGACCGGAATTTTCTTCCGACAGAGATTTCATCATTTCGACAAACGCATTTCCAAACTCTGCGTCATAAGCTACAGAGGTATTCCCGTCAGAACCCCGACGTATTTCAATGGATGCTGTACAGGCAGAAAGAAACATCACACTCAAAAAAACGGATGCCGTCAGCAGATATTTAATCAATTTCATACTTCCCACCTTATCTTCTGCTATTTAGTAAACATGGAAAGCGGAAAAGTTACACGCACACCTGTCGAAAGAACAAGCCCCGCAGTTACAGACTCGGAAAAGGAAAGCGCTGCTCCGTCTGTGTCATTAAACACGGTATAACAGAGATCCTGAATAATCCGTACCTGCACCTTTCCATGTGTAAATGACGGCAGACAGAATGATATACCTGCAATTCCGGGAAAGAAAGACGACTTTATTTCGGTTTCAGTTGCCGGAAGAGAAGGAGAACCTATTGTAATGACAGGGCCTGCATATATACGCATAAAATCAGTAAACGATAGTGTAAACACAACAGGTATCTGGAAAGTGTGCACCCCATAATTCCAGCGCATCATTATGCCTGCACCGGGATTTAACGGCCATTTTGTCACAGTCACGTCAGCCTGTACATTAAGACCGCGGTAGTTCGGAACGAACTGATTCGTGGTAAAAAGAGACCAGTCGGGCGATAAAGAAAAATTACACATCAGACTATCCGAAAAAGATATTCCGCCGGATGCCCCAGATTCCGCAGAACGCCCTTCCCCTGCCGATCTTTTTTCTGCCGCAGGTTCGATCAGAGAACTGTCTGCAGAATTGTCTTCTTTGTCCTTATCAAAACTGTACGAAGAATCTCCCGGTTCAAGAAATTTTCCAGCACCTGCATAGTGAGCTTTCCAATATGATTCATTAAGAGAGGATGCTATCACACCATTATTCGGACCGTCACTGGCGGCATGAATAAACTGCCGCTTTCCTATATATAAGCCGACATGCGAAACAGTTCCCGCCTCAGTCGTTTTAAAAAATACAAGATCCCCAGGTTCAAGACTTGTGTCAGGAATTACTTTGACAAAACTGTACATCGCCTTTGCAGTACGAGGCAGCTGTACATTCACCGCATCGTGTGCAATAAAATAAATAAATCCGGAACAGTCAAAAGAATCAGGACCAACAGCACCGTCCGCATACGGGAAACCGATATATTTCTTCGCATCAGCTACAATTGTCTCCCTCTGGACTTGTGCATGAGCGGAAGTCAGTTCTCCCGCCGTGACCGGGATGCATAAAAAAAGAAATAGTATAAAAACAACTGCGGCATTATGCCGGGATTCTGATAATTTATTCATATCTTAATTATTGGCACTTTTTGCAACTTTTTTCACTCTTATCTGTCAAATTATGGTAAAATACAGGACATTGAGGTTTATTATGGCAGATAAAGAAATACATCCGTGGACATTTCTTGATACATACCGCGGTAAATTATTTAATACAAAATGGCCGACATTTCCGCAGGTTCTTATGATTTCTGCAGACAGATATCCGGACAGCCCCTGTTTTACCGATTTTGACGGTCCGAACGGCTCAAAACGTACGTTTACCTATGCACAGGTTCTTGTAAGCGTCAAAAAACTTGCGAAGTGGATGGTTGCAAACGGTATAAAAAAAGGCGACAAAATAGCAGTCACCGGAAAAAATTCTCCTGAATGGGGTACCGTTTATCTTGCCGCACTTTTTGCTTCCGGAATAATTGTTCCGCTCGATTATGCACTTCACGACAATGAAATTGAAAATCTGATTCAAACCGCACAGCCGGCAATGATTTTCGCCGATGAAGAAAAATATGACACACTCTCCCAAAAAAACGGTAAAGTATATTCGCTCTGCGGAAAATACACGGAAACATATGTATATAATCTTGAATCAGAAAAAAACGTACCGGAAAATCCTCCTGCAGAACCGGACGACGTGGCAGCAATTCTGTTTACATCAGGAACAACAGGGACCCCGAAAGGTGTCATGCTTACTCACGAAAATTTTATTTCAGACTGTTATATTGCGCAGTCGAATTTTAATCACGGAAACGGCGACGTATTCTATGCACTGCTCCCGATTCACCATGCATATACAATGCAGGCAGCCTTTATTAATCCGCTTTCAACCGGCGCAGAAATCGTATTCGGAAAAAGCATGGCTGTCTCACGTCTTATGAAAGAACTGCGTGAAGGAAAAATTACCGTTATGCTCGGTGTCCCGCTCCTGTACAATAAACTGCTCGCAGGTATTACGAAAGGTATTCGTGAAAAAGGGCCCCTTGTTGCAGGGCTCATGAAATTCCTTATGGGACTTTCATACATTATAAAAAAGATTACCGGAAAGAATCCCGGAAAATCTCTTTTCAAGGCAGTACTCCAGCAGGCAAATATCTACACACTGCGTGTCGCTATCTGCGGAGGAGGACCTCTTTCGTCCGGTGTATTCAAAACATACAATGCCGCCGGGATCAACTTCATTCAGGGATACGGTCTTACCGAAACCAGTCCGATTCTCGCTCTTAATCCGATCGAGCATTTCAAAATTGAAAGCGTAGGGAAAGATTTTTATCCGTATGAAGAAATTAAAATTATTAACCCTGACAGAGAAGGTATCGGTGAAATTGCAGTAAAAGGACCGATGGTTATGAAAGGTTATTACAACATGCCTGAAGAAACAAAAAAAATGTTCACAGAAGACGGCTTCCTTAAAACAGGCGACATCGGTAAACTTGACGCAGAACACTATCTGGTTCTCTGCGGCCGGGCAAAAAATATTATTGTTACATCGGGCGGTAAAAATGTTTATCCCGAGGAAATAGAAGATGCATTTCAGCTTTATGACGACATCCAGCAGATCACCGTCCAGGGCTACATTGAGGACCAGAACACACGGTCAGAAGGTATTGAAGCGCTCATTTATCCAAGTGATGAAGTATACAACAGACTTGGTGTAAAACGCGAAGAAATGTTTGCATCCGATGATGTTAAAGAAATTATTCAGACCGACGTCGATACAGTAAACAGAACACTTCAACCGTATGCAAGAATCAGCCGTATAGAAATACTTGAAAAACCTCTTGCAATGACAACAACGCTCAAAGTAAAACGAAGCTATAAGTAATAATTACTATACACCGGTAATGCACATCATGTCTTATAACTATAACAATATATAGTTATAAGACATTTTTTTTTATTTCTTTGACAATTAAAAAAATTTGTTTATATACTTTGAGGTATCTGAAATCGCAGGAGTATATATGTCATGAAAAAATACAATGGAAAATCAATTTACGAAGGTGTAGCCGCAGGCATTATAAAATACTACAGGAAGATTGAAATAGATACTTCCCGCCGTGAAATTGTTAATGCTGAAGCAGAAGTAAAACGATATGAAGCAGCACGCAGCACCGCAGTCAGACAGCTCAACGAAGTCTGCAAAAAAGCAAAGAGTGAAGTCGATGAAGATACTGCCGCAATTTTTGATGTACAGGCAATGATGCTTTCCGACGACGACTATAATGACTCAATTTATAAAATGATACGCGAACAACACGACAACGCGGAATATGCCGTACAGTCTACAGGAAATAAATTTGCAAAAATATTTTCCGATATGGACGACGAATACATGAAGGCGCGATCGTTCGACATCAAGGATATTTCCCGGCGCGTTCTCTGCATACTTACCGGGCAGGAACCTGAAAGTCTTGCGGGCGCTGTACCGTTCATACTCGCAGCCGATGATCTTACTCCCGCAGAAACAGTACAACTCGATAAAAGTAAAGTACTCGCCTTCGTAACAAAATACGGTTCATCAAATTCGCATACAGCAATTCTTGCACGCACAATGAACATTCCTGCAGTCACCGGCGTTATTGTTAATCCGGAATGGAACGGAAAACAGGCAGTAGTCGACGGTCTTAGCGGCGAAGTAATCATAGAACCTGATGAAGAAACATTTGCCGCACTCAAAAAAAAGCAGGCAGAAGAAGAACTGCACAGAAAACGCCTTATGGACCTGAAGGGAAAAGACGACGTTACAAAAAGCGGCAGACACATTAATCTGTATGCAAACATCGGAAATGTAAATGACGTTGAAGCCGTACTCGAAAACGACGCAGCGGGAATAGGGCTTTTCCGCAGCGAATTTCTGTATCTCGGAAGAGACTCCAGTCCGACGGAAGAAGAACAATTCGTCGCGTATAAAAACGTTGCACGAAAAATGAAAGGTAAAAAAGTTGTCATACGTACCCTCGATATCGGCGCAGACAAAAAAGCAGATTATTTCAGACTTGACCACGAAGATAATCCTGCCATGGGATTCCGTGCAATCCGTATATGTCTCGAACGCCCCGAACTGTTTAAAACACAGCTGCGCGCCATTTACCGGGCAAGTGCATTCGGTACTGTATCAATCATGTATCCGATGATAACTTCCGTACAGGAAGTACGGCGCATAAAAGAAATCTCTGCAGAAGTACGTTCCGGGCTGAGCAAAGAAAATGTTTCGTACGGCAATGTCGAAGAAGGCATTATGATTGAAACTCCGGCTGCTGTTATGATAAGCGAAGAACTCGCAGCGGAAGTCGATTTTTTCAGCATCGGAACGAACGACCTTACGCAATACACACTCGCAATCGACAGGCAGAATTCAAAACTGGATAAATTCTACGACCCGCATCATCCGGCAGTTCTAAAAATGATACATATGACGATAGAAAACGGCCACAAACACGACTGCTGGGTAGGTATCTGCGGAGAACTTGGTGCAGATACGTCACTCACAGAAACGTTCATCCGGATGGGAATAGACGAACTGTCGGTTTCACCTGCAAGCGTTCTTACCGTACGTCAAAAAATCCGCGAAACGACATAAAATACTCATCTTTATCAAAATAACAATTTATTTCTTCAAACCAGACAGACCGTCCCGTGAGTACAACTCAAAGGACGGTTTTTTACTTTATGACTACTGTTATCGCCTGAAATTGGTTTAATTTGGCGTTTTATGATTTATTTTGCTTGACTTTGACGAAAACCGGACTTACACTGAGTTCTGATGAGGTAGAAAATGCTTACAGAAGAACGACTCGGCAGAATAATTTCGATCGTTGATGCAAAAAAAACAGTAACTGTTCAGGAATTGATGACAGAACTGGGTACATCGGAATCCACCATCCGCAGAGATCTTAATACGCTTGACTCTGACGGTCGTCTTACAAAAGTGTTCGGTGGTGCCGTAGCAAAGGGCGTTACATTCAGTACTACGGATGATACGATCCCTGCGCGTGAAAACTGTAATCACGCTGAAAAAATCGAAATTGCAAGATATGCTGCCTCCCTCATCAGACCCGATGATTTTGTTTATCTTGATGCAGGTACGACGACAAATCTTATTATTGATTTTATCGTCGAAAAGAAGGCTGTATTTGTAACCAACAGTTTTTCCCATGCAAAACATCTTTCCGAATCAGGGTTCCACACATATATTCTGGGCGGTGAAATAAAACAACCGACTGAAGCCGTTGTTGGTGAAGAAGCTGTGGAATCACTTTCGAAATACAATTTTACAAAAGGCTTCTGGGGAACGAACGGTGCAAGTCTTTCAACAGGATTCAGCACCCCGGACGTAAACGAAGCGCTTATTAAAAAGGCTGCTATGGCACGAACCCGGGAAAGATTCATAGTCTGCGACGCAGGAAAATTTTCCCGGATTTCATGTGTTACGTTCGCTGATTTCGGTCAGGCAACAGTCATCACCTCAAAAATCAACGATGATGCGTATACAGAATGTAAAAATATTGTGGAGGTCAGCAAATAATGATTTACACCGTAACCGTAAATCCTTCACTCGATTATATTGTCGACGTTGAAAATTTTAAAACAGGCATCGTAAACCGGACAACAGCGGAACGAATCAATGCCGGAGGAAAGGGTATAAATGTTTCTATCGTGCTGCACAATCTGGGTATTGATTCAGTCGTACTCGGTTTTACCGCAGGATTCACCGGAACAAAAATCAAAAACATGCTTTCAGACCAGGGAATTACGTCGGATTTCATCCCTGTAAAATCAGGTATGTCACGCATAAACGTAAAACTCAGATCCGGAGAAGAAACAGAAATCAACGGACAGGGACCGGAAATTACCACATCGGATCTTGCATGTATCTTTGAAAAAATAGACAGCCTTACCGACACTGATATTCTTGTTCTTGCCGGCAGCATCCCGTCAACTCTGCCGGAAACATTATACATGGACATCATGAAAAGAATGCAGTGGAAGAAAACAAAAATCGTAGTTGACGCAACAAATGATCTTCTAAGAAACGTGCTGCAGTACCACCCGTTTCTTGTAAAACCGAATACTCATGAGCTCGGAGAAATTTTCGGTGTAGAACTCAGGACAAAAGGTGATGTGATTACGTATGCACAGAAATTCCGCGAACTGGGAGCCTGTAACGTACTTGTATCAATGGCAGCAGAAGGAGCCGTGCTTATAGACGAAAACGGGAAAATATACCAGAGTGCCGCACCTGATGGAAAAAAGAAAAACTCCGTGGGCGCAGGTGACTCAATGGTTGCCGGCTTTCTTACAGGATATCTGAAAAGCGGATCATATGGAGAAGCTTTTAAAATGGGATTATGTACCGGTTCTGCAAGTGCCTTTTCTGAACAGCTCGCGACCCGGGAACAGGTCGAAAAACTTCTTAAGAAACAGTTCTAAGAAAAATGCTGATAAAATTCAGATGATTTAACCAGTGTTCATTAATTTTTCGGAATTAAAAAACGTACAATGCATGCTTGTCGTTTTTTATCATAATAGGAGGAATGTATGAGAATTAAAGATTTGCTCGATCCAAGAAGCATCAGACTTAACGGATCAGCAGAAAACAAAGATGATGCCATTGCTCAGATTGTTGATTTAATGACGGCAAGCGGCAAAATCGAAAACAGAAATGTATATTTCGAAGGCGTCCGTGCCCGGGAACAGGAAGCTACAACAGCTGTCGGTGACGGGGTTGCGATTCCACACTGCAGAAGCTCTTCTGTAAAAGCACCGGGGCTTGCTGCTATGACAATAGCAGACGGCGTGAATTACGCTGCCCCTGACGGGGAAAAAGTAAAGCTGCTGTTTCTTATTGCAGCTCCGGACACAAAAGACAATATACATGTCGATGTGCTCAGTAAACTTTCAACACTGCTTCTTGACGAAAACCTCATAAAAAATCTGCTTGCCGCAAAAAGCGCCAAAGAGTTCATTTCCATTGTTGATAAAGCAGAAACAGAAAAAGATGCCGAAAGCGGAACAAAAACAGTCGTTATGAACGCAAAAGCAAAACTTCTTGCAGTAACAGCATGTCCAACAGGAATAGCACATACCTATATGGCCGCTGAAACGCTGGAAAAAACAGCAGTCAGGATGGGCTGCTCAATGAAAGTAGAAACACGGGGAGCGAGCGGTACGAAGAATGCACTTACGGCAAAAGAAATTGCGGAAGCCGACTGTATCATCATTGCCGCAGATACAAAAGTTCCTATGGACCGCTTTGACGGTAAAAAAGTAATTCAGTGCAAAGTCGCGGACGGAATAAACAAGGCTGAAAAAATTATTGAAGAAGCTATGTCCGGGAAAGTCGCACAATACCATGCAGAAAAGACGGTATCAGACACCAGTGGCACATACGGAAAAGAAAGTACAGGCCACGTTATTTATAAACATCTGATGAACGGGGTCTCCTACATGCTCCCGTTTGTTGTCGGCGG
>Ga0172378_10004689_pt1 | contig 12794 bp, 21 predicted proteins | sample GrowelOW332metaG_FD_119755 | JGI IMG/M metagenome (GOLD analysis project Ga0172378, IMG submission 119755) | Groundwater microbial communities from an aquifer near a municipal landfill in Southern Ontario, Canada - Pumphouse #3_1 metaG | ecosystem: Environmental > Aquatic > Deep subsurface >...
AATGGAATTAATGGAAAAATTAAAACAATCAACTATAAAATCAATTGACGCACGTGTTAATACGTGTTATAATTAATCATGATAAGGAAGTGGGGTTAAGCCAATGCCAATGACACCAAAACAGATGATAAAGCTTCTAAAAGAAAATGGATTTATTGAGGAACGCCAAAACGGCTCCCATAAATTCTTTGTGAATCCGGATACCGGCAAAAGAACCACCGTGCCTTATCACTCAAAAGACCTTAAAAAAGGCACTGAACAGCAAATATTAAAAGATGCCGGGCTGAAATAGCCCGAACCCATAAAGGAGGAAATACCCATGAAGAAATTGTTTTATCCAGCGGTTTTTATTCCTGAAGAGGATGGCGGTTTTTCCGTATTCTTTCCGGACCTTCCCGGCTGCAATACCTGTGGAGATACCTTAGATCAATCTTATGAAATGGCCTTTGAGGCATTGGGCCTTGTTTTGTCCTATATGGAGGATAAGAAAGAACTGATTCCACAGGCTTCTAACCCACAAGATATTAAGCTGGAAGAGGGGCAATTTTTAGTAGTGATTGAATTTGATATGGCCGCCTATAAAAAAAGAACTGAATCCAGAGCGGTTAAGAAGACACTCACTATTCCTTCCTGGTTAAATGATGCTGCACTTGAAAAGAATGTCAACTTCTCTCAGGTGCTCCAGGACGCACTCATGGAAAAGCTCCATATTGCATAATCTCAAACCCTTATAAGCCAAACAATAGAAGCCCGGGCCAGCGCCTTGGCTTTTTTTATTTCCGGTGACCGGCCCCTGGGCATCCGGCCTATAATGCACGGTATGCACTTTTCAGATGTGCATGGTCTGCGCATCCGGTTTCTAAAGTCGAGGATCCCGACAATTCAGGGATAAGATATGAGGGATTAATTTAACTTGCTGGTAACTTGCGGCCGTCATGCGTGTCGGTACCAGATCCCCGGCCCCGAAGGTATTCCCAACTTGGTAAGGCCTTGAAGAGGGTATCCCCAACTTACGGATACCTCTCCGCAAAATTGCGGACATCTTCAGGTACGGTATAATCCATACCAGACCACCGGCCCCGGCTCAAGGTGTGCCCCAATCCGGGGTATACTGCGTTTCACCGTATACTGGCAATATTTCCACAGGCACAAACACAAGCGCCACCCAATAAAAACAGCTGTATAAGGCTGTCAGATGGTTATTTTATAGCAATGCGGTTGCCAGTATATCATAGCCGGATTATCGGCCCTGATGGTATCCAATAAATTCTGAACCGCCAGATTTTCCGGATAGTTGGTTAACATCTTCAGAATGCCATCGTTTGCCATGATCCACGGCCTTTTAATCCAACATCTATACCACGTTTGACAACATTGATTCTCTGAATTTACTCTAACATTTTCTAACATTTACACCAACAAATACCAACATCGTATACTAACAAATACAAACAGCCATGCCCGATAAAATACTATGATTTTGTTGCGAACGTTCGCTATTTCAAACCGAACGTTCGCATTTTCATATAGTAACGTTACTATTGGAGTACTCCGCAAATCATTGGAGTATGAGCCATTATGAAGCCTGTATTATAGGGCATTCGTCGTTTTGCAAAAGGTTATTTGTTTGTTTTGCAAACCCCATTTGTTTCGTTTTGCAGAGGGCTATTCATCGGTTTTGTAAATCCTATTCGTTTCGTTTTGTAAAGCCGTTCAAAACCTCTTCCTGACCACTTTTAACAACAGGTAAAGGGTGCACCCTATGGCCTTTAAAGGTTGCAACTATTACGCAAAAAGGTTGCAACTTTTTTAATGCAACGTTGCGTTATTCTGATTGCAACGTTGCAAACAAATCTTAGGGTTTCTTAGGGGGTGCCGCAACGTTTTACCTTAGCAAATCTTAGCATCTGATACCGCCCATACCTTGACATTTCTTAACGTCTGGAAGAGGGGAAATAAGTGGACCCCTTTTTAGGGACTGACAAATCTGACTATACTTCTCTTTTTTAGGGCGGTAGAAATGGAAGATTGGCCCTTTTTAGGGACTAAGAAAACTAAGGATACTCCTATAAACATTTCTAAAGTTTCGGTCTCGTATCAACCCCCACGGGCCCCGGAATACCTCGATTATTCATAATGGGCCTTTAGGGTGTCGGAAATGTCGGGATGGTTCCTTTTTAGGGCGTCGCAAATGTCGCAATACAATTCAAAATAGTGAGTTTTGGTGAGTCCTTATAACGGATACGAATGTTAGCATTTGTTAGCATTTTTGAAGAGGGTCCCTTTTTTAGGGTGTCGGTAATGTCGGGATACTTATTTTGCAATCCGTTCGATCTCCACAAGCTCCAACGCCTTGTTGTGCAAAACTTCTATTTTTTCGCCCCGGGCCAACCGCATTCTATTTCTGGCCTCTTTATAGTCCATGCCGTTAATGTAAAGTAAGTTTAACAATAGCTGATATTTTATAGGTTTTACACTGTCTATCATTCTTAAAGTCTCAGTCCTGATTTTAACCGTTTCTTTTATTGTGACGGTCACTTTTGCCCTTAAAGGCTCAAGGTCATTAATCCGGTCATAGAGGTCTTTTTTATCCCCACCATGCACTTTATCGGGCCTAATGTAACTGGTTGTCATGGTTGCTCGTTCAAAGGCACGCTTATATTTTTCCTCTGCCTGTTCCTGTCTTTCCAGCTGGTACTGATACCCGGATAATATTGAGTGCTTCCAGACGTTCCCCGGATCCACTCCAATTGCAATGTTTGACTTTGTCATTTATGCACCCCATTGGTTTCCTGTATTATGATTGGCGTTTGCTTTATTAATTTTTGCTGATAACTCTTTGACATAATCATAACTGTAGCCGGTAATATCGGCTATTTCCTGTAGTTTTAAGCCGATATAGTCCCTTAAATACCTGACTTTATCGCCTATAGAATCAATCTGCTCAATCTGTTCAAATACTTGTTCTTTCAACATCTGGAGGATTTCCAGTTCTTTATTGCATTCGTTAATATGGATCTGAATCTCCATGATCTCTGGGAGAATGTCCTCAAAAGCCCTTGAACCTGACCCATGAATGTGTGAAGTATCACCTATGTAACTGGTTTTAATTCCATCCGGTGCTAAATGCTCCATCAAGTATGATTTGCGGTCAATCAAATAGCTTTTTTTTAGTTTCTCAATCTTGATCATGGCGTTAATACTTTTACACTTTGCCATTTTTGCCCCCTCATGTTAAAATGATTTTAATGCATTCATAATATCCACAAGAGGGCTCGTCAATTTTGATGAGTCTTTTTTATTGCCTGTAAGGAGAGGCAGCCGGCTTCACTGGATCACCCCGGGCTTCGCCTCAGCCATTTCTCGTAACTGTTGAATCATCACTAAAGCATCAAACATGCTATCGACCACTAAATTAAAATCAAATTCCTTTTCCTCGATGGTTTCGGGGTCTCCCTTTTTTAACGCCTCAGCATAAGTATGTGCTACAAGTATGGTCCCTTCAAGCTCTGCCAATAAATCGTTTCGTTCTTTAATCATCGCAACCACCTTTTATTATTGATAGTCCCTCTTCTTTGACCCGGTCAGCAAGAATTATCTCATCTCTGACATTGTCAATAGCATCAAAGAAGTCTTTCCCGGATGTGTGAATTATTACTGGAATGCTTAAGCCACATTCCTGATCTTCAAACTCTAAGCGGTATTTTCGCATATTTTCACCCCTTCAAAATTTTATTGCGTACATGGTAATATAAAAATGAGTAGATATATAAACCGGCGTCATTTCGGTCAATAAAGGCCAAATTAAAGCCGTGCTCACTCTGCAAGGACAAGAGGGAAGCCAGATAAGCCTTTTCGCTGAATTGGGTGGTGTAGCGGTGATTTATGATATCACTGAAGCTTTTCCCCTCAATCATCAAGTGAAATTCTGCCTTTGATGCCCGTGTCAGCTCATCCTTGAACCTCTCCCGGCCGTTGGTGAGATTCCCGGAAAGCTCTTCCAATGAACCCTTACGCTCGATCACACAAGACTGATCAAAGAAGAGGTCTCTCATGATGCCCATTTCAGCATTGGCCGGGATCATGGCGGAATAATCCGCAAAACTCAACGCCTTTGATTTATACGGCACGCCCTTCTTTTCAAAATAGCCTGTAATGTGGTCGTTGCTCTGCTCCCTGGTATCGCACAAGATCACCATAGTTTTAAGCAGCTTCTTTAACTCGGTGTCTGTATATCGGTATAGATTCATGGGCACCCCCTCAATACACTAATTTCAAATGCCGTGGCACTGGCTTTTTTACCGGGAAGGATCGCCCATCTTCATCAACCATGAAGCTTTGGCCGTCGTCATTTTCATATTTTCTGAAGGTTCCCACCTTTACGCCCTGATCTTCAAAGAATTGCTCCATCAATCCTTTACCGGTCTCCATGCTGTGAAGCTCACTGAGTGCCCCCATGCAATGTACCTGGTACATCATGACAGTCGGATTCATATAGTCCCATAAGAGGGAAGAGGCCGTTTCTTTATCCCTGATCGGTTTGTTTAGACCGTGGGCCTGTAATGCCTCCATGGTGCTGAAATAGTCCTTGCACTCGTGTTTTGCGCCATCATAGGACTTTGTGGCCGGAAAGATGGTTATCAGCTCCGCCGGGGTTAATTCACAGATCGTATTCAAGACCATTTCATTAAAAATGAGTAGGCTCTCCAACCGTTCCCGATCCAGGCCCTTAATATCCACAACTGACAAATACTTCACGGTATAAAAGATAAGCCTCTTCGTAGCAGCTTTATCATCCGGCTCCAATTGTTTGGCCTTTATAGCCCGGATCATGCCGTTAAGGTAGATGGTTTCATAATCCACCGGGGGCCGTTCTTTTTTGGTTCCTTCTATGAGTTTTAACATATGTCTCCAATCTATATTCTGAATTTAATTGTTTGTCGTATTCACCGTATATCAAAATATTTTTTATATCTCTGGTATAAATGGTATAAATGGTATATTTAAGAAAATTATTTAATTTATACCATTTGCACCATTTATACCACGTCTTTAAAATGTAAAATACATTGGATTGAGATTGTAAATTGTCGCCGGTTTTCTGCCTGTTCTTTTTAAATCAGGCGGTGCTATCTCATATAGATAACCATACTCGGTAAGTATTTCTAAAATTGGGTCAATAGCATCAACATTTTTAATATATGAATTTCTACACATTTTATAGATATCATATTTTTTATACTGTTTTCGTGGATTCTGTTCCAGCTTCCTTAAAACAAATCTAACCTGTTTCATCTGGTCATCAGCCCCCATAAGGTCATAGACATTCATTGTATGAGCCAGATAATAAAAGCCGATATTAATTGCATTTACCATGGTATCAATGCTTACCGACTCATCATTGATCAATTTTTCATAATCCATACAATGAAGGATCCCGGCAATCCTTAAGGCGGCTCCGTGTAATTTACTGGCAAAATCAGTCATAAAGCTTAAATCTTTGCCTTCTCGTTGCCTGCTTTCAATGTCTTCATAAAATGCCCTGTATGCGTCGGTCGCCTCTGCTGATAGCTTAATAATTTTAGTATCAGCGCTTTTGATGTCAATCAAGCTATAAATCAAATCCCTATAGGCTCTTTCATAATCCGTCGGTATCGGTACAGTGTTGAAACTGCGATATCCCACCATCGAATTAGGCTTACAATATAGAAAACGCGCAATTAAACCCCTAGCTTTAAAGGCCTGATTATCAAACATGCACTCAACCACGTTTCCCTGCACAGCCAGTAAAATAGTTAGGGTTGGTTCTGGGATATATTCCGTTTGTCGGCCTTTTCTGTCGACGCCGATAGGGTCGTTGCTATGAGCCTTTAAGACAATATCACATGAAACAGTATTGGAATATTTTCCGGCCAGTGTGTCAAAAAATCCTCCCTCTGCCGATATGATCGATAGTTTCCCGTCATTATCAGCCAATAAAGAGCCCAATGCCTCAGGTGTGACATCATCGGCTATTAACCGAAGAGGCTTAACCTGTTGATCTTCCAATTCTCTACACTCTGTTTTAAGCTCAAAAGCTTCATCAGCTTTGTTCTTTCCTTCAAGAAATTTAATCCGCTTTTCTTTTGCGTTAAGTTCTATTTGCTGCCTGTCAATTTCTGCCCGTCTGCCTTTATTAATTTCCCGTTCATACTCATTTACAAATTTTGTCATTGCGTTAACAATGGCACTTTTTCTTTCCCCGGGATTTGCTATAATAAGGGTATAGATATTTAAAGGCTCGAAGTAATCCGGCTTACCTCTGATTTTGAATTTGCCTTGCACAGTACCGGCAATCACCGCCAGTGATGCAACTGCGGACATGTCAATTGGCGTGGCCGTACTTTCCGAAACTGCCTTGACGTAATTTCTTACTACCGGTGGTAATGAATCAAGGGGAAACGCCGGTAATTTCACTTCTTTTTCAAGTGGTTTTGGTTTCTCCCATTTTATTTCTGGGTTGTTTTCTGGTATAATAACTGTATTATTTACCATGTCACTATTATTTGAGGTTTTATGAGGTTGCCCAGCTTCTAAGGCCTCAATTTTTTTTATGGTCTCATCTTCATGTTTCTTTTTTTCTTCTTCCTGTAAGGATTCTAATAGTTTTAACTCTGTACTGTTCAACCAGCTTTCACCTCCAGCCTATTTAAGTCTTTGTATAATTCGATTTTCTCTTCCAGGGATCCCTTTAGAAGGATGCTCAGAATATAATCGATGGTTTCTATCCGGTGGACTGCATCCACATATAAAGGGTGAAATCCATCAGCTTCATTAACTGGCCGGTATTTTTGCATGTTTTGCCAGTAAAACCGTGCGATCTTTGCATAATCAGAATACGTTTTGTCACACCAATCATCAAAAGCCTGTTTTAATTGCCTTTGTCGTTCCATTTCTTGTATTTTGGCGGTGTCGGGCCGGTATTCGCCTTTGAAATCAAGATTAAGACCGAAATCAGCGTTTATCTTTTTCACTGCCTCTAAAGGCTCCAGGTCAAACAATTTAGCGACCAGATCGATGGAACTCCCAGAGGCACCACACGCAAAGCATTTAAAACGGTTGTTTTTAAAACTCATGCTTTCGTGGTGATCGTTATGAAAGATGCACAGGGCTTTATGATGTCGATTAATCTCAAGCCCATAACGCCGGGAAACCTCTTCAATATCAAGCGTCTGGCGAATGTGATCATAGGGGTTGGTCATTTTATTCGCCCTATATTTTTTTTATATTCCGCCATCCGGTCGGTGCTGATATGGGTAACAGTGGCCGGGGCTTCCTCTTCTGGCCCATCTTCTTGAAACGGGTCGAGCAAATACTCCAGAAGATCGTCAAAGTTAATTAATATCTTTCGGCCTGCCTTGACGCTTTTAATCTTACCGTCCAATACAAGCCGTCTAATGGCACACTGCTTTAATGCCGTGTGTTCATCCAGTTCTTTTAATAGTGCTGCTGCCTCTGGCACTGTACGGATTCTAGGTGTATTCATTTATTTTTCCTCCTTGCTTAATTTTTCGATTGCTTCAAAAATCCGTTGTTTTTCCTCTAATGAGAGTTCATGGCGCATTTTTCTGGAAAATACACTTTCATCAAAATTTAACGCCTCTGCCACTTGCCATTGTCTAACACCTTCCTTTTTCATTTGTGCTCTTAAATCAATATTATTCATTCGCAAATCTTCCTCCGTTAATATATTTGTTGCTGTTTCTGTTTTAATATTATAACGACCGTTCATAAATGTCAATGATCAAATGTAAAATTAAATAAAAATGTTGTTGATGTTTTTTTTGTTTCATTATATAATCGATTAATAAATAATAACAGCGAATGAGTATATTAACTAATTAGAATGAGGTGAATATTATGTTAGAAGCAAGGGAAATTGGAAATAGAATCAAAGAAGTTAGAGAAGGATTAGGAATGACTCAAAAACAATTTGCAGATATGATTGGATTTACTTCTGCTACTGTCTCAGCATATGAGAATAATAAAAAAACGCCTGTGCTAGATTTCCTTATAACAGTAGCCGAAAAATGTGACGTTTCCCTTGATTGGCTGTGCGGTATAGTCCATGACGAAAAACCTGCTGAAATGAAAATATATTCTGATCTATTTCAAAAACTAATTGACATAAGTGAAAAAGTAAATTGTGATATAGAATTTTATACAATTAACGAGTCTGAAAAATCTTATCACAACTCAGTTTCATTAAAATTCTGGAATGTGGTTGTAATCGAATTTGCAGAGGCATGGAAAAAAGCAAAAATATTATTAAAAGATGGAATGATTGATAAAAATATGTACGATGATTTAATGCAAGGAATAATAAAACGTTTCGATGGAACAATTCCAGAACAACCAATACTTGATGATAATCCAACATTTCTTTAATCTAGGAGGAATAACCCATGGCCAACATACAAAAAAGAGGAAATACCTATAAAATAACCGCTTATAGTGGTTATGATACCTCTGGCAAACAAATCAGGCACACCATGACCTACAAGCCACCAGAGGAATTAAGTCCGGCCAAATTAAAAAAAGAGCTGGAAAAGATCGCTCTGGAGTTTGAGGAAAAATGCAATCTGGGTTATGTCATGGACAGTAATATCAAACTCATTGATTTTATTGAGATCTGGTTTAAAAATTATGTGGGAAATAAGAACCTCTCCCCGGTAACGGTTAGGGGCTATCAAAATGAATCGATTAAAATAATTGAAGAGCTGGGACACCTGAAGATGGGCAAGATCACACCAAAGCACATTCAAGATTTTTATGCAAAGATCAAAGGTAGTACCGGTGTAAGAGGCGGGGAAAAATTCACGGCTACCCCGGAATATCTGGCAATCGTGGCCAATATGAAGCAAAAGGATATTTCGGATAAAGCCGGGATCAATGACGATGCTCTGCGACGATTAAAAAAAGGTGGAAACACTACCCATGAAATAGCCTGTAAAGTGGCTGATGTAATTGGCAAAGACTTTGATACCCTCTTCATATCAACCAACCCACAAAGGGAAGTGTCAAATGAAACGGTATTACATTACCATAAGCTATTGAATAACATCATGAATACCGCCGTTAAATGGGGCGTTATTCCCTTTAATCCCATTGAAAAGCGTGTAGAACTACCAAAGTCAGACCGTAAAGAACCGGCCTATATGGATGATAAGGAAGCCCTGGAGTTTCTGGAGCTGCTGGAAGATGAACCCATCAAATATAAGCTGGCCTTGAATCTTCTGATATTCAGTGGCTTAAGGCGTGGGGAAATAGGAGGCCTGAAATGGGAGGATATTGATTTCGATGATAAGATTATCACTGTGAAGAGGGCTTTAAAATATGTCGCCGGCGATGGACTGTTTGAAGGGGATCCCAAAACATTCAAATCCAGGAGAAGCATTAAGCTGCCAGATTTTATCTTTGATCTGTTTAAGGCCTATAAGGTGTGGCAGCTGGAAGAGCGCCTTAAGGTGGGGGATCGGTGGCAAGATCATGATTTTATCTTTACCAGATGGAACGGGGAACCCATGAGCCTGGACACCATCGGCGGTTATTTAAAGAAATTCACAGACAAGCACGAACTTAAGGCGGTTCACCTGCATTCACTCCGGCACACAAACGCCTCTATATTGATTGCCAGTGGTGTGGATCTTAAAACAGTATCTTCACGGCTGGGACATTCTAATTTATCCACAACTGGCAATATATATGCCCATGTGATTAATTCAGCTGATGCAAAAGCCAGTGATGCGCTGAATAATATTCTTGTTACTACATCCCGTAAAGCTCAGTAACTTTTGTTATTGGGCTTTAATTTTTCTTAAAATAAACACCAAATAAACACCAGGGTAGGGCTTTTTTGACCTCTTCCAGCAACAGGGCATAAAAAAAAGAGAGCCTCAATGGCTCTCTTGCGCAATTCTTATTGGTGGAGATGAGGGGACTCGAACCCCTGGCCTTCTGACTGCCAGTAAGACAATTGAAAATCAATGGACTTTCATTAACTCAACAAATGGGGATAATATGCGATATTAACGCTTTATCTTTTAATAAACGACCATGAATAACGATCAAAAAATTTACTAAAATTAAAAATAAACACCAAATAAACACCAGACTTTGGGTTTTTAAATACCGTTATAAAGCCATTTATAAGCATATCAATAATAAAAATATATAAAATAATATTCAGGCTCAGGGCTTTGCTGTATTTGGTCCATGCCGGCCCATTTAAAGCCGGTAAAACTCAACACATAATCATACAAGCTGAACCCCGTGTTATTATTCAGAATCAGCCACTAGAGGCATAAAAAAGACCACCCGAAGAGGTGGCCATGTGTTTACCATGCAATTGCACAGGCAAGACGATGCCCGGCCGGGATAGGCTTATCATTATAAAGATCCAGCGCAATCTTTGCTGCTTCATCTTTTGTCTGCGCTTCCACTTCAATATCAACGCCTACTACTTCATGATTATAAAAATACATTACCGTCACGTCATGCATGGTTTTTAAATTCTTTGTTACTGGGTCAATTAACCGCTCCATTTGCTCCAAACTCAATACCTCCATGGTTAAATTATTTATTTTTGAAAAAGGCTGCCTTTACTGTAAATAACACCATTCAAGCCGTATTGCAGTCATAAGACCGGCCCCAAATGCATCAGCTTCAGCCTCAATAAGTTTTACATAATTTTCATCTCGTTGATCACTGCCATGTTTATATTTTTTTACATCCAGCTTACCTCTGTGTAAATAATAATGCCCTAATTCATGGGACAGTACTTTTGAGGCTTGTTTAGGGTCATTTTTCAATAATTCCCCAATAAATATAGTTGGACAATGATCGGTATTTACAAAATAAATACCGAGGTCACTATCTTTGATCCATCCAAAATCAACCAGGGATTCTTTAGTATATTGCTGCAACATTTCAAATACTTTTTCCTCTTTTGCCACGGTCTACATTCTCACTTTCTTTTATTTATGCTATTTCAAGTTTATTTATGTCCGGTATTTCATTTATGCCTTTTAATGATGGTGGATATACTCTTATCAAGTCCGCCTGTTTTATCGTCCCTATCAGGACATCAGTCAATAAATGTCTGAACCCCTGCAGCTGCTCCACCTCTTCCGGGGTGATACCCTCAACCCTGACGGCCTCAAAATACTTCACCGCATAAAATAACAATAAGCATCTGGCCTTATGATCGGATCCGGCGACCATGGCTTTGGCCGTCCGGGTCATGCCATCCAGGTAAAGCAGCCGGTAACAGGTATGGTCTGTTGCGTTGGCAAGCTTTTGCATCGATTACCACCCCTTTCAATCATTCTGTAACGCCCCAATAGCTGCTCACTGTCAAGGCCACATAAGATATCACCCAGAAAATCAAGGGCTGATAAAACCTCATCAGCGGGGTTATTGATACTCAACAGTGTGTTTTGGGCCATCTGCACGGCCTCTTTTACCAGTAATAACTCAGTGTACTGCGTCCTCATGGGCATAAGCTCCTTTCCTGTCTTTATAGGCTATGCGATCTGTGCATTAATCCGCAACCCATAATACAAACCATCGCCGCCGACGATCTGTTTCAATGCTCCTTTAAGGGCCGTTCCAAAATCCATGACCTTTGATAACCATTCAGCAACCGAAGAGGCCAGATAGCCAACACAGTATGAATTGCCGTGGATGGTGGCCATTACTTCAATGGCATCCTCTTCAAAGTAGTTTTGAGTGTTTCTTTCAAGGCTGATGGTGACTTCTGATGGGTCATACTGCTTCATGTGGTCAATGGCTGTTTGTCGTTTCCCCTGGGTGACGCCTTTAACAACAAGGGCTTTGCCTTTGGCCAGCTCCCAGGCTCTTTTGAATGCCTGGCTTTTGGTTAATCCGGTGGTGGCCAGTTTGTTGGCGGTTCTTACGATTTCTGATAGGTTATACATTTTGTTTTCTCCCTTCAATTACTTTACTTGATAGTGAAATTATACACCTAAAAGTAAAATAAGTCAACACTTCAAAGTAAAATATTTTACTCTGTTGTAAAGTTTTATCTTCTAGTGTATAATACAAATAATGGAGGTGATTTAAATGAGTAATGAAGAAATCACATTAATAAAGAATGAAGTGAAAAGTGAAATAACCAAAAGAGGTTTTACGTTATCGGATGTACTTAAGGTGTGGAACGAACGACTTCCTGAGGGTGAAAGAGAAATGACTCTTTCTAATTTATCCAATAAGTTATCAAGGGGTACTGTAAAATACGCAGAAATAAAGCTGATTGCAGACATTATCGGCTGTTCGATCAAGTGGGAACCAAAAGACCAATAATCCCGGCAAATCATAACGCCTGGAAGAGGAACCGGACCCCCAATAGATCGGCTGAAAATTCAGTACATCTTTATAGGCCTGTAAGAAGAGGATCAATCAACGACCTCTTCTTTTTTATTTTCTGGATCGTGGTATAAATGGTGTAAATGGTATAAAAAACGGGGGGGTAACTCGTAGGTAAGAATTTCTCAACCCCTGTTATATATGTTATGAATGTTATAAACTCATGGAATAAATGGAAACAATGGAATTAATTCACATACCCGTGATTTTATGCGGTTCTCAGAACCTCTTCTATTTTGTGGGAAAATGGAATTAATGGAAAAATTAAAACAATCAACTATAAAATCAATTGACGCACGTGTTAATACGTGTTATAATTAATCATGATAAGGAAGTGGGGTTAAGCCAATGCCAATGACACCAAAACA
>Ga0172378_10004691_pt1 | contig 12790 bp, 13 predicted proteins | sample GrowelOW332metaG_FD_119755 | JGI IMG/M metagenome (GOLD analysis project Ga0172378, IMG submission 119755) | Groundwater microbial communities from an aquifer near a municipal landfill in Southern Ontario, Canada - Pumphouse #3_1 metaG | ecosystem: Environmental > Aquatic > Deep subsurface >...
AGTACGCGATAAGGAGATTCGTACAGTATAAAGCTGACCGGCAATATGGCTAGCTCCTTTAATCTGGTCTGTCTTCCTTTTTTTGGAGGAAGAAATCCTTCAAAATGGAAACGATCATTGGGTAATCCAGAATCGATCAATGCCGGAACAAAAGCTGTGGCTCCCGGCAAACATTCAACTTCAATTCCCATCTGAACACATTGACGAACCAGCAGAAATCCAGGATCAGAAATACATGGGGTACCAGCATCTGAGACCAGACAAATATTTTCACCGGCAAGGATACGTGCTGCAACTTGCTCCACCATCTTATGCTCATTGAATTTATGGTGAGATTGCATCCGGGTTTGAATATCGAAGTGTTTCAATAAATGCGAGGTGGTACGGGTATCTTCCGCAAGTGTAAAGTCTGATTCTTTTAACACTCTGAGAGCTCTAAGAGTTATATCTTCCAGATTTCCAACAGGAGTCGGTACTATAATGAGCTTTGCCATGGTTTTAATTAGATAGATAGCCTTCTGCATCGTTTGCAAAGTGCAATTGTAGCATCGCGCAAAAATCCTGAAAACAATCAGTTGACTCATCTACCGAACAAACTTCACGAAAATAATCGAGGGCTTCTTCCATAGACTGGGTTTTATTAATGACTGAAAACACCTCAGTCATTTTCCGGGAATCATTTTCAAAGAATTCACGTTGATAACGGAACCGGTCATTCAGCGTCAAAGACTTTGTCAAATCAATTAATCGCAGCTTGGCAACTTGCTCATTGATTCGCGTCCTTGTTTGCTGGAGCGGTAAATCAGGTTCTTTGTAAAAGTGCTGTTCATGCGATGACATATCAACAACTTGCACAAAAGCTTGATCAGACTTTTCCAGTTTTGTAAAAAAATCTGATTTAAAATCTTCCTGATTATTATTTTCTGATTGGTTAACATCACTCGCTTCTGGCAACGAACTGCAAACATCATCTTGTTCAACCGAAGAACCCGGGTCCTCAAGCTGATTAGATAATCTTGAAATTGATTCCACCTTACCGTAGATAAGTTTAAGTAACTCAGCGGGAAAAGCAGGAACCTGTGCTAAACCTCGCAGTAAAAGATTCAACTCTGCCAATTCTTGACGAAGTCCATTTTCCGAATCCATGCAATGATTATTTGAGCAACAAAAGTACTAAAAAAATCAGAGTGACAACAAAAAAATTTCCATATCCTTACGAATCTGGTTTCTATTTGCATTTGCATAATTAACCATGAGCACAACTGCGTAAGATTTACCATTTTGTTCATAATACCCTGCATAGGATGTCACTGATTGAACTGATCCGCTTTTAAGCTTTAGCTTTCCTTCCAAAGCCGTTCCTTTTAGAAATCCGGAAACAGATCCTTCTTTTCCGGCTAAAGGAAAGGCTGCTTTATAGACTGATGCATACTTGCTTTGTTTAGACATGTATTGCAGCAACTGAGCCATAAAATAAGGAGAAATTCGGTCATTGGGTGAAAGACCGCATGCATCAGACAAAAATAAAGCAGAAATATCCAATCCTTTTTGCTTCCAGAAATCTCTGACAACTTGAATCCCATTACGGGCCGTTGCCGGTTTTCCAAAAGCCGTCAATGCCAAATGTCTTAAAAGATATTCCGTATAAAGATTATCACTTTCTTCATGAATAACTCGTATCATCTGAGACAAAGGGATAGACAATGTCTTGCAAATCACCTTATGAGAAACCGATACCTGAGTATATTCGGAGGGTCTCGTCGAAATCGCTTTTCCGCTCACACTTATTCCTTGCTGTAAGAGTCTATTGCGAAAATATCCGGCCAGAAAAAAGGGAGGATCAGGTATATCTCCTTTAATGACAAATCGGGAACGGTTTGCAGGAATCGTTCCAAAAAGACGCCTGTTCCACTGATAAGGCGCACCGTACAAATAGGCACTATCAATATTATTATTGGCTGCAATCAAATGATTCTCGATCGTCAGCTCTGGAAGAGAGGGCATTACAGATACAATTTCCGGTTTTGAACCCACCTGTCCTGATTTAAGTTCAAGCTGAAAACTATTATCAAAAACCGCAAGTCCGAAAATACCGGGTGCATAATAATTCCCCATATCCTCCCACAACCAGTATGGAGAGATCGGTTCATCATCAAACAGACTTGCGTCGGCCAGAATATTGCCTTTTATTTCCTTTATACCGGCTTTTTTTACAGCTTCAACCCAACTATTCAAAAAAGCTTCAGGGTCTCCGCCTGCCTGTTTGGAGCCCAGACTCGGATCACCTCCACCAATGATGCGAATGTCACCATTTAATGTGCCATTTTCTATTGTGCCGGTATATTCCAGGATGGTGACAAATCGATGGTTTGGACCCAGAATTTCCAACGCTGCAGCTGTGGTAACAAGCTTTGCCACAGATGCAGGCTCCAGACTTTGCTGCGCATTCAAGTCTGTGATCTTTCTGGAGGTATTCATGTCAAGAACACAAACCCCAACGGATGCATGCTGATAGGCTTGTTTTTTGAACATTTTTGTTGTTTGTGCCTCTACATAAATGGAAAAACACAGAAAAAGGGCCAAAGGAAGGAACAATTTTGACATCTTGTTGTTTTTTTACAAATATAGGTGGAATTATTTAAAACTTGAATACGGATGAGATCGCTTAAGAGGATATACGGATGTCATCCCTTGAAGGGATGACATCCGTATATCCTCTTAAGCGATCTCATCCTTAAAATTATTTTGAAAATAAATGTATCTTTGTCAAAAACACACTCATTATGAACAGCATCAGCAGAAAACCATTCACCTTGGATCGGATTGTTCGGATGATTATCGGTATCATTATCATTATTTCCATTGGCCTGCTTATGAACCGACTAAGCGATGTGCTCCTCCCCTTTCTGATTGCATGGCTGATTGCCTACCTGATGTATCCTCTACTCGGATTTTTTCAGTACAAACTCAGACTGAGAAACCGGATTGTTTCATTGATTCTTACTTTACTCACCGTTTTTGGTGTTATAACCCTGGCTGGATATTTGCTTATTCCACCCATCATTGAAGAAGCGCAAAAAGCCGGATTGATCATCAACCGGTTTCTGACAGACCCACAATATGGCTGGAACATTCCACCGGCGCTGATGGATAGCATTCAGCAGTTTCTGACAAGCTTAGATATACAAAAGAGTCTTGACTACCAAAACCTGGAGGGCATTCTAAAAAGCCTCCTTCCAAGAATCTGGGATTTAGTTACAGGAGCGGGAAGTATCATTCTAAACCTTATCATTGTTTTCATGGTACTCTTATACCTGATTTTCATCCTTAAAGACTACGAAAAGATTACAAAAGAATGGATCAATCTGATTCCCAAACATTATCGTCCTTTTATTCGTCAGGTAGGAGAAGACGTTAAAATGGGCATGAACAGTTATTTTCGTGGACAAGCTTTAATAGCGTTGATAGCCGGCACACTCTATGCAACCGGATTCAGCATCATTGGGCTGCCATTATCCATTGCATTCGGGTTATTTGTGGGTGTACTGAATATGATACCATACATGCAGACCTTTGCCCTTATTCCAGGAGTCATGCTTGGAGCCATCAAGGCTGCAGAATATAATCAGAATTTTTTCTGGGTAATACTTTCAGTTTTAGCTGTATTTGCTTTTGTTCAGTTAGTTGAAGAATTGATTCTTACGCCTAAAATCATGGGAAATGCCACAGGACTTCATCCCGCCATCATCATTCTATCCTTGTCTATCTGGGGTTCGTTATTCGGTGTTGTCGGCATGATCATTGCACTCCCGATGACAACACTGATCATATCCTATTACGAGAGATTTGTCATCGCAGGAGGTCTGATAGAGGATTTGGTATCAAATGTTCCTACTAAAACTGAAAAAATGGTTGAGCAAGAAGAAATGCCCGACAAAGATGATACCATTCAGGATATATAAACCTTTCTATCTATTGGGAACAGATATTCTGTACAAATAGCGTTTGGAACCTTCAAGCACCCCTACTATCAAACTGTCAGCCTGACCGAAATCAGAAATTGAAGTCAGCGGAAAAGAGACCAATGCCGTAACACTTTTTTCAGAAACATCACCGTTGGCATTATGTCCAAAAGTCAGAAAGATTTTTCTGGAAGCACCAACCTGTACTGTTGAATCCTGAATCAACTGGACTTCATGTTGGATATCGGTGGAAGCACCACTGTCAAATGAAAATTCAAAATTAAGAAAACCACCTCCAAACCATGGTCTATATATCAGCCATAACGGATCATTGACCGATCCGGTAAACAAATCCCCGGATACTACATCTTTAATCAACACGGGAAGCATTTGTTTAATGTCAACAATAGATTCCCCTTCAGAGGATGTTTTCCCTTCCATTTTGATATAGGTAACCCTAAAACGTTGCCCGGATTGATAGGTCGATACATCCATGGAGGATGACGGGAAAAGGACATTCCCATCATCCGACAATAGATAAAGAGACTTATCCCCTTTTTCTTTTACAGTACAAAGCTCTACCATAAACAGGGTTTCATCCTGGCTGCAAGAAATTGTTAAAGCCAGTAAAAGAACCAGTAGAAGGCATCGTTTAAAAAGTCCGAGCATTTGTCAAATATTAAAATCCAGCTGGAACTACAACCTGATTAATTGGACTATCCATTCTGAAAGAAGAACTCCCCTTCTTCATGGCACTTATCAAAGATGCAACTGTATTCGGATTGAAACTTAAATCAACAGAGGCTTTCCCGTTTTTCAAATCTCGCCAGCTTAATTCGATTTTAAACTTATGGGCCAAAGGAAATTCTGTTCTAAGAGTACTCAGATCAAAGCTGTACAATTGCAGATTGTAGTAATAATCACTAATAGAAGATGTATTATGTCTCAATTCCATACATACAGTCGGCAAAGTGTCTTGCGCAGTACTGGTTTCATTTTCCTTCACACGAACCAACTCAAAGGAACTGGTTTCAGAAAGAGGCTTAAAGGCATAGAAAACCGCATTAAAATAGTTTCCACTTGTCCAGAAATAAGTATAGGAATGCAAAGTTTGATCTTTATAAATATCTGTAGCACCCTTTTCCAAGGTAACAAAGCTCTTAACATCCACTTTTCCGAAACTACTTAAAACTATTGGATACACTTTCGGAGCATGAGTGGTGGTATCACCAAAGGAATATGTTAGAAAAACGCGTTCACCAACCACAAAAATGGCACCAGTATCAATATTAATCTTGTTTGAACAATCAAGAGTATAACCGTTATCGGTAATAAATGACGGATATTCATCAGCCGAAGTGACGGTAGCCATACCCTCATAATAGTTTTTGATGTCACTATCTTTGTCATTGTTTAAACAGGAAGACCCCGCTAAAGCTAGAATTGTCAGAAACAAGACATAAGTCAATTTTTTCATCAGTACCAAATTAAAAATTTACATTGATAAAAAAAGAAAAACCGCATCGTTCTCCACTTTAATCTAAAACAGAGTCGAATGCGGTTTATATATATAAAACCTTCTTTAATAGTTCGATTCTGCTTCTAATTTATTTTTCAATGGATTGGAATACATCTCGAGCATACGTTCACGAAGAAAATCCTCATCCTTGTCTTCCAAATCGATTTTATCCAACTGTTTTTGCAGATATGCAGCAAAATGAGCCTTTTCATTTGCAGAATAGCAATGAGAAAAAAGATTCAATCCATCCAACATATCAGCTGCGACATAATTGCCCGGGTATAAATGATAATTCCGATGAATATAAACATCCATAAGCTGTGCAACTTTATCAAGCAACTCATTCTTATGTATTTCAGACGCATCAATTTTTAAAAGTTCCGCTGAAATACAAGGGCTAACTTTATAAAACACACGTCCTTTATAACCCATGAGCCCGGTATTCATATTGATCAAGTCATCCTTCTGACTTTTCACATAGTCAGGATTATCGCGTTTTTGCTGCATTTCCCTGGCCTTGAGATAATCGCATGGATCATACTCATAAGATATTGCAACCGGAACTATGTTCATAGATGCAAGGTTTTCCAAAACGCTACCGGAACCGCCAAGATTTAACATTTTAAGAACACTGACCTGAGTACGATCATTGGCATCCTTGGCCCTTCCTTCACGCTGCGCTATCCAAATGGACTGGTTACGCTCTTCTATCGTTTCGTGCATGTAGGAGGACATCTCAATGGAAGCATCCAGTTGTTGCCGTACAGGGAGTCCCCGTTTTACCAAAAAGCTTTTATTAAGTCTGACCAGATCACTTATCCATGGGAAAACCAAAAGATTGTTCCCAATGGCTATTTCTATGGTATCCCAACCTTTTTCTATCAACATAATATCCAGATAGGCAGAATCCAGGATGATGTCACGATGATTTGAAACAAAGGTATATGCTTTCGTCCTATCTAAATACTTAAATCCGGACAAGCCCAGAGAGTCTGTAGATTTTTTAGCCAGTTGACGCACAATAGGGCAAATGATTTCAGCCTGAAATTGGGATATGCTGGTGAACTTTTTCAATCTGGCTTTGAGATCTTCCAAGGGAACATCAGGCAAAACATTTGGTATAATGGAACAGAATTGAGGATCTGCAAATAGTCGGTTTATCACTTCAGGCATTTCTTCATCCCTATAGGGACGAATATCATCGTATCTCTGAGTTTCCATAAATGTAGAATTTAAATTAATACAGAGAAACTGTCTTCAATAATCTCATCCATGACATCACCCATATTCATGCCTGCAGCCGCCACTTGTTGTGGAATGAAGCTGGTTGCAGTCATGCCAGGAGTTGTGTTGACTTCAAGAAGTTTGATGCCTTCATTGGTAATGATATAGTCGGCTCTTATTATACCTTTACAGCCCAGGATATCATAAATCATAGATGTAATGGCCTGAATACGGTCGCGTGTTTCATCCGGAACGCGCGCAGGGGTTATTTCCTGCACCTGACCTTTGTATTTTGCATCGTAATCAAAAAATTCGTTCTGGCTTACCACTTCAGTAATGGGCAAAAGATGAGTTCCTTTTTTAGTTTTAAAGCATCCGGACGTCACTTCTGTACCACTCATAAAAGATTCAATAATGACTTCAGACCCTTCTGCAAAAGCTTTTTCAATGGCTCCCTGAATATCATCAGCATTTTTGACTTTGGTAACACCAAAACTAGACCCTCCTACATTACACTTGATAAAGCAAGGTAAACCAACAGCATCCACCACCTCCTGGTCATTGATAGATTGTCCACGACGAAGCAATACAGACTCGGCTACTTTGACGCCAAAACCTTTTAAATACTGATTACAGGTAAACTTATTAAATGTAACGGCGGCGGCGAGAACGCCACAACAACTGTACGGCAAACCGATCAGGTCAAAATAACCCTGGAGGCGTCCATCTTCTCCAGGTGTTCCATGAATAGTGATCCATGCAAAATCAAAACTTATTTTTTCACCGTTTAGGCTGAAACTGAAATCATTCTTGTCAATGGATGCAGAATCTTCGTCATTGAGGCGTACATACCAATTTCCGCTTTGAATAACGACAATCCACACTTGATACCTCGTTTTATCTATGAATGAATAAAGGCCCTGAGCACTCTTCAATGAAACGAGCATTTCGGAGGAATCACCTCCACATACTATAGCAATCTTACGACTATTCATCTTTCTATTCAATATCTCTATATACCATATAATCTCTTCTATTCAATCTCTCTATACCCAATATACCCCCGCCACTTTTCTATCAATTGCTGCATATCCTCCGGTATCGCACATTCAAATATCATATCCTCACCGGTTACCGGATGTTTAAAGCCCAGCGTTCTGGCATGCAAAGCTTGGCGCGGACAAATATCGAAACAATTTCTGACAAATTGTTTATATTTTGCAAAAGTTGTTCCTTTTAGTATTTCATGCCCACCATATCTTTCATCATTAAATAAAGGATGGCCAATATATTTCATATGCGCACGGATCTGATGGGTACGACCGGTTTCCAGCTGGCATTCCACCAAGGTGACATATCCAAGCCGTTCAAGTACCTTATAATGAGTGACAGCCGGTTTCCCTTGATCCCCATTGGGAAAAACACTCATTTGTAAACGATCTTTCAAATTGCGTCCGATATTCCCAGTTATGGTTCCAGACTCATTTTCAAAGTTACCCCACACCAATGCTGTATATTTTCGTTGGGTAGTCTTATTAAAGAATTGCCAACCAAGATGTGTCTTAGCTTCCGGGTTTTTTGCCACGACCAAAAGTCCGGAGGTATTTTTATCAATCCTATGGACCAATCCTGGCCTTGGGTCACTTGTTTCAAACTTGGTATTCTCTTTAAAATGCCAGGCAAGACCGTTAACCAAAGTCCCCGTATAATTGCCGTGTCCAGGATGAACAACCATTCCGGCAGGTTTGTTTACAACGAGTACATCATTGTCCTCATATATAATATTCAAAGGGATTTCTTCAGGCACCAACTCCGTATCAACAGGAGGTCTGGTTACCATTACGGAAACAACATCCAAAGGTTTGACACGATAACCTGACTTGACCGGCTTTCCATTAACAATCACAAAACCCGCGTCAGCAGCATTCTGGATGCGATTACGGGACACCTTTGTTATACGGCAAACCAGGAATTTATCTATACGCAGCAATGCCTGACCGGGATCAGCCACAAAACGATATTGCTCATACAATTTATTTTCAGATACATCAGAGGCATCAAACAGATCCTCCTCTGAAAATTCGGGCTCATCAGGGTCTTCAACTTCTTCAAAAAAATTGTCCGGCATATATTTTATTATTGTTCAACCTCCAAAGAATCTTCGGGTACGTAAGTTTCTTCTGGCGCTTCTATCAAGTTTAAATCAGTGGACATCCAGATATCAATCTTTTTACCCATGCTGATTGAACTTCCGGTTATAGGATCCTGTTTATAGACCTGGTAGCTTTTGGCTGCTTCAGAATTGGCTGGTGTCACATCGTAATAGACATTGCCTATATTCAGGCTTTTAGAATGAGCTGACTCTATGGCTTCTTCCAGGAAAAGGGCATGCATACTCGGCACTGTAATCTCTCCTCCTGATAAGCTTTGCCCTACAAGCAAGGTGACATAAGAGCCTTTGGGCAGTTTAAATCCGGCAGTAATACTCTTTCCGTTAAATCGGACACCGAGTACCAGATCACGAAATTCAGAAGGGACAAATTCAATATTACGAACCCGCAATCCTGAAGCCTCCAAGGTAGCGACAGCCTGACGTTGTGAACAATCCTTCACATCCGGAATAACTATTTTTTCCTCTGAAGATGCATTAATGGTCAAAAATATGATTCTGTTTTGTTTAACATGCGCACCCGGCGATGGTTTTTGTTCAAGAATGGTTCCCGGCAACAGCGAAACAACACGAATTGAATCAACAACCTTATAGCGCAAATCTTTTTTCTCAAAAAAGGGAGCAGCCTCATCGACGGTCAATGACGTCACATCCGGCACAGTGATGACTGAATCATGGTGTGTATACTTGCTTAAAGCAGTTAACACAATGACAATTAGAACAGTCAATATCGCAGCGAAAATTAGTAGATTCTTTAGAATTCTTTTGAAAGAATTGCTCATAAGTCATTTGTTTTTCGAAGTTCAAAAATACGAAAAAAACCAAACTTAAGGATAGGTCATAAAAACAAAAAAAGTAAAGACGTGGTAATCCTTACTTTTTTTTATTTTTTTAACAGCTAAAATACTTATCCTCTCAAACGTTCTTCATCTGAAACAGATAATTTTTTACGGCCGTGTGCACGGCGATTAGCTATAACGCGACGACCGTTTGCCGTTGCCATTCTGGAGCGAAAACCATGTTTGTTCGCTCTTTTTCTGTTTGATGGTTGGAATGTCCTCTTCATAGAAGTTGTTGTATTGAGTATTTATTTATATGCGTTTTCGGCCTGCAAAAGTAGGATTTATTTTTACAAATAACAACCCATCCCCTGTTTTTTTTTAAATCAATTGGTTTTTAAGTGAACAATCCATATGGAAACCCTTAATAATCAAATCACAGTGAAAGCTTTTCAATTTATAATTTGCGTATTTTCGAGATTATGCCGATATTTGCACCTCTTTTTGAAAAAGAGCGAAATATTCGATAATCAATAAATTAGATCATATAAAATGGCAACAACAGCTGATATTAAAAATGGAATGTGCCTCGACATTGATGGCCAATACTATTTCATTACTGAATTTTTACATGTAAAACCCGGAAAAGGAGCTGCATTCGTTCGCACTAAAATGAAAAATGTGGTAACGGGCCGTACCCTGGAACGCACTTTCAATGCAGGTGTCAAGATTGAAGAAGTCCGGATAGAACGCAGACCTTACCAATACCTTTACAAGGACGATATGGGCTACAACTTCATGAACGTTGAAACTTATGAACAAATATCTATCAACGGAGAATGCATCAATGGTGTTCAATTCATGAAAGAAGGCGATATGCTGGAAGTTGTCACACATGCGCAGTCTGAAACAGTTTTATTTGCCGACATGCCCACCCACGTAATTTTGGAAATCACCTACACGGAACCCGGCCTGAAAGGAGATACAGCAACAAACACATTGAAACCAGCTACGGTTGAAACCGGAGCCACCGTAAGAGTACCTTTGTTTATCGAGGTTGGTGAAAAAATCAAAGTGGATACCCGTGATGGATCATACGCGGAACGTGTCCGTTAAATTTTAACAAAAAGAGCGGTTTTTGGACCGTTCTTTTTTTGCGAATAATATTTCTTTATCATTTCTTTTTTGTTATTTTTATGTATTTTTGCATAATCTTATAACGACAAACAGAAACATATGAATGATAAAGTCACAAATTTACGGGAAGAAGCAAGTGCCGGTACTTCCGAAATGAAGTTCAGCATCCGGGAATGGGCGATAGAGGACAGACCCAGGGAAAAGATGATGAAAAACGGAGCGGAGGCATTGAGCAACGCTGAGCTGCTGGCAATACTGCTAGGCTCAGGGTCTCAACAGGAAAGTGCACTGGATCTTGCAAAAAGGATTTTGAGTCATGCAGGAAACAACCTGAATGAATTGGGAAAAATAGACATCAACACCTTATGCAAACAATTTCACGGAGTCGGCCCCGTCAAGGCGGTAACAATTTCAGCGGCTTTGGAGCTGGGCAAACGCAGACGATCATCAGAAGTGGTGAAGCGATCACAGATAAGCAACAGCCGGGATATTTACGAATTATTTCATTCCAGGCTTATTGATCTGCAGCATGAAGAATGCTGGCTTTTGCTGATGAATAACCAACATCGGATCATTGATACTCAGCGCATCAGCCATGGAGGTGTCTCTGAAACGACCGTCGATCCAAAGATCGTACTTAAACACGCATTGGAAAAACTGGCCTCAGCCATTGTACTCTGCCACAACCACCCTTCAGGCAACCCCCACCCCAGTTCCTGCGACGACAAGATAACCAACAAACTCAAGATGGCCTGCCAGAGTATGGATATTCAGCTAACCGACCACATTATATTCAGTGAAAGTGGATACTACAGTTATGCTGATGAGGGAAAAATCTGAGGTTTGTTCATCTTCGGAAAATCGTGTACCTTTGCTAAAAACATAAGACAATGGATAATCCATTTTTGCAAAAAGAAGAAGAAATCGTGCGCATGCTTAAAACGGTGTATGATCCAGAAATCCCAATTAACATCTATGATTTGGGAATGATATACAAGATAGATGTTTCCAACGAAGAAGAAGTTGTTATTGATATGACATTCACAGCCCCGAATTGTCCAGCCGCAGATTTTATCCTTGAAGATGTACGAATGAAAGTAGAATCGGTTGAGGGCATAAAAAACGTGATTGTCAATTTGGTTTTCGATCCTGCATGGGACAAAGACATGATGACAGAAGAAGCCAAACTGGAATTGGGATTCCTATAAAGACCTTCAATGAAAACATACTTTGTCACTGACGCCCACCTGGGATCCTTAGCATACAAGGACAAACTGGAAAACGAAAAGAAACTGGTACGCTGGATGGACAGCATTAAAGCTGATTGTGAAGCGCTCTATTTTTTAGGAGACATGCTTGATTTCTGGTTCGAGCACAAGTTGGTGGTACCAAAAGGCTACCCTCGTTTTTTTGGAAAAATTGCAGAATTTACCGACAACGGCATTCCAGTATACTGGTTTGCAGGCAACCACGACGTGTGGCTTTTTGAATATGTACAGAAAGAACTCGGTGTTACCGTTTACAACAGCCCAATCGAGACAGTCATTCATGGTAAGAAATTCTACATGGCACATGGTGATGGACTGGGTGACCCTTCCCTCAATTTCAGGTTTCTGAGATTTTTGTTTCACAACCGCATTTGTCAGGTTTTGTTTGCCGGCCTACACCCACGTCACAGTATTGGTCTTGGATTGGCATGGGCCAAATACAGCCGAGAAAAAAGAGCTGCATTTCCCGAAGAATACCTTGGTGAAGACAAAGAATACTTGATTCAATTTTCCAAAAACCACCTGCTGAAAAACGGAGAAAATGCTGCTGATTTCTATCTTTATGGTCACAGACACATACTGATAGACTTAATGATCTCACAAAAAAGCAGGGTGATCATACTTGGCGACTGGATCACACTATTCTCCTACGGAGAATTTGACGAAAATGGTTTCCGGCTTCAAATTTTTGAAGAGAAATAGGAAGTAAAGGGTTCCTTTATTTACGGATG
>Ga0172378_10004692_pt1 | contig 12788 bp, 9 predicted proteins | sample GrowelOW332metaG_FD_119755 | JGI IMG/M metagenome (GOLD analysis project Ga0172378, IMG submission 119755) | Groundwater microbial communities from an aquifer near a municipal landfill in Southern Ontario, Canada - Pumphouse #3_1 metaG | ecosystem: Environmental > Aquatic > Deep subsurface >...
CACTTTAAGTGCGCAGACGTATTCGTTGGAAGATTGTCAACGGATGGCAAAAGAAAATTATCCTGCGATTAAGAGACAAAATTTAATAGAGCAGAGTAGGACGTACACCTTGGCAAATGTGAATAAAATGTGGTTACCTCAAGTTAGCGTAGCAGCACAAGCTTCATATCAGAGTGATCGCACGACCCTTCCATTTGATCCTGAACAAGTGATGAAGTTAACGGGTGGAGCATCTATTGACCCTGTTAGTAAAGATCAATATAAGGTTACGGCACAGGTAAACCAATTGATTTATGATGGAGGGCAGATTCGTGCTCGTCGCCAAACGGAGAGTGCTCGTTCGGAGGTAAGTCAAAAAGAATTGGAGACGACCTTGTATGCTATTCGTGAACGAGTAAATGAATTGTATTTTGGTAGTTTATTACAAGCCGATTTGCTAAAACAAAATCAGTTGCGTCAAGCATTGTTGCAGGCGAATTATAAACGAATGAAAGCTCATTTAGCAAATGGTACCGCCAGTAAATCGGATGTGCAACTACTGGAGGTGGAATGTTTGAAGGCTGAGCAACATGAGATTTCTATTAAGGCTTCTAAAGAAGCTTTTTTGACTATGCTCAGTCACTTAACGGGTGAAGAAATGTCGGCCACTAAAACCGTATTGACAGAACCTGACGTTCTAAAATGGGCTAACTCTTCAATGGTTACTCGTCCTGAATTACCTCTCTTTGAAGCGCAAAGAGCTTTGCTTGATAAGCAATATAAACAATTAAATACAGGCTTGGTTCCTCAGGTGGGTTTCTTTTTAACCGGAGGGTATGGTAGACCAGGACTTAATGCTTTGAATAATTTCTTTGATGCCTTTTATGTAGCTGGTGTACACTTGTCTTGGGATTTATCAAAGTTCTATACGATAAAGAATAATCGTCGTCTGATTAAGACACAACATCAGTTCGTTCAAAATCAAAGAGAGACCTTCTTGTTTAATATAGAGACGCAGTTAGAAAAACAAAATCGAGTGATTGAAGAAATACGTGCTTTACTGAAGCATGATGAGCGTATTATTTCCCTTCGCACGTCTATCCGCAAAGCAGGGGAAGCCAAACTGGAAAATGGGGTTTATACTACTACCGATTTGGTCAACGATATTAATCAAGAAGATCAAGCACGTCAGACTGCTTCTACGCAAAAGACGCAGTATCTGATGGCTATTTACGAAAAAGCATTTATACAAGGAACTATAAAATAAATAACAATGAAATTAGTATTTAAAGCGATGGCTTTGATGGCTGTGCTGACAGCTTGTTCAAACGAAGATAATAACTGGGATGCAACGGGTATGTTTGAGGCTACGGAAGTAACGGTTTCGGCTGAAGCAAATGGACGTTTGATTCACTTTGATGTAGATGAAGGCTATACGTTCAAAACAGGTCAAGAGATAGGTTTAATCGATACAACGCAGCTTTATTTGAATAAAATGCAATTGAGAGCTGGTATGCGTGCTGCGGATATTCGTATTCCTGATATTCAAAAGCAAATAGCTGTATTGGAGCAACGTATGGCAACGGCTCGTACAGAGAAAAATAGAATGAAACGCTTGGTAGCTGCTAGTGCAGGCAATCAAAAGAGTGTAGATGATTGGGATCACCAATTAGACTTATTAGAGCGAGAATTGACGGCACAACGATCTACGTTGCGTAAGACATCAGGCAGTGGATCTGCAGAAGTAGAGCGACTTCGGTATCAGATTTTGCAGATAGAAGATCAATTGTATAAATCCGTTATACGTGCACCCCGTAAAGGTACGGTTCTTCGTCGATATGCCGCAGCTGGTGAAATGACGGCTATCGGTAAGCCGCTTTTCAAAATGGCTGATTTAGATATTATGTATCTTCGTGTGTATTTGACGGGCTTGCAATTGAGCAAAATCAAATTGAATCAGCAATTAACTATACGGGTAGATGATGGCGATGACTTTCGTACGATGAAAGGTACGGTAACATGGATCTCAGACAAAGCTGAATTTACACCTAAAGGCGTACAAACGAAAGATGAACGTTCGGAAGATGTATATGCCGTGAAATTGACAGTCAAAAATGATGGTTATTTAAAGATTGGTCAATACGGAGATATAAGTTTCAAAGCAGAAGAGCATGATTAAGACAACACATATTAGCAAGTGTTATGGAGATGTGAAAGCCTTAGATGAGGTAACTTTCGATGTAGTCAAAGGTGAAATCTTTGGTCTTATAGGTCCCGATGGTGCAGGAAAGACGTCTTTGTTTCGTATATTGACTACGCTAATGCTTCCGGATGAAGGGCAAGCAGAGGTAGGTGGATACGACGTGGTAAGGGATTATCGTAAGATTCGTAGAAGCATTGGCTATATGCCTGGACATTTTTCTCTTTATCAAGATCTAACCGTGGAAGAGAATTTAAATTTTTTCGCTTCACTTTTCCATACTACGGTAGCCGAGAATTATGCTTTAGTAAAAGATATTTATGTGCAACTTGAACCTTTTAAAAAACGTAAAGCGGGAAAATTGTCGGGAGGTATGAAGCAAAAGTTGGCGCTTTGTTGTGCTTTAATACATAAACCAGACGTTTTATTCTTAGATGAACCCACAACAGGTGTGGATCCTGTTTCGCGAAAAGAATTTTGGCAGATGCTTCGCAACTTATCTGATGGCGGATTAACCATTTTGGTTTCTACACCCTATATGGATGAAGCGGCTCAATGTGATCGGATTGCCATGATGAAAGAGGGCCATTTGATGCCTGCTGGAACGGTGGAAGAACAACGTCACGCATATACCAATCAATTATGGAGCGTTAAAGGTATAAAAATGAGTGCTATTTTGAAAATATTCAAAACCTTTGAAGGAGCATTGAGTTGTTATGCTTTCGGAAACGAATTACACTTAGCTACGCAAGGGGTCGAAAAAAGTGAGCTTGAAACGTTTGCTCGTTCAATGCATTTGGGAGAAGTAAAGATTAGTGCAATCAAGCCTAGTATAGAAGATTGTTTTATCGCTTTAACGTAAGTCAAAATGGAAGAAAAAGTAATACAAGTTGAGCACTTAACAAAAATGTTTGGACATTTTAAAGCGGTCAGTGATATAAGCTTTGAAGTAGGTAAAGGTGAGATCTTTGGTTTTTTAGGAGCCAATGGGGCCGGAAAGACTACGGCTATGCGTATGCTGAGTGGCTTATCTCATCCTACAAGCGGGAAAGCAAAAGTGGTGGGTTATGACGTATACACCGAAACCGAAAAGATTAAACAAAATATTGGGTATATGAGTCAGAAGTTTTCTTTGTATGATGATCTGACTGTATCTGAAAATATTAAGGTGTTTGGTACTATTTATGGTTTGTCTAAGAAAGAAATAAAGGTAAAGGGTGCCGAATTAAGTCATGTTTTACACATGGAAAGTTCAATGCATAAGCGAGTTCAGTCTTTACCTTTGGGGTGGAAACAAAAGCTAGCCTTTTCGGTAGCGATGTTGCACAATCCAAAATTAGTGTTCTTAGATGAACCTACGGGAGGTGTGGATCCGATTACGAGGCGTCAGTTTTGGGAAATGATCTATGAAGCTTCTGATAAAGGAATAAGTATTTTTGTAACAACACACTATATGGATGAAGCTGAGTATTGTAGTCGTGTGTCTATTATGGTAGATGGCGAGATTAAAGCACTGGATTCACCTGTTGCATTGAAAAAAAAATATAAAGTAGAAACAATGGACGATGTTTTTCACGCACTGGCTAGAGGTGCAAAGAGAGGAGAGGTATAATGGATTCAATAGGTTTTTTTATACGCAAAGAGTTATTGCATATTAAAAGAGATCCGCTGACGCTTGCTATTTTAATAGCGATGCCGTTGGTTTTGGTCACTTTATTTGGCTATGCGATACGGATGGAATTTAAACATACGCCATTTGTTGTCTATGATCAAGCACAGACGGTAGAATCGAGGCAGATTATACAGCAAATGGATGCCAATGAGTACTTTGATTTCCAAAAAATGGTAACGAGCAAAGAAGAGTTGCGTGCTGTTATTCGTAAAGGCCAAGCGAGGATGGGGCTAATCTTACGTTTAGCTGATGGACGGAGCGGATCAATTGATACCCATGTTATAGCCGATGCCACCAATCCAAGTGAAGCGACTTCGGTTACTCAATATGCCCAGCAACTATTAAGTAATACATCTCAAATAGGAGTAAAACCTGTGATTCGATTACTTTTTAATCCACTAATGGAGAGTGCTTATAATTTTGTACCAGGAGTGATGGGTATGATTCTTTTACTTATCTGCACTCTGATGACAAGTGTCTGTGTAGTGCGAGAGAAAGAGCAGGGGAGTATGGAAATCTTATTGGTATCACCGATACGACCTTTTCATATTATTGTAGCTAAGATGATTCCTTATATGCTGATAGGAACGATTAACATCTTTACGGTGCTTGCTGTCTCCTATTTTTTGCTTGGTGTCCCCATCCAAGGAAGTTTCATGTTACTCATGCTCTTCACTTTTGTATATATTATCGTATCCCTTTTGCTCGGTGTTTTTATCTCTACAGTAGTAAATTCACAGCAAGCAGCGATGATGATTAGTGTAGTTGGATTGATGCTTCCTACGATGTTATTAAGTGGCATGGTCTATCCCATAGAAAATATGCCCGTTATATTACAAAGTATCTCTTTATTGTTACCTGCCCGATGGTATATAGATTCACTTCGTCTGATTATGATTGAAGGGGTAGGTTGGTCTATGGTGTGGTTAGATGGTTTAATTCTTATGGCAATGGCAGTATTGCTTATCGTTATGAGCGTAAAAAGATTTAAAATACGGTTATGAATATACGATTATTGATAGTAATGGTGAGCAAGGAGTTTAAACAAATGCGCCGTGATAAATTTGTTCCCAAGATTTTATTTGTAATGCCTATTATTCAATTATTGATTATGCCTTTTGCGGCTAATTTTGAATTGCATAATATTGATTTTGCTGTGGTCGATCGAGATCTGTCTACGTTGTCAAAGCGATTGACCGAGAAGGTCTCTGATTCTCCTTATTTTCGACTTTCTGGGCATTATGATTCGTATGCGAATGCTTTTGAGGCTTTAGAAAAGGGCGATGTCTCTGTTATTTTAGAGCTTCCTCCTAATTTTGAGAAAGATTTACAAAACGAGAAAAAGGTGAATGTGTTTATCGCCAGTAATGCGGTAGATGGGAATAAGGGGGGCTTAGGAAGTTCGTATTTAGCCAATATTATTGTTGATTTTAATCAAAATGAAGTGATTAATGCAACAGGGATAAAGCGAAAACCTCAAAGTCGGGTCACGATACAAAATGTAGATAATCCGAAGTTGAACTATAAGTATAATATGGTTCCAGGAATTTTGGGCATATTGATTATGATGGTGGGTATGTTTGTATCTGCGGTCAATATTGTAAAAGAAAAGGAAATTGGGACGATAGAGCAAGTAAATGTATCTCCACTTTCTAAATCCACTTTTTTATTGGGTAAGATTATACCTTTTTGGATTAGTGGTTTCATTTCTTTAACTTTTGGTATATTTATTACTTGGTTTGTCTATGGTCTGACGCCCGTAGGGAATCTAGGCACACTTTATTTTATTGTAGGAATATTCTTAGTTGCTTCAACAGGTTTAGGACTTACATTCTCGAATATTTCATCTACACAACAACAAGCGATGTTGACCGCCTTTTTCTTCATGGTGATATTTATCTTAATGAGTGGTTTGTTTACACCGATTAGTTGCATGCCTAAATGGGCACAATATTTAGATGTACTTAATCCTTTGCGTTATTTAGTGGAGGTCTTACGTATGATTTATTTAAAAGGAAGTACCCTTGTTGATTTATTTAGACATATTGCAATTATTACTACTTTTGCCTTGTGCTTTAATGCTTTAGCTTTACTAACGTATCATAAAAACAATTAGAAAATATGGCAGATATTGAATATACAGAGATAGAAAGCAAGATTATAGCTTGTGCAGAAAAAGAATTTCTAACGAAATGTTATGATCTTACGACCATGAGTGGTATTGCCAAGAAAGCTGGCGTAACTCGTACGATAATGAATTATTATTTTCGTACTAAAAAACGACTTTATGAAGTCGTTATTCAGCATTTTTGGGCGAGAGTATATGGCCAGATTATATTTTATCTAGGAAGTTCAGCTCCTGTTGATGAGAAGATGAGAAGTATTATAAATACGTATTTTAATTTATTTTCGGAATATCCTCTTTTACCTCGGTTTATTATTAATGAAATGCATAGAGATATCGCTTACTTATTTCAGATAGCTGAGACCAATGGTTTTGGGGAATATCTAAAGGCCGCAAAGGATATGCTTGAAAAAGGAGTAACTGCTGGTACGCTTAAACCTTTAAAGTTTGAAGATTATATCATGACTATTGTAAGTCAAGTTATTTTTCCTTTTCTGACAGCTCCTGCTTTTGGGCTTGATTTAACAAAAGAATCAGAAGAAAAAACGAAATTTCTAACGCATTGGAAAGAACAAGTCTACGAGAACTTAAAGAGTATGCTTACGGTTCATTAGTAGGCAAAACAAACCCCTTAGAAATGATAAAGTTCTATCATTTCTAAGGGGTTTGTTTTTATCTGCTATCCTTTTTTCTTATGTTGCTTGAAGGCAGGTGCATAGGTTGCCATCAGTACAATGCATAAGCCTAAGAAACCGATGATAAAGTAAGCCATTGATAGACTAAAAAATTGCGTTATTGCACCGATAAGTAAAGGGGCGATAAGTGATCCTAAGAAACTTATACTTGATAAGATGGTTAGCGCTAAGCCTACTGGAGTCTTCGAATTATCACCTACAAAGCTATAAATGGTAGGAACCATACAAGAGATACCTAAGCCTACCATCATAAAGCCAATTGAATTGATAGATACTTTCAAGAGTAGATCATCTGTACTTTGTCCTAAAAGCGAGGTCACCATAAAGCCTAAGAAGATTAACATACCAGCAAGGCGTAGAACCTGTCGTTTACCCCAAAGACGATAGGCTGTGTTAGTCAGAAAACGACCTGTAGCCATCATTACCATAAAGACTAAAAAACCAAGACGTAAGGATTCGGGTGCATTGACGACTGATTTGAAGTAAACCGCACTCCAATCAAACATAGCACTCTCTACTATTAAAGCAAAAACGCCAACAAGTCCCAATTGTAATAGGAGGCTTTCGGGATGTAAGAGAAAATCTACTTTCTTGAAGGCATGCTCTTCTTTTACTTCCGATTCTTTTTCATGATCTTCAAGTAAATACTTGCGTCCTAAGACGACTAAAGCTAGACAAAAAACTGCAATACCTAAAAAGTGCCAAATGGGTTGAACTTTTAGAATAATCATAACAAAACCAACCAGAGCCCCTACACAAGCTGCAATGCTCCATGTGCCATGAAAGAAAGCGAGTAAGGATTTGCCAAAAAGACGTTCGATTTGTATCGCTTGTGTATTGAGGGATATATCGCATAGATTCCAGAATACACCAAAGCAAAACAACGCTATACCGAGTACAATAATTTGAGAAGATAACCCTATGGTCAATAAAGAAAGCGCATAACCTACTATGCTTACTTGCACCATAAGGCGACTTCCATAGTTGGATACGAGGTATCCAGCCAAAGGAATAGCAATAAATTTGCCTACGGGGATAAGAAATAGGACCATTCCCCAATATATCGCATAATGTACACCGTAAAAATCTTTAATATCAGGAACACGACTTGCCCAGCTAGCAAAGCATAATCCTTGTGCAAAGAAAAAGGCAAACATAGCCCATTTGATGCGTAGGCTATTGGAACGTAATGATTCTATTTCGTTCATGGATTTATTATTTTTTTGTTTGAGGTAAAATAAGATTTAAACATACACCGACTAGGGCTGAAAGACCAATACCTGACATTGAAAAAGATCCAAAGTTTAATACGGCTCCACCTATTCCTACGGTAAGGGTGAGTGACATAATCACTAAATTTCGATTATCTTGTATATCTACTTTATTTTTGATTAAGTTAGAAATTCCCGCACTGGCAATAGTACCGAAAAGCAAAAGCATTATTCCTCCTAAAACACTTTGAGGAATGGATTTAAGAATGGCGCTTATCTTACCAATCATAGAAAAGACAATTCCTGTTACAGCAGCAATACGTAAGACTTGAGGATTGGTTACTTTGGTAAGCGCCATAGCACCTGTGACTTCACTATAGGTGGTTACTGGAGGGCCTCCTAAGAAACCTGCTACTAAACAAGCTAATCCGTCACCTAACATGGTACGATGTAACCCTGGGTCTTTTACAAAGTCTTTGTGGGCAACTGTGTTTACGACATAGATGTCACCTACGTGTTCGATGACAGGAGCGATTGCTACAGGGATCATATATAAAATAGCTTTCCAAGAGAAAGCGGGGTGTATGAAAGTAGGTAAACTAATCCAAGCGGCTTCTTTTATGCCCGTGAAATCAATTAAATGAAAGCAGACGGCTACGACATAGCCTACTATAATACCTGCAAATATAGGGATAAGTTTAAATAATCCTTTGGCAAACATGGTTATGAATACGGCGGTAAATAAGGATAGAAGAGCTAAAAGCCAATTGGTCTTCGCCATATTTACACCTGTTGAAGCTAAAGATAACCCAATGGTGATGATTACGGGTCCGATAACTACAGGTGGAAAGAGTCTTTGAATTAATTTGGGACCTTGCCATTTGATTACAGCAGACATTAAAAAATAGACTAAGGCTACGCCAACCATGCCCGAAAGAGCTCCTGCTAAACCAAATTGTTTACTAGCTTCAATGATAGGAGCAATAAAAGCAAAGCTACTTCCTAAAAAAATAGGTACTTTTCCTTTCGTCACTAAGTGAAAGATTAAAGTACCTATACCTGCTGTAAAGAGAGCTGTAGAGGGGTTTAAGCCAACTAATAGAGGAACTAAGACGGTAGCACCAAAGGCCACGAAGAGGAATTGTATACCTACAATTGTTTTACGTAAGGGAGAAAGTTGAAAATCATCCATGATAGGAGGTTTTGTTTTAAATTTTTGCAAAGATAAGTAAAATCATAAAAGTTTGGTGTCTTTAAACGCAATATATTGTATAAATATAAAAAACCCAACCTCTAGCACTAGAGGTTGGGTTTAGTAGAGAGAGAAAAAATATTTATTTTAATTTTTTTACTCGTATGTTTCGGAAACTAACTTTGTGTCCGTGTCCTAAGAAACCAATATGGCCTGTCTTGTTAAATAAGCCAGGATGTTGTTTGTGGTCCAACGTACCATTACCTCCTGCTTCACGGATATTACCATCAACGACAACGATACCATTTACAATTATTTTGATATGATCTCCATCAGCGATCACTCGTTCTGTATTCCATTCGCCTACAGGTTTTAAAGCTCCACGTTTAGCGGGGATAACACCATAGACGGAACCATGATATTGATAGACATGCAGGTTCGCATAGATGGGGCTTGAATTATCTAAAATTTGTAATTCCATGCCGACATAAGCTGCGTCACCTTTCAGAGGCGTACGAATACCTAAACCATTGTTCGCACCTGGTGTAAGTTTGAATTCAAATTTAAAATCAAAGTTAGCAAATTCGTCTTTGGTATATAAGTTACCGCCAAAGCTTTTACTAGGATGCATGGTGATCGTTCCATTTTCCATTCGATAGTTTTTTGTATCTCCAGTCCATTCATTCATATTTGTTCCATCGAATAACATCTTGAATCCTTCTTTCTTTTCTTCTGCAGTTAATTGAGAAGGCTCTACTTGTTTCAATTCTTTTATGTAAATATCACGATAGTAGACTTTACTCCCATGCGCTTGTAGTTCAATTTGTTCAAGAGGAAAAATAGGTTGCGTACGATCCCAATAATTTTCTAAGATAACATTATCGGTTACTAGGATACCATTAAGATAAACCGTTACACGGTCACCTATCATTTTAATATAGAAACTGTTCCATTCACCTAATTTATTATCTGCTACACAAAGAGGAGTGCTGCGATTTACTGAATTATTATAAAGACCACCAGAACCTACTTGTGCTCCAACATTGGTACGTGAAGTATCCCATATTTGTACTTGTGGTGTACCACGAAGATAGATTCCTGCATCAGCCTCTGGACCAGCTGGGTCAAGTTTCCAATCAAGATACATTTCGAAATCACCATATTTCTTTTGGGTACATAGATTATCATATCCATCTCCTACATAAGTAAGTGATCCATTTTCTACTTTCCAATCTTGACGCATGGATTCATCCGCCTTCGTTTGTGCTTTAGTTAATTTGCTTTCGCTCATCTGAGCACGTTTGATCGGATTTTCAACAAGTCCTTTCCATCCCTGTAAGTTCTTGCCATTAAAAATGGATACGAAGCCTTTTTCATCCGGCATTTCATTGATCATTTTTTCAATAGCGGAACGATCATAGCGAGCATCTTCACCCGTTAATAAACCTTTCACTTCATTGAGCATAGACTTGATATTATCTCCTCTATATTCAGGATGTTGCTGTGCGATTGTAAAGATAGCACTAGCAGCGGCAGCTTGTGTTCCTGATTGATGAAGGAAAGAATAAGCATACAATATCCCCATATAAGTACCCGTATGACCGATATTGCTAAGTATCATTGATTTTTGTTTATCTGTCTGAGCGATCTTCATCACTTTGCGAAGTGATAATAAACGATTTTCTCCTGTGAATTTCGGATCAGATACTAATTGTACATAGCGACTAAGTGCTTGCTCAAAGTAAGTATCATTCGCTTCACATATATGATAAAGCTTATCACAGACCTTAGTATCATTCCAAGTCAGAAGCGCATCAAAAGCAAAATCTTTAGCTTTTCCGTTTTCCTTATCAAAGCCCTTTTCAATCGTATCGAGAGCATCAGCTTCTTCCGTACTTGCTAAGATTTTATAATAGAGATAAGCGTTAGAAGATCCAGCTTGTAGCATACGACGCGAAATGGTTTGTACACGTTGAGCTGCTGGTTTCAAACGTAAGGCATAAATAATAGCTTCTTGAACAGCTGATATCTCATCAACAGGAGCTGTTTCTAACATGCCACACAACTGTGTAAAATCATTTTCAGAAACAACGTCTTTTAATGCTGTATAAGCCGCTTTTTGTACAGCAGGAGAAGTACTGTTTATCAATTCTACTATTTTGACAAAATATTCGTTTGCTTTACGATTGGCCAATAATTCGATACAAGCTATTTTCCCAGAATCAGAAGCTTTTCCCATTACAGATACCACATTTTGACTAATATCACCATCAAAAGCCATTAAAGCATCTTGTGCTAAAAGGATAATTTGCTTATCAGAGCTATCAAGTAAAGAAGCAATAGAAGGAATAACTGAAGTATCTCCAATACGAGTTAGAGCCCAAACGGCTGCTTCTACTAGGGGGTATTCAGGACGATTTAATTGAGCTAGGATCAGTTGCCTAGCGGTTAAATCAAATCTAATCTCTAAGTTTTTGATAAGTTCATGTTTGGCTGTATTTTTACTCTCACGACCGATCCAATTTAATAGATCTACTTGAGTATCAACATCAAATTTCTTAAAGTCCTTTAATAATTTGATATACAATTCTTGATCTGCATAAGGTGAAGCCAGATTTAACGCCGTATTACGATAGGCTTTATCAGAATCTTTGAGTGCTTTGAGTAGCAGTTTAATCCTTTTTTGGGGCTCAGTCGTTAAAAGAATTTGTAAAGCTGCATCACGACTTTGTGTACGATTGATCTTCGTACTATTCTTATATAATTTCTCTGCGTATTTGGTAACTACTTTTGTATCACCTTGTTGTGCTACTCTTTTGAGCAAAGTAATGTAAGCTTCGTTGGCACCCGTTTTATCTAATGTATAGTTAACTTTTTGAGCTTCATCGGCAAGGGTTTTAAGAGACGCTTTCGTTCCTAAATGCGCCAAAGCGTTTATTACACATTTATGCGTTTTTAAATCGTTAGCTTTTACAAGCGTTAGCATAAAAGGTTCTGCAGCCTGATAATGTATTTCAGCCAAAGCATTACAGATATCACGTTGTGATTTAGAGGAAGCCGTACTTTTTTTAAGTGCCGCTAGCAATGCTTCACCCGCTTTATTACTACCGATGCTCGAGAGCGCACGAGCACTTGGTCCGCTAAGCTTTTCATTCGCTAAATAACTTGTTAAAGCTTCAACACATTCATCTTTCCCTATGCGTTGCAATTGGCGAATTAAGAAGGCTTGCGTTTCTCTTTTATCTGTAGATTGGAGTGCTTCTAGATACGTTTTAGATAAAGCAAGACGTGCATTTTCGTCGTTAAGGCCAGAAACATAGTTGGTTATTCCCGAGATCGCATAATCCACATTGGTATGATCACCTTGATAGGGTGTATCAAGCATTTTCACAAGCATTTGAATTCCTTCATTACCCGAAGAGATGAATTCTTGCATCAACTGCTTGTAGTCTTTACTGTTTTGAGCTGGCATTTGTCCTAGCGCATCTGTAGCTATTGTTGTAGCGGTCCGATTGGCTGGTGTTTGTGCTATCGCCATATTACCTAATAGAAGTAATGCGGCGGCTGTAAGTTGTATTTTTTTCATTTTAGTTTCAACTATTAAATATTCCAAGGTTCACGAACAGGTTGGTCTATAAGTCGATTAGCTGCATCGTCATTGATAAATTGTAATTTAACAGGGTCAAAGTTTAAGGTGCGATTGAGTCGTAGAGC
>Ga0172378_10004693_pt1 | contig 12788 bp, 9 predicted proteins | sample GrowelOW332metaG_FD_119755 | JGI IMG/M metagenome (GOLD analysis project Ga0172378, IMG submission 119755) | Groundwater microbial communities from an aquifer near a municipal landfill in Southern Ontario, Canada - Pumphouse #3_1 metaG | ecosystem: Environmental > Aquatic > Deep subsurface >...
AAATTATATTTTCTTGCATAAAAAACTTATTTTATTTAAGTATTTTCTTTTAATAAATCACATAAAAATGTTTTTCTTGATAAATTTTCTTTCTTTTTAATTGCTAAATTAACTGTATAAACATTCCCTATATGATAACATCGTTTTTTAGTACGAGTTAATCCAACATATATTAAATTAGCATTTAACATAAATGTATGTGCTTTTGGTGTAATTAAAATAATTGTATCACAAGAACCGCCTTGAGATTTATGTATTGAAATGCTATAACCTAATCCTATTCCAAACATTTCTTCTTTGCCGTATTCAACTAAAACACCATCAAAATCAATAATAATTTTATCACCAGAAATTTTAATAATTTTACCTATCTCACCATTAGCTATAAAAGTTGTAGTAATATCATCTTTATAATAATTTGAATTTATTGATTCAATAAACAACTTAGCTTTATAATTATTTATTTTTTGAATTACAATATCATTTTCATAATATTTTATTTGTCCTATTTTAATATAACATTTAGTATTATTTAAACTATTAGGGTTGGCTATCTTTTGTAGTTCATTATTGATTTTTATTGTTCCTAAATCACCTTTATTATAAGAAGTTAATACTAAAATATCTTTTGGATTTTTGTTTTGAGAAATTAATTTTTTATATAGTAATAAAGTTGATTTTAAAATTTTATCAGACGATGTATTAATAAAAGCATAATCTTTATTTTCACCATAAAACAATATATTTTTATTTTCATCTTGTTTAGATATATATTTTTTACTATTTCTAACATCTGTTGCTACTGTCATTAGTCCACCTTTGCCATATCTAAATATTTTAGTTAATGTAGTAACAGGAATAATTTTGCTATTAATTAAATCATGTAATATATTACCTGCTGATACACTTGGTATTTGTGCCGAATCACCAATTATTAAAATTTTTGTTTTCGTTATATCTATTGCTTCTAACAATCTTTTAAATAAAAATATATCACACATAGAAAATTCATCAATTATTATTATATCTACTTTTAATTTACATTCTAAATTAAACCCCCATTTATCTGGAGGAGTATAATTTAATCCTCTATGAATTGTATAAGTTGGTTGATTAGTATATTCTGCTAAAACTTTTGAAGCTCTACCTGTTGGTGCAAATAATTTAAATGATTTATTGTTTTCTTTTAACATTTTAATTATTGCATTTGTTGTAGCTGTTTTACCTGAACCAGCATACCCATTTAATATTTCAATATTATAATTACAAATCATATTTAATGCATTTAATTGTTCATTTGTTAATTCAATATCATCTAAATGCTGGTATAATTTATAATTAATATCCCATTTGATATTATTATTTAAACTGTCTTTTAAAGTTTTAGAAATATATAATTCGATATTATATGTAGATTTTAAAGCAACTTCCATTTTTGCTTTATTATAATAAATTTCTTTATTTTTTAAACAATCTACAAAATAATTACTACATTCAGGAACTAATTTGTCACATTGTTTTTTTAATTCTAATAAATCCATTTTGGTGTGACCATTATTTTGATTTTCTTCTAATAAAAACATTATACAAGCCAAACATCTTTGTTGGCTTGATTTTAAATCAAACTCAAAGTCTATTATAACTTCTTTATTATTTTTAACGTTATTTTTTGAGGCTTCGTCAATTTGCAACAATATACTATCTGCAGTAATAAAACCAATTCTTGATAACCCACATAAACATTTATATGGATGATTTTTTAATTCATATTTTATTTTTTTTACAGATGAATATTTATCATACATTTTTTTTAACAAAGAAAAACTTAATAAACCTTGAAATTCACTAACTAAATCAACTAATACAAAATTTTGAATAACCTTTTCTTTAATTTTATTAAAAGTAATTTCTTTTATTCCTTTGGTTTTGTTTAAATCAATATCAGCAAGATCATTGTTTATAATCTTATCAACAATATTTGGATAAGCATTATATAAAACATTGGCTTGCATAGGAGTTAATATCTCTTGTAAAAACAATTGTATATCATATTCATTCATAGGTTTATCTCTGCGTATATTAATTATTTTATAACCATAACCGTATTTCATATTTTTTTCTTCTATTGCAGTAATTTCATAAGATTGTCCTATCCCTAATAAATGTATATCTCCATAAATTGTAACATTATTATATTTATTTAGTTTAATTTCTGGATATTTATTCTTATCTACGTCTATAGCATAAGTTTTAAAATTTTCTGAATTATATAAAATTTTTAAAACTTTTCCTTTAAATTTAATTTGATCTTTTATTGTATGTCACCTCACTTAATTACTACATAATTTTCTAATATAATTTCAAGTTCATCTGTTACTTCCCATTTTCCATTAATTTTTTTTCTTCTAAAATCTTTTTCAAAATCATTGATTTCTAATATTGAAAATTGTCCAAATGGATTTGATTTAAAACTTTTACTATTTTTTATTCTAGTTTTTATTTCTTTTCCTGTATTAATATTTTTTAATATTAAATAAGGTTTAGTTGGATCATTATAAGTAATAAAACTTATAACTATATAATATTTATTATTAATATTAGAATTTTGATAAATACTATATCCTAAATATTCTATCTCTGATTTAATTTGTGTAATAACATCTAATGATTTATTTTCAATTTTTTTGCTTAATTCTTTAATTAATCCTTTATTATCTATTTCTTTATATAATGACTTAGTTTCTTTATTAGAGTATTTTTTTAATAAACTTTCTGATATATTAAGTTGGTCTAATTTATTTTTATTAAATTGTTTTTTATTATAAAATTTATTATAAATTTCAACAACATCTAATAAATATTTGTTTTTCCCAAAATCAGAAAAAAATCCAAGTGTCACTAATATTTCTAATTGTCTTGCGTTTACTGAGGTCTTTATATTAATATCATCCAACAATTCAATAAAGTTATCATATTCATTATTTGATAATTCCATTAATTCACTAGCAATTTGACTATTACAATATTTAATTGAAGCAATGCCTTTATATATTGAATTAGTTGCTTTATCCATAGTATATTCTGCAAGTGATTTACCAAATTTAATATTGTTTATTTTTATTCCATTTCGATTTGCATAATTAATAATTTTAATTGATTTTTCTTCGTCTTCTTTATATATATTTAAAGCTGTTGTTACAAATTCTAATTTATAATAATATCTTAAATAAGCACAAGCATATCCTAAAAAACTATATGGATCTGCATGATTTTTGCTAAACAAGTAATCAGAAGCATCTTTTATAACTTGGATAAAATTCTCTATTAAAATATCTGATTCTTTTTTGTCTACATTATATTTTTCTTTCATAATTTTAGTAAATCCAGATTTGATTTGTGGCATAAATTTTTCTGTTCCTGTTTTTTTAGCAAAACCACGTCTAACAATATCTGCTTCACCCATTGTAAAACCACAAAATAAATGTAAAAACTCCATTACTTGTTCCTGATATACAAGATATCCTAATGTTGGAGCAAGAAAATCATTTAATGCTTTATGTCCATTATCACGATATATACCTTGAGAAAGTTCATTTCTATATGATGCTCCTGCTGGTCTAATAGCTCCATTTGCCATTGACATAATATCAATATAAGAAAAATTAGGATTAACTTTTTTAATTTTATTAATAGTTTCTTTTTTTAATATATTTTTTAAATAATCCCCAGCAAAATCAGATTCAAATTGAAAAATCATAGTACAATCTTTCGCTATATCATTCCAAACGTTTACATCAGTAAAATCCATATTATCAGGTGTTAATCTTGGAATATTAGCTAATTTACAAGTTTTATTAATTAATCCTATACAATCTAATCCTAAAATATCAAGTTTTACAAAATTTAAACCATCAATTTCTTTCATATTAATTTGTGATATAGGATTCTTATTAGTAGAAGTTGTAAACGTGCCAAAATAATCATCTATAGGAAATGGTGACACAACTAAACCTGCTGGATGATTACCTACTGATACTATTGTTCCAGTTACTATATCTACATATTTAAATAGTTTAGGATATTTTTTTCTCCAATTATCATCAATTACCCATTTCTTTTTATTATTCAAAGTTACAGCATTACTTATATTTTGTGTTTCATCTACTGACATTCCTAAGGCTCTGCCAATATCTTTAATTGCACCTTTCATAGCAATAGTATTAAAGGTAATAATATCGCAACAATACAAACCTTCTTTATTATATAAATATTCTCTAACCTTTTCTCTATCTTCTTTAAACCAATCAGTATCTATATCAGCAAGTGAAACTCTTTCTTTGTTCATAAAACGTTCAAAATTAAGATTATATTTTATGCTATCTACATCTGTAATCCCTAATATATATGCTATTATACTACCTGATACTGAACCTCTTGAATAACCATAATCTACACCTTGCTTTTTTAATGCAGTTTTATAATCTTCTTCTAATAATAAAAAGTCAACTGCATTATTATGTATATATGTATCTAATTCATATTGTATTTTTTCTTTATATTCTTGAAAATTTTTATATTTATTAATACCTCTATTTTTAATACCATTAATAATTTTTTGTTTTAAAACATCAATTGAATTATTATATAGTTTAGGATATTTCGCATTATAATCTAATTCAAATGTTTCAATATTATTAGCCATCAAATTAGTATTTTCTATCGCTTGTAAATAATATTTAGAAGGTATAGCATTTTGTTTTTCATAAGCCTTTATAAGTTCATCATAAGTTTTAAAAGTTAAATCCCAACTATCTTCGTTTTCAAATCTAACGTTTTTACCCTTTTGTAAAATGCTTCTGCCTTCTAAATGTATATCGTTTAATGCATGAGTATCTGTTCCTGCAATTAAAGGTATATTATATTTATCAGATATTTTAACTAATAATTGATTATAACTACATTGAGTTATTTCATTATGATGTTGTATTTCTAAATAACATCTGTGTTTATTTTTAATAAAAAATTGTAACATCTCTTTTTTTAATTTAGGAGTACCATTACTAAATACACCACCTAAACAAGCAGATGTAATAATTATATTTTCACTCGTATTGTATAATTGTTTAAATGTAATTCTTGGTGCATAATAAAATTGATTATTATTACGATTAAAAGATGTAGAAGATAATTTATTAATTTCTTTAACACCATTATAATTTTTCGCTATTAAGACACAATGATAATTATCTCTTATTTTTTCATCTAAAGTTTCTGTAAGATAAAACTCTGATGCGTGTATATATTTCATTCCGCTTTCTTCTATTTTTTGTTTTTTATGTATCCATTCAAATACACACCCATGTTCTGAAAATCCTAATGCTGTCATACCTAATGATTTAGCATAGTCTATATATTCATAATATTTAGTAATACTATCAATATTAGTTACACCATTAGACAAATCAGAATGTAAATGATATACAGTATAATTATTAATAATTATCACTCCTTAATTTATTAACTTTAACCACTCAAAATCTTCATCTTCATTAGAATTGTTATTGGTCTTTATTTGATTTTTAGTATTTATATCGCTAAATATTTCACCATTTTTTTCTTTTTCATATTGTTCTAAATATAATTTATATGGCTTATGTAAATTAGCTGAATATCCACATAAATTTGAAAAATAAAAACTATGTTCTTTTATGTATTCATAATCATCAAACCATATTTTTTCATCTAAATTTTTATTATATAAATTAGTTTTGTTGTGAATTTCATATATAGTATCAATAATATCTTTTTTTAAGTTATTTAATATTTCTTTATTTACATCTAAATAAACATAACAATCTTTAAAATCATATTTTTCTTGAATTTCTTTAGGCAAATTTTTAATACTATTTGTTTTAATTAATTCATCAATATATTTATCTATATCTGTATAACCTAATTTTTTTAACCATGACTTACAATTTGCTTTTAAAGAATTTCCTATTTTAATACGTTCAATTTGTCTTGTATTTTTTTTACCATTTATTTGTGTAATTGTAACCTCACTATATTTTAAAAAATTCCAACATATTTTTATTTTATTAATAGGAACTCCTAGTTGGATTAAACCTTCAGCATATAATAATAACTGACCTGCCTCTTTTAAAGCTTTATCGCCTTTATATATAGTAGATGTTTTCCAATCTTGAATTATAAAATTTCCTTCTTCATCTTTTCTAGCTAAATCTATATATCCTTGAAATATATTTCCTCCTATATTTATTAATATAAATCTTTCAATATCAACCTTATTATTTATTGCTTTATGATTCTTAATAAAATGCTTTAAATTATATAAATATTTTTGTTTAATGGCTTCATTTTTGTCTTCTGATGTTCTATCAAACTTTAAATTACTCATTTCTAATAATAATAAACCATCTTCAAATTCTTTTATCATGTCTTTATATGAAATTTGTTTTGTATAATATTTTTCTAATATATCATGGCACAAAGAACCATAAGCAACATAAGCTCCATTATTAATATCTTCTGATCTTTTAATAATATATTTTAAAAAATATTCGTATTTTGAAGTTTTATATGTATGAAATTTAGACCAAGACCATAACTCGTCTACGTTATATTTCTTTTTAATTTCATTTAATTGTTCTTTTGTTTTTCGTGGCAATTTATCACTTCCTAACTATTTATTGTTAATCCATTTTAAATATTTATTATGTTCTTTCTCATCATATACAATTCTATGTTTATATAAATAATTATAAATTTTATTATTAGCATCAGCTGGACTATCTTTTGGTTGCAACAAATCATATTTATCATATATATAGCTAACTTTTCTTAGTCTATAAAATTTTTCACATATAAATCTAATTTCATTTATATCAATATCTTTATCTAAAGCAATAATAATTTCATTTACATTTAATCCTAATATAATTCTAATTTGTTCATCTGAAATAGTGTGACCACTTAATGCAACTCCTGTTTCATCTAATCTACTATGTCTTTTTAAAACTGATTTTTCAGCTTCAAATATTGTAATCTTTTTTTGTTTTTCAATACTTTTTCTATTTTCCCATAAACCATATAAATTAATAGATTTTGGATAAGATGGAGTTAAATAATATTTTTTTATATTTAATTCTTCATAATTTTGTATAGACGTTCTTGCATTTGTTCCTAATAAACTTCCATCTAACCAATATCTCAACGGAATAATTGTTCTTTTATATTTATAATTATATCCGAGATTAAATTGTTTAATTGTTTTAGACGTAATTCCTTCTTTAAAAAAATCAATATGTATATAAGGTACAACATCATATAACAAATCTTCTTCTTCGTAAATGTTAAAATCCAAAACATTACATTTATTCTTGTTGTATTTAACTTTTTTAAATATTGCTAATGGATCAAATTCTTTCTTTTGTATTAAAGAAGTATTATAAGTTAATTTTAACCCTAATAATTTATGCAAAAATTTTATTGTATTTGCAAAAGAATATTTTTTATAATATTGAATTAATGTTATAAAATCAGCACCATCACCAATATTTCTTGTATTATTTACGCAATTTAAATACTCATTTAAATATATATTTACAGCAGATGTATTATCACCATCAGGATTTGCACAAGTGATATAGTCACATCTATTATTATGATGATATTTAATATGATGACAACCTACTGATTGTAATATATATTCAATTTTATTTTCTTTATATATATATTTTTTTAATTCTATTGCTGTCATCTTACCACCTTATAATTAAAAATCTAATGGAACATTTGTTATTCCTATTTCTTTAACTATGTTTCTACTTAAATCATGCTCTAATACAATTTGATATTGATTAGCTGAACCTTCACGATTTTTAACAATAAATATAATTTGATAATGTTTTTCTCTTTTTAATTTGACTGGTATTTTAGTAGATTTATTCTTACCATCTAACTTATATACTTTTAATGGTCTTTTACCGTCTGTATATTCATCATCAAATAAATCTCTTATCATCAAACAAGTAGAAGCTACGTCTACAATATTTTTTGCCATACCTATATTAGATTGAGTATAAAATCTTTGTTTAGCACTTCCCTTTTCTAATTGAAAAGTGATTAATATATGTAAATTTTTTGATTCAGGCTTAACTACATCGTTAATATCAACCATTGCTTGTTGCATTTCCAACCATGCTTGATTACTTACTCTGCCTGTATCCATTTTAAAAGTGTCAAGCATAAAATATTTTACACCTAAACTACTAAATTTTTTTATAACTTTAATTGCTTTAGAAGTTTTATAACTATTAAAAGGTATAATTGTTATAATATTGTTTTTGGTTTGCTCTTCTAGCCATTTTGCACTTTCTATTAATTTTTGTTTGACTTCGTCTGTATAATTGCCATCTCTTACTATATGCTTTTGTATATCATATTTTAAAATATTATTACAAATAAAAACTAATAATTCTCTTTGCCATTTTTCTAATCCGTCTTCGTTTACCATTATTACTATTTTTTCTTTTTTATCTATAATACTAGGTATTACAGCTGTTCTTGCCCAAGTTGATTTTCCTACATTACTTAATCCCCCTACTAAAGTAATCGAACCTAAATATTGACCACCTGTTTCTACGCTTATCATAGGCATATTATAATAAGGCAATCCAACTGCGAATCCTTCATCAAGTTTATCTATTAAATCATATATCCCATCGCATATATCATATACTTTTATGTCTTGGTCTACATTAACAAAAGTGTGATTTAATAATGCTTCGTATTCATCATATATTTCTTCTGCTGTCATATCACAAAAATCTGATATTCTTTCATTTATTGCAAACCCATTTTTACCTAATAATAATACAGCGTTCCATTTTCTTAATTCAGAAATATACCCATCTAAATTTTCTGTTTTAACATATGTAGTAGCATTTATAATTGTTTCATAACCATTATATTTCTCATATTTAGATTTAAGTTTTGGATGTTTTTCTAAATATAAACCTATTGTGATATCATCTAAAACACTTTTTTTCTCAACAGTTACTAAATCATATAATATTTGAAAATATACTCTCCAAATATTATTTGTAAATTCCTTTAGTTGTAAATTATTTTCATATAACAATTCAGGCGATTTATATAATATAGCAACTATATTAGCTTCGCAAGCTTCTTTAAATTCGTTTACTTTTTTTAAACTTTCTAATAATTCTTGTTCAAAAGCTGTAAGTTTTGTTTTTTTTGTTGTATTAGATATATTATCACCTTATTTCCATATTTTTTTTAATCTTTCGTTTTTAATTTGTTTTGTTTTAGTTTTGTATTTTGCAGAATTATTAGAAAATTTATTTAAATTAACATTTTTAGTTTTTTCTTTTGCAATTTTAGCATTTTCAATTCTTTTATAAACATCATTAATATTATTTTGTATTACAGCAAATATATATGATATTTTTTGATTTTCATTATCAAATTCTTTTAAACTCATATAATAAATTATTTGATTTTTATATAATTTAAAAGTTGTTAATATAATACTATATTCATAAAATTTATATTGCGAAATTATAATTCCAATTGTCTTATTAATTTTATCTTTTACTGATTTAGGAAGTAATTGATCTTTTTTATATCCTAATATGTCATGTATTATATCAAAAATTTCATCTCTACATTTTAATTCGTTTTGATGTTTATCATATATTTCTTGAGATTTATAATAATATCGACCTATTTTAATAAATTCATTTGACTTACCCTTTTCTCCTGTGATTCTACAAACTACATTATATGCCAATAAATTTACCTCCCTTTTGGGAGGGTGGAATAACCACCCTGTTTTAATTTATTATAATGAATTAATATATGTAATTATCTCATCTGCAACTTTATTATCTGTAATCTCTAATGGAGTTCCAAATCCATTTTCCTTTGAAATTTTAAGTATAGGTCTTAATAAATCTACATTTGATTTATTTGTTGTTATAAAATTTTTAATAGTATCAATTTTAGTTGCCAATTCCTTTTTAATCCTATTTTCCTTTTCTTTTTCAGCAATAATTTTTAATTTTTCTGCTTCAGCCTTTTCTTGTTCTAGTTTTGCTTCTTCAAAAGTTTTATCTGATTTAGAACGTTCAGCTTTAATAGCATCTGTAAGAGCTTTAATAAATTCATCTGCTCCAAAATCAATTTCACTAACAATATCAGCAAAACGTGATCCACTATCAACAGCTACATTATCATCCCTAAATTTAATTTTTCTAGTTTGTTCTGCAAGTTTATTAACAGTTTCATCTCTCTTGGTAACTATATTCTTTTTACCTGTTTTTTCAGTAATAATCTTTCTATCATAATAAGCTAATCCCAAGAAATGCATTTTCTTTTTTAACAAATTAAAATATACTTTTTCAACATCAGAAGTTAAAGTCTTAAATGTCATGCCTGAAGCAATGTCAGTTTCTTCTTTATTTTTAACATGACCAATTATAATGACTCTTACTCCGACTTTATCTAACTTATTTATAATATTAAACATCAATTCAAAAGCTTTCTTTTGACCTCTTTGAAATCCACCCCATGAAGCATCAATAGTATCTACCCTTTTTTCTGGGTTGTTTCTATTCCAAAGTCTAATAGCTTCTTCTTCAGCAAGTTTAATCCAACCATCATATGTATCAGCACAAATTACTTTTAAATCAGGATAATCAGAAGTTTTATTATCAACTATATCATCAATAATATCTTCTAAATCACTCCATTCATCACAATCTTCATATACAATTCCTTGAATTGCGTCTGCTCCTCGTTCGCCTGCCAACTCTAAAAACATATATCCATCTTCGCCTACAAGCTTTTCGCAAACTTCTTTAATTAATGTTGTTTTACCAATTTTAGGTTCACCTAATAAGCATATATTGTATGCGAGAGGATCAATTCTTACTTCATTTTTCTTTCCGTATTTTCCCATAAATTATATCTCCTTTTAATTATTCAAGATTATTAAGCCAAGCCATATCATCAGAATCATCAGAATCATCAATGTTATCAACTGTATCAGTATCATTTACTTCGATATTCTTATCTGATTTATTATTTTCTGTATTAATCATACAATCCAATAATAAATCATCTTCAGTATATTTTTCATCAAACTTCTGAAGAACTGGTGTTTTATCTTCGCCTACAAGCTTAATTAATGGTTTATTAATTACCATTCTTTCATAAGTCTTACTATTATCAGCACATTTTGCTAAAGCTTCTTCTTCTGTATATGCACCAATTTCAACTAAATCTTTAATATCGTCTGGTAAATCATCAAAAGTTGTATTTACAACTGAACCACTTTTAATAAATTCTCCTTCAAAAGTAATCTCTGTAACACCTTTTTTTACCTTAAATAATTTGTTAATAATCTTATTGACCTTTTCTTCTTCTATTCCATTAGTATCATATTCAAATGTTTTTACAAGAGGAATAAATGTCTTAACTGTTTGACCATTCCAATCTTTATAATATTCAAGTATTTTTGCAGTAATAGGCATAATACCTGTTTCTTTGTCAATCTTTTCAGCACTATCTCTATCTAAAAGCATAGTCTGAGTAAATACAGCCTTGTATTTTGATTTATCTTCAACCTTTGAAAGATAAATACTCTTAATTTCTTTTTCAACATTTGTATGATTATTATAAGGTGAATACTTTAAATTACCTTTTACATTAATAACCATACCATCTTCAAGAACTTCTTTGATATATGAAATAGCATCATAAGGTGTTAAAAATCTCTTAGTAAATGTTTTATCATTTTTATCTTTTTCAATTCCTATTTTAATAAAACACATATCTCCAACATCTTCTAAAATATTTTCATCAAATCTGTCTTCCCAAGCAATTTGAAATTTATTATCAAAATCATCTTTGCCATCATCATCTTTACCATGCACATAAATTACATTGTCTCTATCTTTACCATAACCACCCATTAGCTTAGCAAATATAGTTCCATACTTACCACAATCAACTCCAAGATTAAACAAATTATACACCCAATCTGACTTAGTTGAATTTTCATCAATCTTATATGTATAATCATTAATCTTTGCTTCGCCTATTAAATTAAACGATGAAACCCAACCTTTCTTTAATAACTTTTGCTTTTCATTCTTTTTTGCCATATTAACATTTCTCCTTTTTTAATTTATTTATTTTAATTTTTAATTAAAACCTTTGTTATTAATAAGGTAATAGCACATTAAAATTACCTTCTGTTAAATACCTTTCTATCTTCATACTATCTAACAATGAAACATTCTCTTTAGATAATACACCTAAACATTTGCTTAATATTTTACATTGTTTACAAGTTAATTCGTTTTGTTTTGTATTTAAAATTGTTCTGATATTATTTAAAGTTCCTGTTTTTCTAATTTCAGTTTTTGAATTATATATTGTTTCCACCTCCTAAACAATATGAAATGATACTTTTATTTAATTATCTCACTCCTTATTAATTCTTTCTAAAATTTCATCTATATCCGTTTCTTCACTTGTTGTAACTGACTTATCATAAATAATAATTTCTGTATCTTCTTCAGGCTCATAAAATGTTTCTAAAATTCCTAATGTGTTTTCTACTCCCATTTCAAAGGCTTTAAGTTCATTTTCAGTCATACCTTTTGTCATTTTCTTAATATTATTATTAATAATATTTTTTATATCATAAACAAAATTACAACGAAGAAACCTAATAT
>Ga0172378_10004694_pt1 | contig 12788 bp, 23 predicted proteins | sample GrowelOW332metaG_FD_119755 | JGI IMG/M metagenome (GOLD analysis project Ga0172378, IMG submission 119755) | Groundwater microbial communities from an aquifer near a municipal landfill in Southern Ontario, Canada - Pumphouse #3_1 metaG | ecosystem: Environmental > Aquatic > Deep subsurface >...
GTATTACTCCAGATAGACTTAATAAACGGCAAAATGGGCAGAGATTTAATGATGGTAATAAATTCTATACATTGACAGCACAGGATCGTCATGGAATTTTGACTAAAGGATATATCCGCAAATTAACTCCGGTTGAATGTGAACGTTTACAAACACTTCCAGATAATTATACATCTTCTATTAGCAATACACAAAGATATCGGACTATTGGTAATGGTTGGACAGTGGATGTTGTTGCACATATATTAGGCCACATTGGATTAAATGATGAATAATATGGGTATTACATCTAATAGTTGATTTAAGAAATGTGTTAAAAATGGATATTCAACACGCTATAAATGAAGCTTATAAAGAAGCTAATTTCTGTAATATTGGTATAGTATATATTCATATACCAAATACACAAAATGCTTATGAAATATTTGCAAATAATATTGTTGGTATAACATATACACGAACACGATCTAATAATATATGGCATTATGAAACTTCTGGTCTGCGTATTCCTATAACCGAATTACTTTCTGATAATTGGAAGGTTTATCCGAAACTTTAGAAATCTTTATATTGTATAATATCATTGTATTATACGCAAGACTGTATTGATCAGTTAGGCTCAGTTTGAAACATCATCTGTTAGACGTATGCAGAAGATGATAATGTCAAATTGGTGGACTTGAATTGAATACGTCAGGTGAGATTATATGACAGAAAATAAACCAGAAACTAATCTTGATGAGCGCAAAGAACTTTTAGAATCTCTTATGGAAACCCCTGAATGGAAAGCGGTTTCGGACGTTGGACTTGATCCAGTTGATGTTTTAGCTAAATACATCGATACTGCGTTTAAAATGCATAAGGATAACGCAAAACCAAGACTCGATTTTGTAATTTCGAGATTTAAGAACGAAATTAAAATTGCCGCGGCTGTTGATAACCGTGGAATTATTCTCGGTACCGTCGATGAAAATTTCGAAGATGGCTCTAGCAAACGTAGACCTGAAACATTTGTTGTGCTTACCAACGATGGAACACTTAAGAAGGTAGTTACGTTTAAGCATGATATGATCACTCAGTCGGGTATCTATACACTTGATTTGGATTTCGATGCTGAAAAGGAATCGTATATTGCACGTAGTGTTCTCGATCGTAAGGATCTTGTTAAAGACCCGATTGAATTTTTCGGAAACAAGCGTATTGCAATCAGACCGTCGTCTAGCGAATGGGATGATGGTAGTATTAACACTAGTAAATATCAGGCTGTATTAGTTCATGGTATTGTTACCAGCATTCGTCCAATTCCTAAGTTTGCAACAAACGAGGATGGCAAGTCTACGATTATTGGTAATTATCCAATCTATCTCCCGAATTGCCGTGAACCTGTTCCTGATATGCAGCCTATTCTCAGAATTGGTTTCGGAGCAGAAGGCACAACAAATTACATTACCACCACCTTCAGACAGTGTACATTTGGTAACCCGTACTTTGGTGTGTCTGGAATGTCCGATGCATTTGCATATGCCGTAGAAGCCGAATCTGACCCGGAGAAACAGATTGAACTTATCGAGCATATGTTTATTGGAAAAGAGATGGCAATTGTCGGATACGTTACCAAAATTAATCAGTACACTGATAAAGAAGGTAACGAGACCAATCAGATTGCAATTCGGGGTATCGCTTGTTTAGATTTGGATCCAGAATGCAGTGGATTTGCAGAAATTGTAGAAGCACGGCATAACGTTCCAAAGCCTACTGAGATTAAAAATCCTGTTGCAAAGACTGTGCCTAATTCAAGTATTGCACCGGTAACAGCTGTAAATAATCAGCCTGACGTTGATACAACTCCAGCTTCATTTGTTAATACACCAACTAATGTTGGTAATATTATGAGTGTAGATGCCGTAATTATCGAAGATGCTGTCGAACAGGATGTTGAAGAAGATGAAGATGATAGTTCTAAATATCCAGATTTTGCCACCGATCCAGAAGGATTCTCAAACAAAGTCGTTGAAAATATTTTGACTATTATCAAAATGGTACATATCGAACAGAGCAAAGTTACTGTTAGTTATGTCAAGAAAACTCTGATGCTTGAAAAAGCGAATGTTCCTGATGCAATTTGGAAAACCATTGTAAACATTGTCAAATCGTCAATGTAAACCTGAGGTTAACATGGTTGTAAAAATCGGAGAAACTTCAAATCCGAACCAAAAATTGTTCGAGGGTATTTTACCCGAACCCAATTTTTATTCGGAAGGCAAACTGAGATTAGCTAGAAATTTATATTGTCAGCAACCGGCTCCTTGTACTGACGATGAATTTGTTAAGTTTATTTATCTTTCTTACAAATATCAGTTCGATCCGGTAGAAGGTTATATTCAGTGTGTAAAGTATAAATCTAAAGACGGCAAAAACATTCCTGCGAATATTTTCCTTGGTAAAGATGCTTTGCTTGCAATTGTATCTCGTCAAAAAACATTCCAGGGGATTCAGGCTGGCGTTTTTTATCGCAATCCAAACATTATTACTCAGCAAAATTCGTCTGGTGGTCCGGATGAAAAGCCAACATATAGTGTTTATAAATCCGATAAAGTTGGCAAACCTATTTTATATGGGTATGCTATTATTTATCGAAGCGATAGATGCTGTCCAATTTATGTCGAAGTTGCTGCAAAAGAATATCATCGTGGTAACGAGATTTGGAATACCAAACCCGAAACAATGATTAAGAAAGTTGCAATCTCTCAGTGTTGTGAAATTGCATATCCGGAAGAATTTACTGGAGTGTATTTGGCTGAAGAATTTGATATGGAAACTGATAGTGATGGTAATATTGTTCCAGTTATGCCAACTTATTCAGTTGGTGCAATTCCAAATCCAGACATGATTGCCGAGAGAATTAATGCAGAATCAATCATTCCAAAAGGATTTGAAATTAGTCCTAAAATGAACATTATTGATATTGATAATGTTCCAGAAAATGATAATATTGATATTCAATATGTTAATGCTAACGACGTTATTAGAGATTCTAATGTTAATGCTTTAAAATCTATGACGGCTGTTGACGATCTTATTAATACTGAAATCTTAGATAAATCCAATAAAGCTAATTTTGGATTTTAAAATAGATATTATCTATTATCTATTTTCTTTTTTAGATATGTTTATATGGTTGTATGACATAAATATATATACCTAATTTATCAATCGTGTAGATTATGAGGATATAATGTCATTTAGCATAAACGAAGAATTTTATAAGTATCAGTATTATTGTATGGCTGTTGATAATGGTAATAATTCATATAAAGCATATTGTGTTGGATCTACATCTGGTGAAGCATATGTAGCTTTATATAAATTGGTAACAGTTCCAGAAAATATGCCGATATTACCGAATGGTATGCCTATAATTTATGACAATTCGAAAAATATGATAGACTCAATATTATCATATTTTGAATGTTATTGGTGTTCAAAAGACTTGTATGATTATATAAACACGCATGATTATGATAGATATGGCTATAGTGTATCTGCACATGATGGATATTTGGATATTGAACAAATTAGAGGAATGTTATAATGGGACTTGATGTTTATTTATACTGGGAGAAATCCCGTGCTGAAATTGAAGCATATGAACAGAATATAGAACGTGTTTCGAAAGAAGCTTTTGAAAAAGCTACGGGTGGTGTCGATTATAATGTTTTGACATTAGACGAAAAGAAAATTGGTTGGGCTGCAGAAAAAAGGGCACTTGATAAAGCGTTTCTTTCAGATGGTGTTCCAAACGAATTACAACGCGATTGTACAACTTTATCCAAAATTGACCCTAAACATTTCTTTAAACTTGGGTATTTCAGATCTTCATACAACGATAATGGAATAAATAATGTTTTGTTAAAATCTATTGGTGTTACTTTATATGATATTTTTGAAGTAGGTGTTGATGATTATATATTTACACCAGATTGGTCGAAAGTAAGAGATAATGTTGTATCTGCAATAGATAAATATGGTAAATTTTTACATCAATCTATGTGTTTTACTACCGTTAAAATTGATACTATGATTGATACTATATCAACCGAATCTGAAGCTTTAAAAGAATTTCTCAGACAGTTAGATATCCGCAATAGTAAATCCGATGATGAAAAGGAATATTATTATACGAATTATTCTACAAACAATGGAACTTTTCTTATGAATGGATTATCCGTTCACGGCGTATTTTTCGTACCGGATAAATACGAACGAAATAAAAACGATGTAATTTTGATTGTAAAAAGCAAGAATTTTGTCGTTGAAAATGATTGGTATTATGTAGCTTTGCAGATTGTTCTTGAAACAATAGACTATGTTCTTGCACAGCCTGATCCAGAACATTATGTATTACACTGGAGTGGATGAATTATGAGACTTTTATATTTTATTTAGTATCATAATCATATCCATATTCGGTTTGTAACCCATTTTCTATAACATTAAATATATATACTTTAGAGTATAATATGTAGTGTGAGGAAACTTAAATGGATTTGAAAATTGATAAATCGATGTCTGAAGAAGAAGCTCTTAATATTGCTCTCGACATCATGAACGATAGTCCCACGAACGATGAAACTCTGAAAGCGTTTCTTATACTCAACAATATGGTGATTTCAAGAATGCGTGCGAGACATGAACTTGAAGGACGTACTCAGATGGCTATGGAAGCTGTTGGGAAAATGTTCTAATTTTTTAAATCTGCGAGGAAATCTAAAATGAAATTTTATGATTACGTTACCGAAGAATTGATTGCTGATCTTAAAGGTGACGATGCAATTGCACATTGTATAGATTGTAATGCTTCAATTATTATTAATGGTAAAGTTTATTGTCGAATTGCTGCGGTAAATGAAAATTTAATTACCGAAGAACTTGCAAATAGTGATGAAACTTGTTTTTACAGTGGTAGCAAATGTAGGTTTGAATTAGAAAAAACCATACTTGTTGATGGTTTTGAAATTCCATCTAATGCAGTTAGGCATATAAAAGGAAGATTGTTGTATCCATGTCATGGTAATGAAGAATAAACTACTATATTATAAATATTATTACTACTAATATGTATATATGATATCAAATAAGACCGAAAATATTGGAAATTTGTGTTTAAACGAACCTGATAAAGTTTATGATAAATTTTCAATCGATCTTATAAAAGAACTTATTTTAGCATATTCTGAATTAACATCTTCTATTGTTTTATTATTATCTGTAATAGATAATTATATCGAAAGTCATGGAGGAGATTGTCAATTATCTGATATTTCGAGAATATATGACAAATATAAACAAATATCTATTTTATATCAAGAATGTGAAAATTCTCCGGTTAAAAACTTTTCTGATGTACGTATCAAATTGAATAGTAGTGATAAAGATATTATATTTGAAGTAATAACTGTCATTGGAAAAATGTATGATATATATAATAAATATCATATATTTTATTCAAAGGAATGATTTATTCAATATTTTCATAAATATATTGACACAAATCTACAAAGAATTTATCTTTCCAAATTTTAATATTTTCCGGTCCGGCAACCTTGGCAGATGAATAATAACATTCGTATAAATTATTATGAAACAGTGAATTTACATCTAATACGTTGTAACATACATTATCGAAAATTGCTTTATCCATATCGATAGTATTGTCGTAATTCCAGTCTTTGTATGCATAGTTATATGATTCGTCCTGGATATCCATTATAAGAAATGTCTGTTGTCGGATATAATATTCCAAAAATTCTTGATAATTCATGGTATATTTATATTATAATACTCTAATATAAATGTATCATACAATGTAATGTTATGTTCAATAAATATATATACTTTAAGCTCCAATTATATGTTATAGCAACGGATTTCAAAATGACAATCATTGTAACAAAAATCGAAGATGAAATACTTGTATCGTCACCATACCATCCTGCATTGCCCAAAGCTGCAAGAGCAATTGGTGGATCGTGGGATGCATCTAAGAAAGTGTGGATTTTTAAAATTTCGGACGAACATCTTGTCAAGGCATTGTATCTTGATGTTTATAATGAATGGGAAAATGCAGAAACCGTACGTGTAAGAATTACTACACATTCGTCTATGCGGAATGTCAACGATTCTGTATATATTTGTGGAAAGCAGATTGCACGTGCAACCGGACGTGATTCTGGAGCACGGACCGGTGAAGATGTTAGATGGGTATCTGGCGAATTACCATCGTCTGGTGGATCTGCTAAATATTGGACAACTTTTGTTGGTGCAGATAGTGTATTCGAAATTGTGAATTTCCCATCGAATGCATTAGACAAGTTATCGGAATTGGCTATAGAGTCCAATTTTGAATATGCTGTCGTCGAAGAAGAACTTAACAAAAGCGTCGATGTAACGTTATTAATAGCAGAACGTGAACACTTGATGGCAAGAATTGCTGAAATCGATAGACTTCTCGAATAACTATATATATCTATATATTTTTTAATATAACTATATATATCTATATATTTTTTAATATAACTATATATCTATATATTTTATATAATTTCTTTTACATTATGTAAAAGAAACTATACATTTAGGAAATTATATTTTACAAAATATATAATGTATATTACATAATATACAGTTTATTTTACGTTGATTATGGAAATTGATATCAGTAAGTATATATAATTATAATATATATTGTATTATGGAATATATATGGTTAAAACTATTAAAATTGTAATCCCTGATGATAGTATTAACATTACTTTGTTTAAAAAATATAAGTATGTTGTTGTAAATGCAGTGTATTATACTGGTAAATTAAAATCGATGTATGTTTTTAAATATGATGCCGATATCAAAAAGACTGTAAAAACCATGTGTCATTCTTTACCAGTCGATACTAAATTTGTAGATTCTGGGAGTTATACGTGGATTCCAGCAAAAGATAAAAATGAACATTTAAATTACATCAATTGTAATATTATGTGTATGATAAACAATATTTCATATTATGATAATAAAATTACCGTGGAATGTTATAAATAATTATTTCGTCAAGTATATATATGCTTGATATCATTTATTATAATGATATTTATGCTTATTACGATAGAAGGTATTGATGGATCTGGTAAAAGCACACTTTTTAATGGTTTGAAAATCAAACTTGCAGATTTGAATCCTGTGTTTACCAAGGAACCTGGAAGCTCTTTGGTTAATACATCGCTGAGAAAAGAAATTGCACAGAACCGAGACCCACTTGCAGAAGCTACATTATTTGTTGCGGATCATGTTGCTCATTTAGTAGAAGTTGTTATTCCTGCGTTAAAAGAAAATAAATTGATTATTTCGGACAGATATACCGATAGTAGGTTTGTCTATCAGGAACTTACCCTTACTGGTGTTATAGACCATCCATACGAGTGGTTACAGCGAGTCCATAGTGGTTGGACTATTGTACCGGATTTTACGATATATCTTTCAATAGACCCTATACTTGCTGTTGAACGCATTCGGCATCGTGGTGGTAAACTTGAGCATTTTGAAACAATTGACTTTCTCACAAAAGTTCATGAAGGATTTGTAGATCATTTTAAACGTGATTATAACCGGCATATTATATTTGTAAATGCATCGATGTCACAAGAAAAAGTTTTAGAAACAGTAGAAATTATAATTCGTGAAAATTATTCTAAGTGCGATTGCTAAAATATTTTATATATTCTTATATTTATATATTCTTAATATCAATTATATAATGGTAATGTTTATATAGTATAATATATATACTTATATCATGGAATCTGTAAATTTTTATACATATATCTATGTATCTTACATAGATATGTCACCAACTTTAGAAACTGCCAATGATCATGAAATAATGTCATATCTTAATGATATAGATGCATTTGATGAATATTTCAATGAAGATTATACTGGCACTAATCTTGATGCCGTTAATGAATTTAGAAATTTCTCTCAAGCTGAATTCAAAGACTTTTATGGTAATTTTGATAGTAATACACCTTCTTACGAACAATATGTACGTGGTATTATTGGAGAAGATTATCAAACCATGGAATTCCACACCGAAGATAGAGTTTCTAAATTGAACCGGAAATTAGATATTTTCAATGTTACTTTTGGATATTACTCTAATGTTGGACTTAGATTAGATATTACCTCCGATAAATATTCGCTCGATACTGAGTATGGTTACGAAATTGGATGTAAAGCAATTGCATCCGATTTTGGTATTGAATTATCAGATGTTCCGAAGTTTATTCAGAATGAAATTGACATTATTAATAATTGGCTGAAAACCGTAGCCATTCCGATGGGTTGGAAAAAGTATTATATTTAATACCAACATTTTTTTAAATTTAAATATGTTTATATAGTAGCAAATATATATACTAATATATGATAAATATAAATTTTGAAATGAACAAGTATATTGATACATATACTTGCACACCAGAATATTTGGCTCCTACTTTGAAAGAAGCAACAGACTATATGATACACATATATCTTTCTGAAATTTACGATGATTCGGAAATTGATGAAGATTTGATAGATGCAATGGTATTTAAAAATTTGTCTAATTCTGAATTAAAAGAATTTTATAGTAAGTTCGATCGTGATACCAAAACTTACGACGAATGGGCACAATATATTATTGATGAAGATAATCGGTTCATAAAGGACGATATTGAATTGGAGTTTTGTGTTTTAAACGAAAAATTGAAAGTGTTCCAACTTGTAGTTGTACCTGGTAAATTTGATGGGTATAAAATAGATGCCGTATCTCCAAAATATAACATAGATATTAATTTTGGATATATAGAAATTGCAGAAGATTTCAATATTAGTTTTGAAGAAGCTGTAAAGTTAGTTCAATATGAAATTGATACCATTAATAAATGGTTGCAAACTGTGGCAATGATACGTGGTTGGCAAAAAAAATGAATATCATTTACAATTTAAATTTTCAAATATTTTTATATAGATACTATTAAATAATTATATATCCTATACTATTGTGTAGGTATTAAAAATGGGTACTAGATGTTTTATCGGAATTGAAATGGAGTCTTTTGCAATTGTCGGAATCTATAATCATTACGACGGCTATTTGTCGGGTGTTGGAGCTACTTTGTTGCAGCATTACGACGTTGAAACAAAAGTTTGGAAACTTATCGGATGTGGTGATAGATCGAGTCTTGGCGATATCCCGGAAAGAGGACTTAAACTTACCAAATTGGCAGATGATGATGCTGATACATATTCTAATGGTCCGTATAACCTCGAAGATGCCGTTCCAAGATTTGAGATATCTGTAGAAGCTATTTTTGCCCATCAGAGTGATTTTGAATATGCGTATGTATATAGCCACAAACTTGGAAAATGGCAGTATGCAACGTATAATGATTCCAGACTCAAAGATTTAACTTTTGATGAAATTAAAAAAGAAGATGAATAATACTATTTTTGTATTATTTTACCAAGATGTACGATTTGTGTAAATCATTTTAAACTCCAATATGAACCCTTTTCTACTTTGTCCTGCACGCTTCAAAGCATCATCATCCGTTTCAAAAAGGACTTACTCAAAAATAATAATATGTAACATAAGTATTTAATTTTATGGTGATAAATGGTTATTCAGAACTTATTTTCATAAATTCCGAATTTTCGAAAATTTGAATGTTTGATAATCTATCAATTTCTTGAATAATATCTGGCCATGATATTTCCCGACAAAAGATATTTTTATCGTCGATATAGACATCGGCACTGATTTTCCTGGCGTCGTCTAAAAATTTGGCAATTCTGGATGGATCGTTTTCATTTACATAATGATATTTGATACCAGATTCATTCAGATATTTTACGGCATTTTCCAGATGTTCTTTTACCCGGCATGTGTTTACGATAATTGTATGTCCATCTGAATACAATTGATTGATACAGCGGGCTGCATCGGGCTTTAAATCGATTATAGTTGGATAGTTAGACTCAACTATCGTGCCGTCAAAGTCAATGGATATACAGAGCGGTATCATATATTGTTTCCCAACAAATCGTGTGCGGTGTCTCCTGCATATAATTGATCGATTTGTTTAGATATACGGTGACCAATGATAGTATTGTCAGGAAGTACCGTATAAGGCTGGAACAGTAATTCGTAGTCCATGACTTCATTCTCGACACTTTCAAACATTGCTTTGAGTGTAATAACCATTACCCTCCACCGGCGACGTTCTTCAGCTTCGAATTTTTTCTTATCATTAACCTGATTACCGGTTTTTGCAATTTTAATTTTTCCCATATCCATATCGAATCTATATACTCGATCGTGATATTTGAAGAAGATTGCCGTTAGAAAATCATTCTGCAATACACTAAAATTTTTAGCTCCGTATTTGATACATATCTTTTCAAGATCGGCTTTTGACCGATTTACAGGAACGGTAGTTCCAGCTGCATATTTAGTTGCCATTTTTAATTTCTCCTTTATCCGAATTTTCGTCGTAGATTAGTTTAAGTTCAAATACATACAAATCTGTCATATCATCGTACCGGAATTTCCGATACATTTCTTTTAAGAAATCGATCCGGTTTTCGAATCCCATATCTATCCATAACAAATAGCTTGGTATTTTAAATTCAAATGGGTATATATGATAGTTGTCTACAACCGCATATACTCTGTTATCAACAATAGTTATATCTCCAATTTCGTTGATATAATTCGTAGAAATTGTAAATATTTTATCTATACCATTATGATTAAAATTCCATTTGATATCATTCGAATCCATGTCAATATCAAAGTATTTTGTCATAGTTACACTACCAACTCATTGGTTTATAATATTTGATACTTACGATATATATATCTTTTTATTTGCAAAAAGTTTAAAAGAGTATTAGGTATTCTCGGTATAATCATCTATAAATGGAACTTCTTGCATCATTACAACATATACCGATTTAAATTTATCGGTTCCAAATGTACATTCGATATAATCGATATATTCTGCTTTACTACCAAATCCTTCGGCTTCCCATAAATAATCGTCATCGTCATATATCTTATAAATAGGCATGGTATAATAACCATTTACAAAATATATACGGTCGTTAATAATAGTTATATCTCCACACTGACCTGAAAATTTCTTTTGGAGAACAGTAAATTGATGTGGATTATGTGATAAATGACGATCTAAATTTTCACGTGTGATATCAAGTTTAAACTGACATTTATATTTGCGACTCTGTTTACGTTTTTCTTCGACAATTATCGACAAATCGTTATCAATAGACATATTCATAAACTTTTCGTAATTTGGACCTTCGATTTCCCGGCATAAAAAATCGTTAATATTTCCATCTGTTTTTGGAAATAATTTTGGCGTTCTAAAATTAGTTGTCATTATTAATCACATATATTATTTTACATTGTTTAACAATGTATCGTAAGAAACTTTTTCTTGATCCAACAATTTAATTAACATTGTGTAGTCTTGAGAATCGGGTAATCTACATGCTAATTTTTTCATAGCTTCGATTCGATTATTGGAATGAAACAAATCTTGTTGTAATACATTTACTGTTTTTGTAAGAATTTCAAATAATCTTGGCTAGATGAGATGTCATATCTCCGTAGTTCATCGAGTATATTCGATAGTTTCCAATTAATGATAGTATTATGTTGAACTTCCGGTTTAATAATATTGTAAATATTATTAAATGTATTGCGATTGATTTTAAGTTCAATATTATGTTGATAATTCTTCAAAAAATGTAATTTGTTAAGTATATCTTTGAATTTCATTTTATCACCGATTTTATAGATATACTATTGTTCATGCGTTAAATACAAACGTTTCTTTGACTAATCTAAAATCATTGAAAGTTTTATCAAACAGCAATAAACTTACTCCTCTACTAGTTGCGGCAGCAAGTATAGCAACCGATTTATCGTAGCTAATCATTACTGAATTGTTGTGGCTATCGAAGATCTGGAAATTTTCTTCGTTAAATGTAATTCTAGCTCCATTTACAAATCCAATACTATTCTCGTAAATCTGATACTGTTCTAGTGCAATATATGACTGGAATAATGCATTTACGGTCTGTTTAAGTTCACGTTTTGATGGCATGTTTTGTTTCCTCTGTTCTATAATATGATATGTTTCATAAATATATATACTTATCTATTTTTGGAATTACAATATATTTAAATATTTTATACGTGTATAATATGTCAGATGAAAAATGGCAATTGATTTTAATAATTTTAAGAATTGTGGAGATTTCAAATTAGTTCAGTATGGTAAAGTACATGCTGCTAGAATGGAATTACGAATGATATATGGTCCGGATTATGATAAAATTAAGTTTATAACAAAAGATGATATAGATTCCCGTATCAAATCGAGGAGTCGAGAACAACCGGTTTTTGAAATAGACGAATTTTCAAATGTTAGAGGTAATGAAAATGCATAGAGAAGGGTTTTCGTTTGGACCACTGGAATATAAAACATCGCATATACCAACCATGGGAGCTTCTAATGGCGATCCACACGTTGATTCTATATTAAAATTGAAATTTTTATTGATAAAAAATTAAATAAAAAAGAAGTCTGTTAAACTTCTTTTAAATTTTCGTCATATAATATTTCAATACTTTCGTCTATTATTTTAATAGTCCTCCTTTAAAC
>Ga0172378_10004696_pt1 | contig 12786 bp, 10 predicted proteins | sample GrowelOW332metaG_FD_119755 | JGI IMG/M metagenome (GOLD analysis project Ga0172378, IMG submission 119755) | Groundwater microbial communities from an aquifer near a municipal landfill in Southern Ontario, Canada - Pumphouse #3_1 metaG | ecosystem: Environmental > Aquatic > Deep subsurface >...
AATTGTGAATTTGAAACAGATTGTATTTCATAATCATCTGTTGATCCTTGAACACTAACAGCAAACATTAATGTTTGAGCAGAATAGGATATTGATGTTGAAGAAGGATTAACCGAAATAGAATCCTGAATCACTGGTGCCGCAGCTGCCTGAACAATAGTTACTGAAGTTGAAGGACTACCAGAAGCATGTTGTAACACAACGATGCAAGTTCGAGATGATGTATTTACATTTTCAACTGCTACAACCCGAAGTTGTGTTTTACTTATTTTTGTTGCCGTAAAATTAGAATTTGAAACCGATTGAATCGTATAATCATCTGAAACACCCAATACCTCAACTGTAAAATTAGCAGTAGTTGCAACTGCTGGTATTTCCATTGAAGGCGGAGTAACTGTGATTGAGTTTTGAACAAAACCCTGAACAACTTCACAAGTTGCATTTGCAGTCAATGAAGAATTAGAAAGCACAATAGTACAAGTTCTGTTACTTTGTGTTGCATTTTCATAGCAGATAACTTTCAATCGACTTGCTGACTCTTTAACAACTACAAAATTAACACTATCGGATACAGAAGAAATAACATAATCCGTATCTGTTCCAGTTACAATAACATCAAAATAAACTATATTTGCGTCCCTTGAAATTAAAAAATTAGGAGGGTTGATTGTTATGGAGTTTTCAATTACAGTCGCAGTTTGATAAATTAATAGTTCTCGATCATTTACTTCACCACTTGTATCTCTTACAATGATAGAGAAAGATCTATTTTCAGATGTTGTATTTGCAGTCAATGTTTTAACAACAATAGTCGCATCACCCGATCCGGATTGTGTACTAAGACTAAACCAATTCGGAAAATCACCGGTTTTCGGGAGGATAACCCAGTTTGTGTTCGCCTCAATAGTAAATGTTTGCACCTGGCCAGCTTCATACGTAAAAACCAAGGAATAAGGATTCAATCGCAAATAGGCTTTCAATGCTATTGTGATTTCATTGTCATCCGTTACGATCTTAAGACCTTGACCGGCACGTAAGGTTCGAAAAACAAGATTTTTGGTTAATAAGTTAGTTTCTTTATAAACAAAACCTTCCCCTACACCAATATTTTCACCGCCTATGATCACACCGCCAGATTCCAACGGTTCCCATAATTGAGTATCAAAATTGTAGACCTTACGAATTTTTTCAGTGGTATCAAACCATATCACATATTTTGACTTTGGAGGTTGTGGAAGCCATACAATTGCTGCAACCTGACCCAAATTTTTTACTTTATTAGTATCGTCCATTATATTTTAGATATTATAGATAAAACAAAATTCTGTTGTATATCGTTTTGATAATATACAGGATTAATCCGATTATTATTATCAACAATAACTGAACCATCCAATGATCTCACTATAAAACCACGCAATCTAGGAACATATGACATGCTGACCGGAATATCAGATCTAGGTATAAAGTATTGATCTGCAATATATTTTATTTCTGGTCTTGCTTTAATGATTCCGAATAAATCATCCCATTCAACCTTTTGACCTTCCGCCCAAAATCTCCAATCTAAATATTTAGATAACTGCGTCTGACAATTTAAAACAAAATCATCAAAATCCGTATCCTGTTTTAATTCGACCCTAAAATCAATATCGATATAAACTTTTCCGATATTAACAAACTCAATATTAACAACCGTACTATCAAATGTTGAAAGATCAGATAGTGAAAGATATTTAACAGCTTCTTCCTGAAGATAAGAAAGTTCATCCGTCGTGAGGTCCGAACCATCCTGTGTTATAAGTCCGAGTTGAGTAATTCCTTTTGAAGTTTTTCTCAATCGTCTTACATTTAATATGTTATTGTTTAATTGTATCAAAATTTGTAACAATCGACTAAGGGTATCAGTCGCAACAAGATTAAACCCTTCTGTAACCCTTGTACGGAAAACATCATCTGTTTCAGCATCACGACCACCACGAGCCATAATATCATTGTTTACATAATAGTGACCCGCAGGTGCAGAAAGTAATTTTGTAATCGAATTTGGTTGTACATTTTGACTTTCACCTTGAAGTAAAGATCTAACAAGTACATATTCATATCCGGAATAACCGATTGTCCAGTCTTGACTTGCTTTGAATTGGTATCCTTGAGATGTGACAAAAATATTTGTTTCTTTATTATACATTGTTCCGTATTCACCCACAACCCTTACAAACGTCGAACTGTTCATCGCACCCAAACGTCCAGTCAAACCATAACGCTTAGAAATGAGATCAAGATCTTGAGCATAAGCCCATTCAGGAAACAAGTCACTTTCAATCAGTGCTGAATCCTTCATTCCGCGTTGAAAAACTTTACCTACACCATAGCCTACACCGTTCAGAATACTGTTATCTGAAATTTTTGTAATCTTATCCGTTTTATTAAGTAAAGACTCAACAAAAAGTTCTTTTACCTCATTTGCTGTAAGTATCTTAGTTTGCATCTATACTATTGTTTAATAATAAAACATCATTATTCAGTTGACTGTAAAACTCAACTTCCATAAACAAAGCATCTTGCTCATACTTTGCGTTTTTTAGAACAAAGGATCGTATAGTATCATCCCTATAAATTGATCGATTTAATTGTCTAAAAACAACAGGAAAAGCTGTTGCTGCAGAAATCCTATTCTGCATTATTGTCTTATCGATACCATCACTCGGAAATTCAGGATTATCATTCTTTAAAAGGGACAGTAAAATATAACAAGTTTGTTCAAAAGTTTCACGATAAGAAAGTGTTTTTAAATCATCGTTTTCAAATACAAAACTTCGATCCATATCAATGCTATAAACTTGTTCACCTTCCAAACTACCAACTACAGTGTTTAACTTTAATCTTTTTCCAACATCTTTATAATTGAAAGTGAAACTTAATCCCCCATCTAAGTCATAAGAATTCTCACGAATACGATTCTTTACGGAAATATCAGTAAAACCAGAATCTGTTGATGTGTAACCAACTTGAGTGGATGCATTTTCAAGTGTTTCATGTTTTTTAAGAACATAGGAAATATTCTGTCCTACCGTATTTATCTTAATAGCAATATTGGATTTCAACCATTTTCCAAGGTTTAGATAAGTTTGTATTTTAGATTCAATATCTTCAAAATAAGACAAAACATCCCAATATTGAAACGTTTTTAGATTATCACCATATTGTTCAAACTTTTCATAAATTGAAGAACATTGACTTGACAATGAAAATAGTCGTCCAAATTCTTTAGAAGGAAGTTCTTCAAGATTTCCATTATAAAAGTTTTTAATCACAATTAAATCATTTTGCACAAATGAATTAAACTGATCAAAAAAATCCAGAAGATCAAATCCAAAAAACTTCTTAATATTTTCAAACGGCGTATTCATTAAAAATAACTTGTCATTTTATTTAAAATATCTTGTGAAACAACAGCAAGAACCTTGTTCGTTATATTAGAACTAAGTGACTCTTCAGGAATATCTCTTACCGCAGATAACGGTGCAAGAATCGTCATTGTCAATATATAATTCCACATCATATTCGTTGAAAGAGTCATTTCATAAGTTACACTTTCTGGTTCAACAAGATAGCTTTCACCAAGAAGATGATTATGAAAAAACAACATTCTTGATTCATTATCTTCACCATCCCGTTCCCGACTACGCTGCAATAATGTTTGCATATACTTTACACAACCATATCCTGTTTTTATTGTAGAACTCATAGAACCTTCTGTACGACGTTCTGCATCTCGAGTTAATGCTGCAGCCTCAAAATCAATATATTGATCTCCTACAAGAATTTTGAAACTTTTTCCGAATGTACCTTTAATAATCAATTGATAAGGTATCAAATCTGTTGTTTTCAAAATCGTAAGACCCATCAACGTCTTTTTGATATTTGTAGAAAATGTTTCTCGTTTTGTTATTGCATTCGGAGTTACAGGAAAAGAGAAGAAATCAATTGTCGAACCGTCATCCCCTTTTAATAATTCAAGTGATGTATAGTACAATTCAAAATCATTTGGAAATGAAATGGAAAGATATGATCTTCCCGCTGTTTCCATGATCTGCATTGCCTGATTCTTAATGATTTCTAACATATCTTTTTAAAATAGTTCTATAAATATATAAAAAATACATCAAATAAACAATTTAGGTCCAGTAAATAATTACTCCATCCTTATTTTCACAATTCGAAATCAAGAATTTATTGTGAACTATAGAAACAAAAAGACTTAAACAGGCATCTGCTGATCCACCTGAAAAACCTAAGTTCCAAAGTGGATCAAAATCAACTTCTGTAAAAAAAATAGGAGTAACAACTACAATATTAGTATTCAACATCCCACTTCCAAGTGTTGTTAATAATATATTTAATGCATCTGGAAATACCGTTCTACCATTCATCATATTGAGCGATAGTTGTAATAAACGATTCTTAAATGCCGTGATTGCAATTGATACAGAAGTTGATATAGGTATCACATCCTGACAATAAACAGTAAAACAATATCCAAGTCTTTCAATAGATTCTTCAAAAGTTGACGGAAAACCTTCAAATAAAGAACTCAGGGGATCACCCATTTTCTGAAATTCACTTTTAAGTCCTATCGGATTTAACATTACTGCAATTCATTAAGTTTAGAAAGGCATGTTTTAAGTTTTTGTTTTATTGCAAGAAAAACTGGTGAATTAATCGGCACACCACTTGGCCCAAGCATTGTCGGAACAGTTAATTTTGTAATTGCATCTAAAATCTGTCCCAATAAATCAACTAATGTATTCCCCAAAACTGCATTTTCAAGATTTTCAGTTCCATGAATAATTTTCTTTCCAGCTTCTGTCTGATGTATGTTTTCCGCTCTATCAGTTATTGTATTATCTGATTCACGAAGAATCTTAGATTTTCCTGCTCCGATTGCGCGTTCAACAATCTGTCCGCCTTCTGATCCACCTTTTACAACAATATCAAGTGTACCTTTCTTTCCATCTCCACGAATAGCTGAATAAGTCGTATCATAGATCTTATATAAATAAAACTGTCCAGGTAATAATAATTGTCCTTCATCATTTAGTTTGAAAACTGAAAAAACATAGGGTAAATTTGAAGAATCAATAACTTGATATAAAATTCCACTACCAAATAAATTTTCTCCTTCAGGAAAATCGATTAATTGTAAGCACCAACGATCAATCTTGACATTGTGATAATATCGTCCATTTTCATCTACAATCGAAATCTCTTCTTTTTGAAAACATGTCTCGATATATTTATCAAAGGCAACATCTGACGGTTTAGTTACATATCCAATACCTATATTCATACTTCATACTGCTTTTTTTGAACAAAGAAATTAAAAATAGACTTATCAACAAAAGATGTCCTATCAGACGTCATATTAGAATTAGTTGCCTGTTGAAGATAAGCTTCATATAAAGTTTCTTTCATTCTTTTTAAGTCTACAATATCAAAATAAGAAACTTTCTTTTGAACCTTGCTTCCTGTACGACTTCCTTCATTGTTGTATTCATCAATATCAATTGATACACCTTCAATATATTTTTCAACCATACCACGAGAAACAGTAATCAATGTCGAACTTTCTATATTGTCGTTCATTATTGCCACATCCTGTGTTACACTTTCAACATAGAAAATTTCCCGGGTTGGGAGGATACGTATCCAAGTTCCCTTTTTAATTGTTCGATCAACAGAACTTAATAATATTGTTCCTGTCCTTGTAAAGGGTAAATAATCAGATATTTCAACCAAATAAACTAAATCATCAAGTGCTTTTTTGTGAAATGAAGAAAAGTCCTGTAATGTTTTTTCACCTTCAACGGTTTCAAGATTAGAATAATTTGTCGAGATATCTAAGCATTTTGAACCCCAGAGATTCACATATTCATCAAGTTGAATGATTGGACAAATCTGTGCTCCCATTATATTATTACTTCCAAGCAGTGTCTGATTCGGTGTCAATTTAAACCAAGTATAAACCTCCTGAGTGAAAGAAAGATTCATTTCTTGTATCCTGTATCCTTCTATGTTCATAAACGGTCCAGTCTTACCTAAATAGTCTGTTATCGAAGAATATGAAAAAGGAGGTTGTCGAACAATTATATTATAAGAATTTCCAAGTGTTTCAAAAATGCATTCCACAAATGGAAATTGACAGATATTGTTAAACAAACTAATTAAGTTTCCATCTGGTGCTGTTGCATTCGGATCTACGATCCTCTTATTCGCAACATTTTTATCTATATTGAGTTTTACAAGTTGATATACTCCATCCTTATCCTCCCGTTCTGTATATGCAGCAAACAATGTTGTTTGACGATTTTGTGGTAAAACACCAAGATTACTCACGATATTAAGATAGTAAGAAAACAATTCTCCCAGTTTTTTATAGCTCTTTCCAAACAAGGTTAAATATTCACCGGATAATGTACGACGTAAAAGTTTATTACCCAGTTCACTTGTTCCAAGTATCATACGTCCTTGCATTGCAGGAACAAGTGAAAGTGGAAAGAATTTTGCTTCATCATCTTCAAATAATTTGCTAAAATCACGTCCTGTAACAGATAATGTGACATCCTTTGTGTTGAAATTGCGGGATTCAATACATTGATCAACCAATCCAAGAAGATCATAAATTTGAGGAAACAATTGAAATGGTTCTATTTCAAAAGAACTTGATATAGCATAATCACTTACTGATTCAAATTTTAAGAAAACAATATCATTCGGAGAGATAAGTCGCGAAAAATAAGATAATGGATTTTTTGTTTCATCATCAAATTCTTGAACTGAGAAATAAACATTACTTTCCTTATAAGACTTAACTGTGTTCATGTAATTTAAAGAAATCTCAAACGCGGATGTTTGCATATAAGAAGTCATCTTTACATGATTAACAAAAGGTGTAAGATCAAGAACTTTATCAAATGAACGCGAATATATCCAAACTATTGCTGAAGGTGTAGAAGTTATGATATTCGACCCCTTAAATGAATAAGGATTATAAGCTGGATCTTGAACTAATTTCTGACGTTCAGTTTCAAAAAAGAAAGGAATATCAACAACTGAAGATATATCATTTGGAGAAACAATGTCCTCATGACGTCGAAGAAGTCTGGATAAAGGTAAAACAACAACTGTTCCAATTTTTATTTTATTTTCTTTTCGATCGGCCTCCAAAATCCAATGTTCCTCTATTCTATCTTTATTAGATAATCCTGTCTTTCCATCATATGACAGAAAATCATTATATGTAAATTCTTTACCAAACGCAAGAATCAAACCATTACTATCACCAACTCCTATTTGATTATTTATTGTATCAACATCACGAATGGTAATCACATGTTCTATATATTCCTTACTTGCAACAGGTTTGTTTTCTATTTTTGTTTCATCTGGTTTAAAAAGGGGATCTTGAGATGGATCCGGTTCTTTCGGTATTATGAAGCCCCTCAACCTACGACTTCTAACTTCTCCGACCTCAACTGTAAGGTCATTCATATGGGGTGTTCCTTCAGCTGCATATGAATATGATCGGGTTGAAACAACCCTTGATCGGCGTTGACCAGTACCACCAGACACATTTCCTTCAATACTAGTAAAACCAGTTCCAGAAACTGAAGACACGATACCAGCATGACCACTCCAAGTATACTTTCCATTCGATATACCTGTCCAAATCGCAATTGCTCCTACAACTGGTGATGATGAAATTTCAAAACCAAGTTTTGTTGCTATCTGAAAAGAACCACGTGAAGAACCAGTTAATCGTTTTGCTTTACTTTGCCAGAAACGTATTTTAGATTTTTGTGTTTCAGAAGATGCTTCAGACATCATCTGTTCATATCCAAGTATCCAGCAAAGTTTAGAAAAGTACATACACCAAGCCTGACCAGATTGCCATCCTGCAGATTTTATCTCCCGATTGAAATTTGAGGAATTAAATCCCTCTTTTGAACTTCCAATCATAACCCCAATATAGGATTGCGCTTTTGAAACTATTTCTTCACCGATCATTATCTCTTAGAATTATCTTTTGTGTTGTTTGTTACAGGTAGTGGTGTCGGTGTGTAGTTGTATCTTCCACGACCTGTGATAGCATTATATATATTATCAACTGCTCCTTTTAGATCTACAACTTTTTCAACTACATTATTTTGAAAGTCAGTAGTGGTTGCTTCTCGTTCTTGTTTTGATGTCGTTGATTCTTCAGCTCTTTCAAACACTTCTTCTGTTGAAACTCCCTTTTGATAATTCTCCCTAAATGCTCCCAACCAATCCTCATTATTAGCATAAGCACCTGTAATCTTTGCAGCCATCGTTTTAGATGTATTGAAGAACTGTGAAAAGTTTTCAGCAAACATCTCTGCATTGTTTCCGCTTACTTGTTGTATGATTTTCATCAAATTAGGGAGGTACTGTTGATTTTGTTCAGCAAATGGCTGCTCCTTCATCATCTGTAATTGATATACTGTTGCTTGAGGATTGACTTGAGAAAGTGCCTGATAGGCGAGTGCTTCCATCTGAGGTGTTCTTTGTTGTTGAAGTCCGTCATAGATTTTCTGGAAAACATTACGCAGTACATCCGGGTTTTTTAACGAGGTATCAAGCGTTGCAAAAGCTTGCATCATCTTTGAATTAACTCCTACATTCACTTCCCCAAGTTCCTCTAATTGTTTTTGTGAAATCGAAACAAGTAGCTGAAGATTTTCACCAAGTAAAGAAAAATCATTTCCACGTGCCATACCGGATGTTCTCATATCACCGGTTACTTGACGTAAAACTTGTTGTAACGATTGATCATTACCACGTAATGTCCGTTGCATTCCTCCAACCTGTTGGTCAGATAATCCGAATCCACGTTGGTATCCCAATGATACTAGTGTTTCACTTAAACTGGCTTGTGAGCCTTTTGAAAGTGAAAGTTTTGCTCGTTCACGTAATATATCTAATCCACTAAAACCAAGATTTTCTGAAATCGATTGTGTTGTATCACCGAGTGTACGATTCGTTCCAGTTGATCCTTCAGAAGTAACCGGTTGTGATATCTGTTGTTGTGCTTTTTTTATTATATCACTTTCTCCTAATCCCAAAATTCCATTACTAGGGAGAATAAGATTTTTTAAATAATTAAATGGAGTGTATTCACTTGATGAAGTTTTTTCTCCTTCTTTTATAGCCTGTGCTTCCGCATTTTCACTTCTACGCCTGAGAATCAAACCAGGAAGTGCCATCGGACCACCTAGAATTAAAGGAACGACCAACTTTTTTAAATCTGTAAACCAATTTCCTTCTTGATTAACTTGTGTTTCTGTAGCCTTTTTAGACTCCTCAGCACCTTTTTGAACAACTCCTGATATATTATCTTGATTTCGATCTACCGTCTCTAAATCGCGTCTATTTATACTCTCATTTAAAAGGTCCTTAGAGGTGAAATTCTGTTCATTCCTTAAACGTTCATAATCGACTGATCCACGAAAGAAATTAGTATAATCTTCTCTCCTTCCTCCGAACAATTGAACATTAGTAACTTCGGCTTGTTGTATCTGATCAACCTTATCTATACCCAAACCGATAGCTTCAGAAAGTAAAGAAACAAGTAATCCCCAAGGTCCAAGTTTACCTCCGGCCATCATCATTGCTGATCCAACATTGCTTCCTGTACTTGTCGCCATTCTCAAAGGATCAGTTTCACTAATCGGACGAAGAAGATTAGCAAGAGCAAAACTTTTCCAGTCTACACGACTAAGGAATCGTTGCATTTCAGATTCGGGAGTCTGTTGTGCTGTAGTTCCACCTTTCTGTTGTGATACCTCTCTTTCTTCCCTTAACTTATCAAGCAGTTCAGAGAGTCCTTTATTTTCACCTGTTTCACCAAGTAAATCAAGTAAACGTTTTGATTCTGTTTCAAAATCAGTTGCATTAAGAAGTTTAAGTTGGGAAAGCATTTCCCTGAGAATCTCAACTTGAGTATCACCACGATACTCCCCTATACGAACTTTTCCTAATTCCGTTTCATATTCAGGATTACTTATTTCTCCAATAACTCTTTTGCGCTGAAGATCTTGTCTCTCAAATCTTGATTCTATCCGATTACGACGTTCAAGTAACTCAATTTCTTCTTTTAAGAATTTAAGTGTTTCATTTCCAGTAAGGTTGTATTGCTTTGCATCCTCAATCAATTCATTCATAAAACCAGAAGCATCAGTACGAATATGATCTAACCCGTCTGCCGAAAATTGTATTTTTGTTTCTTCTGTTGCCATCTGTTATAGTTTTATCTCATCAAGATTTAGGTTGTCGTATGCTGATTGTGAAAATTCATCTTCTCGTGACTTGAGAAAATTTCCTTGACCAGGTTCATATCGATCATTTACATTTTCTTTTTTCAAAGCCTTTTCATAGATCGAACTATATAGTTTTTCTTCCATGTATTCAAAATAAATATCTTGAATATTCGCTTCTCGATGTTTTTTCGAGTTGAATGGTATATTGTATTTTTTTCTATACCAGTGATCAAGCGGATATTCAAGATTCCATTTAGCAATGACTTCATTGACCTCATCTAAGGTCAAACGTTCATCAAACATTGTTCAACTACATATTTACTTTGTTTCCTGAATCTTTTTTTGCCATTCATATATCCAGGGGAGAACTTCTCCACCTACAACTTTCATCACTTCCGTAAAATCATCAAACCTTAAGTCTCTCAATCGATCAACTTTTAAGTCTTTGACTAAATCAGGAATAAGAACTTCTGTTGCTGCAAGAACTTTTAAAGAAAGTAATACAGTCATTTCATCTGGTAATTCAGTAAGTAATAACTCCCGAATATAACCTTTTGAATACTGCATCTCCTTAACTTTAATGTCGATCAGTTGACCAACCGTCGGAAAGTTTATTTTATAACTGTTTCCAGCTATAACAACCATCTTCTCACTTACTGCCTTTTCTTCGATCATTTTATTTTATGTTTTAACCTGTTATAAATGGTTCAAGGTAACGACCTGAAATATTAGTTGCTGCAATTTGGTTTTCTGTTATCTGAAACGTTTTTGAATCAAGATAACAATTTGTTGCAACACCTAACTTAAACTTACTAATATCCGTTACTATAGACCCATTTGTTGCTGACGGAATCTTAGAATAAACATGTAAGTTAACAGGTGTTTCCTGTAATGTAATTGTGTTCGCAAATTCCTGAACTGTTGTAGCATTAACTGGCCAAAAAGGATTAGGAATTGATCCAAACTTTTTCATATCAATCATATAGGATGATGCAGTGAAACTGCAACGAACAGTCAACGGAGGAACCTCACTTAATGTCAATTCGCCTAATCCTTGAACTTCACCACGTTGTACGTTTTCCGTAAACTGGAGATCTCGGATCTTTCCTATTGATATACCTCCAACCTCAATAATTGCAAGAGGGGCGGATAAAACTTTGTTTTCATTAGCACTACCTGCTGTACCTGGCATATCTGTATTGTTTTAAATGTTAATCAATCATGAAACCGGTAAAGAACATAAAGTTGATCTCGTAAGACGGCTGGAAGTAATAAGTTACAAAATAAGCATCCTGTTGACGTTCAACAGCAATGTCAGGATCAAACTTAGAAATCAATCCTCTCGTTACTCTTTCACGTAACTTAATTGTTACCCAGTCTTCCAAGTATTCCGGAGAAACAGTCGATATTGTTACTCCACTTCGTTGTGTGAATAATTCTTTCTTTGCAGTCAGAACCAACTCCTTATTCACTTGTTCTGCAATCCTTCGGCAAGCAATAGAATGGGATGTTCCATCCGGATTAACTAATTGCTTATTGTTTTGTAATGTATTAATGCCTTTTAAAATGACATAACGCAAAAGATCTTCATCATAATATGTTGTTAAAATACCTGCATCCAAGCAATCTTCTTTTTCATTATCATCCATATCATGAACCAATCCTACAATGTCAATTTCTTTGAATGTTGCAGGAACTTGAGGTGCAATACCAGCAACACGGCCAATTATATAAGCTGCATGATAGTATGCTGACCAAGTACGTTGATTTAATGGTAAGGATTGTGAAAACCTTTTTATACCTCCATGAATCAACCAAACATAGTCTGAATCATAAGCTCGAGCAGAAGCCTGGGATGCTGCAAAATCAGTTTTTGTATTACCACCTGGAACAACAAGATATTGATGAAAACGAGCTACATTTTGGCAGAAGTCTTTCAATTGAAAGTTGACAGCATCCTGATGAACCTTATCTGTAAGAACAAAAGAAGTTTGAAGATTTTTACAAACTGCAAAAACTTCTGTATAATCTGTTAAATAAGTTTCTGTTCCTCCAGTTGCAAGAGCAAATGTAGGAGTTGTTGTGATTGTAGTTGTTGCATCTATAACTCCTGTTGTAGCTGATGTACTTACAAACTTAAAACCAAGATTGAAGTTTGAATCAGACTGCAACCAAGTAACAAGATCTTGAATTGTTGTTATTTCAGGAGAACGAGCTACTAAAGTAGGTTTTGCTGCAGCTTTTGCTTGTGTTACTTCATCATATGAAAAACTATCATCAGACTTCAGTCCACTATATGAACCAACCCAGAAAGAAACGATCAATGCACTCTGATTTCTAATTCCTTTTGAAAAACTTGCTCCATATCCTTTTAACAACTGACTACCCAACAAAGTTCCGACTGAAACCGGTCCTTCATCTAATGTCTTTATTACAATGTTAACAG
>Ga0172378_10004697_pt1 | contig 12779 bp, 10 predicted proteins | sample GrowelOW332metaG_FD_119755 | JGI IMG/M metagenome (GOLD analysis project Ga0172378, IMG submission 119755) | Groundwater microbial communities from an aquifer near a municipal landfill in Southern Ontario, Canada - Pumphouse #3_1 metaG | ecosystem: Environmental > Aquatic > Deep subsurface >...
AATAGCTGCATTTAAAATATATTCTGAAGAATTTGAGAAAACCCCTAAAAAAAGTATTAAAAGATTTCTTTATACTAATGTGGAAGTTATAAAATAATAGATAAAAAAGACATTATTACTTTTTTGGTGTCTTTTTTAAGTTCATAAAGAACTGGATCTCACTCTACTTAATGTTTCGGGAGTCATTTGCAAATATGAAGCAATATCTATCAAAGGAGCCCTCTTTAATATCTCGGGGTCCGTTTGTAACAGACGTGCATACTTTTCGTGGGCAGTTGCAAAACGTAACGAATCAGCTTTTTTTTGAGATACGATTAATGAATATTCATAAATTTTCCTATAAAAAACGCCTAATCTATGATTTTGTAATGCCAATTTTTCTATTCCATCATGTTCAATACCCCACACGATAGTAGGTTCAATAGCTTCAGCTAAAAGTTTAGATGGCTCTTGATTTATAAAACTTTCAATGCATATAATCATATTGCCTTCATAAGAAAAATGCTCTGTCAAATCTTTTCCTGCTTTAAAATAAAATTGACGAATCATTCCTTTTTGAACGTAATACATATATTTACATATGTTACCTTCCTTAACGAGCAAATCACCTTTTGCTATTTTAAAAGGGACTAATATTTCAGCTAACAAGTCGAGTTCGAGTCGTTGCATCGGATAATAAAAATCCGCCATTGCTTTTGCAATATCAAATGAATCCATATTCTTGTTAAAAATAAGTTTTAATAATTCATTTAAAAAATTAATCTAACTTCAGTACAGCCAAAAATGCCTTTTGAGGCACCTCCACATTACCTATCTGCTTCATTCTTTTTTTGCCCTTTTTCTGTTTTTCAAGCAATTTACGCTTACGACTTATATCACCTCCATAACACTTGGCTGTAACATCCTTCCTTACAGGTTTGATAGTTTCCCGTGCTATGATCTTTGCTCCTATTGCAGCCTGAATCGCTATCTCAAATTGCTGACGCGGTATCAAATCTTTCAACTTTTCACACATTTTACGACCTAGTTCATATGCATTATCCACATGAGTGAGGGTTGACAAAGCATCTACAGGTTCACCATTAAGTAAAATATCCAATTTCGCCAATTTGGAAGGACGAAACACATCAGCATGGTAATCAAAAGAAGCGTAACCTTTTGATATACTTTTTAATTTATCATAAAAATCTATTACAATTTCCCCTAATGGCATATCATAATACAGTTCCACACGATTCCCAGATATAAATTCTTGCTTAGTTAGTTCACCTCTTTTGCCTAGACATAGAGTCATTATTGGCCCAATATAATCAGACTTTGTAATAACACAAGCCTTAATATAAGGTTCTTCAATATGATCAATAAAAGTTTGGTCAGGCATGCCTCCCGGATTGTGAACTTCGGTACAATTACCCTGTTTATCATACACCATATATGAAACATTCGGTACTGTAGTAATCACATTCATATTAAACTCTCTATCAAGACGTTCTTGAACAATTTCCATGTGAAGTAAACCCAAAAATCCACATCTAAATCCAAATCCCAGAGCAAGAGATGATTCAGGTTGAAAAGTAAGAGAAGCATCGTTCAATTGTAATTTTTCCAATGAAGAACGTAAATTTTCAAAATCTTCAGTTTCAATCGGATACAATCCGGCAAACACCATTGGTTTCACTTCCTCAAAACCATCTATCGCCACAGCACACGGTCTATCAACATGAGTTATAGTATCCCCAACCCTAACTTCACAACTAGTTTTAATACCAGAAATAATATAACCCACATCACCCGTTCTGAGTTCTTTACGAGGAACCAAATTCATCTTCAAAACTCCAATTTCCTCAGCTTCATATTCCTTTCCTGTATTATAGAATTTTACGTGATCACCGTTCCTTATCATTCCATTTTCTACCTTAAAATAAGCTATAATACCACGAAAAGGATTAAATACAGAATCAAATATCAAAGCTTCCAAAGGAGCTTTTTCATCACCTTTTGGATGAGGTACGCGTTCTACTACAGCATTTAATATTTCTTCAACACCCATCCCGGTTTTACCTGAAGCTCTAATAATTTCTTCACGTTTACATCATAAAAGTTCAACAATCTCATCTTCCACTTCTTCAGGCTTCGCACTTGCCATATCACATTTATTGATTACGGGGATAATCTCCAAATCATGATCAAATGCCATATATAAATTTGATATTGTTTGAGCCTGTACACCCTGAGATGCATCGACAAGCAGCAAAGCACCTTCACAAGCAGCAATAGAGCGAGATACTTCATATGAAAAATCTACATGTCCAGGAGTGTCTATTAAATTCAATATATATGTCTCATCTTTATATTGATATTCCATTTGAATAGCATGACTTTTGATAGTAATGCCACGTTCTCTTTCGAGATCCATGTCATCCAACATTTGCCCTTCTGTAACTTCAATCGTTTTCGTGTACTCTAATAACCTATCAGCCAAAGTAGATTTACCATGGTCTATATGAGCTATAATACAAAAATTTCTAATATTCTCCATCAGTTTAAATGAAACAATAATACATCAAAATCAATATTTATTGGCCAACTCAATAATAGAAAATCATATGGATTTTTAATGATAGCCATATTTATTATAATTAGAATTGCTTCCTTTTGCAAAGATAACAAAAAAAAATGCGCTAACAATATCAGCGCATTTTTTATGAGTTAATCAGTTTCTTTTTCAATCAAAAGGAAAATTAAATTATTTCAATTTAATAAAAAGTTCTTCCTTCTTTTCAGAAACTTCAACCTTATCCTCACGAAGCAACCACCCTAGACCCAAGTAGAAATATTTATCTACAATTTTAGTGGCTTTCTTAATTTCCTTCTGAGTTAAACCTTCAGTTCCATCAAGTGCTTGCCATATAAGACCCGCAACTTCTCCTGCTTTTTCTTTCAACATAACTTTTTCGATTTAAATTAAACGTTAATCTTCATTCTCATAGAATGATTGTGTTTTTAAAATCTATGCAAATTTACAAAAAAAATATGTTATACAACATTTATATAAAATATTTTTATTTTATTAGCTATTTTATTATTTATTATCAATGAGATATTTAACTAATTTTAAAGTTGTTTCCTTTGTAATTTATGCATAAAACATTTTATCAACAAAAGAAGTAGATTAAAATAATTAAAAACCTAATTTCAAAAGTGCAACAAATCTTTTGATTTTTTGCAGTGATTCAATTTCTTTTTCTTTTTCCATATATCTCAATTATAAAATTCTTTCTATCTTCGTACAAAAATACAAGAGATGAAAAAACTAATTTTATGCTTTTTAATGATGTCGATTTTAATTTCCTGCCAACAAAGCCGCCAAGAAAAATTAAGAAAGGAAGCCTTACAAACAAGCATTATGTGCCCGATACGCATTGATAAAGAAACAACATTAGATAGTATGACATATCATCAATCTGATAATACTCTCTTCTATTATTATTCACTAATTGGCTCATTGGATAATGCTCAAAAAATTAATAACTTAAGACCTCAAATAATCAAGAACCAATTAGAAACTGTCAAGAACTCAATAGAGTTAAGAAAATATAAAGAATGGGGCATTTCATTCTGCTATATTTATTTTTCAAAAACATCCCACAAATTATTATTAAATATGAAATTTACAAAAGAACAGTACAACGATTAAATAGGCTCAAACTCTAATATGTTTGTCTTATAATAACTATTTTGTCACCTTATATAATCAATATTTATCATCCATAATTTTCCATTAACTAAATTATTCAGACAGAACAAATTTCTTCTTCTGTGTCAATAAACTGACTACGACAATTGTAATACATGATATCGGTAATGCAAACAAAATAGGATCAACAAACTTAATATCATTATCGAACAATACGCTTGTCCCAAAAAAAATATTGCAAATACCGAAAACCTCCGCTTCCTTAGCATGTAAAAACAACATGCAGAAGATAGTCGAAAAAGTTCCCAAACCCATACTCCACATAACACCTTTTGACGTCGCTTTTTTCCAATATAGTGCACAGAAATATGCCGGAAGAAAAACAATAGCACATAACCCCATAAATATAGATGTAGCACGAGCTATGATACTATCGGGTAACATATAACAAATAATATAACTGAATAAAATTGAAACTAATACACCTAAACGAATAATTAATTTATGATTTAAATCTGTTCGTTTTTTATATACTCCATATACATCCTGTCCCAAAGCTGAACCCATTGTATGAAATTGTGAGCTCAATGTACTCATACTAGCAGATAGAATACAAAGCATGAAAAGAGCAGAAAACCAAGAAGGCATAGCATTATCTATAAAATATGGAATAATTTTGTCTATATCTTTAACAATATCAGTAGCCACATGTCCTTGAGTCTTCATAAAATACAGATTGCTTAAAGCCCCTGTATGATAAATGGTTCCAACAGTAATTAAAATAAAAAGACAACCCACAAAAACACCTCTTTTTAATTCTTTACCACTCTTTACGGTCATAAATCTAACAACCAATTGTGGTTGTGCAAGACATCCTATTCCTACGCCTAAAATAAGCGATGTTACTAAAGTATACCATTGAGGAGAACCCATAACAGGCATTGAAGTCCATCCTTGATGTCCTAAAACACGATATTTTTCAGGTATTTCGGATGATAAATTTGTTAATGCAATGTTAGCTTCCGTAAAATTCATTCCAATAATTTTATAAATGGAAAATAACAAAATTAACATACAAATAAACATAATGACAGCCTGCAAAGCATCAGTATACATCACTCCTTTAATGCCACCAGCAATAACATAAGCAGCGATTATCAAAGTAAATATCAATAAAGCCATGTTATAATCTATATGAAATATTTCCTCCATAAAAACAGAACCGCCTTTCATAACAACAGCAGCGTATAAAGGCATGGTAATAAAGATTACCATACCGACAAAAATTTGTATTGCACGTGAATGATAATATTTCCCAAGAAATTGAGCAAAAGTTCCAGCTCCAAGTTCAGCACCAATCTTACGAGTCTTCAATCCAAAAAAAATAAAAGCGATTATGACGCCAATAAACATATTAAGAAAACATAACCATTGTATTCCCATTCCAAAAGCTGCTGCTACACCTCCAAAACCAACAATAGCAGACGCAGAAATAAATGTTGCACCATATGACAATGACATCACAAAAGGATTCATGTCTCTACCACCAACTAAATAATCACTTGTAGATGTTGTTTTCTTATACCCCACATAACCCAGAAAAACTAAAGACAGTAAATAAATAATTACTATCAATCCTAATATAAATTCATTCATGCGTTTTGATCTTTATTCCAATTGGAGATTCCGTACCAAGCTGAAAATATTAAACAAATGAAACCTAAAATATAGGGTAACAATATAAAGAAGTCTTTTATTCCTAACATACTATTTGTTTTTCGTTATTTATTAGATTTATTGCCAATACAAAAATACGAAAAAACTATATATAATTAGATATTTGAAAGAAAAATAAAACTTTTTACGAAAAAACTATTCATTTTGAAACAAATAACACACGAATAACTATAAAATGAATATTCATTATAATACAAAAAAAGGAAGCTTCATAAAAACTTCCTTTTCATTTATTATAATAAAAATAATTCTTTTTATTCATCATTATCTTCGGATGGACGCATATTTGTATACACACTTTGGACGTCATCAAACTCTTCCAGTTTTGCAACCATCTTATCGAGAGTTTCTCGTTGTTCATCCGTGACATCCTTTAAATCATTCGGAATATAAGTAAAATCCCCTCCTACATCTTCAAAACCTAATTCCTCTAAATGCTTTTGGATTTGGGCGTAACTTTTCGGATCTCCATAAATAGTTAAAGTTCCCTCATCTTCATCTTCTTCAATATCTTCATCTACATTGTAATCAATAAGATCTAATACTAATTCATCAATATCAAAATCATCTTTCTTTTTAAAAGTAAAAACACATTTGTGATCAAATAAATAGGCCAATGACCCCATAGTTCCTAGTGTACCATTAAACTTATTAAAAATAGAACGAACATCAGCAACTGTACGGGTCGGATTATCTGTCAATGTATCAACAAATACTGCAATCCCATGAGGTCCGTATCCTTCATATGTCATTCCCTTATAATCACTTTGATCTTTTCCTAATGCATTCTTGATTGCGCGGTCAACGTTATCTTTCGGCATATTTTCTCGTTTACATGTAGCGATAACAGAACGCAAAGTAGGATTATTTTCAGGTTCCGGCCCACCAGACTTAACAGCTATGGCAATTTGTTTACCTAGACGTGTAAAAGTTTTAGCCATATGGCCCCACCTTTTTAACTTTGTAGCTTTTCTATATTCAAATGCTCTTCCCATTGGATTATATTTTTAGTAATTAATTATTTAAATTGTTTATCTTAACTTGGCTCCTAACTTATTTTCATAGGTGGTTATTAGTTTCGACATAATCTTATCAATCTGCTTATCGTTCAAGGTCGCATTCTCATCCTGTAACATAAAGCTGATTGCATAACTTTTCTTTCCTTTTTCAATGTTTTTGCCCTCATATACATCAAACAAAGAAACTTGCTTCAACAACTTCTTCTCCGAATCATACGCTAATCTCTCTATATCCGTAAACTTAACATTCTCATCTAATAATAAAGCTAAATCTCTACGTACTGCAGGGAACTTCGGAACTTCTGTATAACTTACGGAAACTTTTTTAATGGCCTTCATCAAGAAAGACCAATTAATATCCGCATAATATACATCATTTTCTATTTCGAAATACTTCAATATTTTTCTGTTGACAGCGCCCATTTCTACCAATTTTTTCCCATTTTGTGTCAATAGATTCAAGCCTTCAGCAAAAATATCATTATTAGAATTTTCTAATAGGAGTGAACTTAAATTCAAACCAAGACGAGCTATAATATTTTCAATATAAGCTTTCAATTCATAAAATGAAGTCTTTTCATCAATATGAGCCCAAGAGCCTGAAACTTTCATTCCAGTAATCCATAAACCTAAATGATAATCCTCACTATAGGCTCCAAGGACCTTTTCAGAATTTTTCTTTTCGCTATGAAAATAATAACAATTTCCATATTCAAAAAACCTCAAATCAGCATTCTTGCGATTCGCATTGTGAGCTATACTTTCCAATCCTCCAAACAATAACGTCTCTCTCATTACATTTAAATCATTGCTTAACGGATTTATCAATTTCACAGCATTTTCAAATGGAAAGCCTTGCAAAAACTCATAATAAGCGCCTTTTGTCAAAGAGTTATTCAATATTTCATTAAAACCACAACCAACCAATTGCTCTCCGATAATATTCTGTAATTTGTTGCTTTTATCTTCATCCCCCTTGGTAGTCAAGCTTGACTTCAAGGTTAAAGGTATTTCTACATTATTATATCCATATATTCTAAGAATATCCTCTACAACATCACATGGACGTTGAACATCAACACGATATGCCGGAACATTTAAATAAAGGGATTCTGGAGATTCTTTAAGAATTCGCATTTCAAGACTAGTAACAATTCTTTTGATTATTTCATGAGATATTTTTTTCCCTATCAAAGAATCTACAGTTTCATATGTCAGTTCTACTTCAAAATCAGGTAACTTGTTCGGGTACACATCTTTTATGTCTGAAGAAATTTTTCCTCCAGCAAGTTCTTTTACCAATATAGCAGCCTGCTTCAATGCGTAAATAACCCCATTAGGATCTATACCTCTTTCAAAACGAAAAGAAGCATCGGTACTAAGTCCCTGTCGACGTGCCGTTTTCCTAACCCAAGTAGGATCAAAATAAGCACTTTCCAAAAAAATATCCTTCGTCTGTTCAGTAGTTCCACTTTCTAGTCCTCCAAAAACGCCTGCAATACACATTGGTTCTTCTACATTACAAATCATCAAATCTCTTTCAGACAAAGAATGTTCTACACCATCTAAAGTTACAAATTTAGTTCTTTCAGGCATAGTCTTTACAACAATCTTATGTCCTTTAATTTTATCAGCATCAAAACAATGCATCGGTTGACCATATGCATGAACAATGTAATTAGTTATATCAACTATATTATTAATCGGACGCAGGCCAATAAGATTTAGTTTATCTTTCAACCATTCAGGACTTTCCTTAACTGTCACACCTTTAATGCTAATACCGGCATAACGTGGACATGCTTCTTTATTTATAATTTCAACATCTACTTCAAAATCATGATTATCAACAGTAAATTGTTCATCTGTAGGACGATGTAAACTTGCATCATATCCGTTTTGCACCAAATAAGCGTATAAATCACGTGCCACTCCATAATGAGAACAAGCATCCGCCCTATTGGGAGTAATATCAACTTCTATTACAAATTCATTTCTTATATGATAATAGTCTTTAGCTGGCATACCAACTACAGCTTCATTTGGAAGAACAATAATACCTGAATGATCATCTCCGATTCCAATTTCATCTTCAGCACATAACATTCCATTGGATTCTATACCACGAAGTTTTGACTTTTTAATAATAAAACAGTTGTCTCCATCATAAAGTTTAGTACCTAAAGTTGCAACTACTACTTTTTCTCCGGCGGTGACATTAGGTGCACCACATACAATTTGGACTGGTTCTCCTGTTCCCACATTAACAGTCGTAACATGCATATGATCAGAATTAGGATGTTGTTCACATGTAAGCACTTCACCAATAACCAAACCTTCTAATCCACCTTTTATTGTCTGTATTTCTTCAACTCCATCTACTTCCAAACCTATAGAAGTTAGAGCATCAGCAGTCTCTGCTGGAGTAAGATCGAAATTCACATATTCTTTAAGCCAATTATACGAAATATTCATATTTGTATTCTGTTTTATGTTTTTAAAATTGACCTGCAAAGGTACAAAGAAATCTTTTTTTTTGCTAATTATAAGTCATCAATCTACAAGAATAATGTTAAAAGGGAGGCTCACTTTGCGGAAGGCCTAACGGATCATCAGGCATTGATGGTATTGAAGATATAGTAATATTATTCATCCGCGAACCTCTTAATTGCTCTTCTGGAGGAGATGGAAGAGGAACTACAAACTCATCATCCAAATTTTGAAATCTGGCATATTCAGATTTAAAACGAAGTTTCACGTCTGCAACAGCTCCATTTCGATGTTTTGCAATAATTAGTTCCGCAACTCCCCTTAAATCATTATGATGATCATCTTCGTAAATCTTATAATATTCGGGACGATGAATAAAGCAAACAATATCGGCATCCTGTTCAATGGCTCCCGATTCTCGTAGATCGCTTAACTGAGGTCTCTTTCCTTCATATCCTTCACGTCCTTCAACTCCACGATTCAACTGACTTAAAGCAATAATAGGAATATTCAATTCCTTTGCAAGCCCCTTCAAAGAGCGAGATATAGTACTAACCTCTTCCTGACGATTACCAAAACTCATACCACTTGCATTCATCAATTGTAAATAGTCAATAATAATTATCTTTATTCCATGTTCCCTAACTAATCGACGAGCCTTAGTACGTAACTCAAAAATTGATAAAGAAGGTGTATCATCAACAAATAAAGGAGCATCATTCAAGTCTTTTAATTTATAATCTAATTGCCCCCATTCCGGAACATCCAATTGACCACTTTTGATTTTATCACCTGATATTTCGCAAACGTTCGAAATAAGACGGTTCACCAACTGTAAATTACTCATTTCAAGAGAAAACATAGCAACTGGCAAACGGGCATCAACTGCAATATTTTTAGCCATAGAAAGTACAAAAGCCGTTTTCCCCATAGCAGGTCTAGCTGCAACAATAATTAAATCAGAATTCTGCCATCCAGCCGTTACCTTATCTAATGCGTGAAAACCACTTGGGAGTCCACTCATTCCATCTTCTCTGCCAGCAGCCTTTTTAATATTCTCACGTGCTTCAACAATAAGAGGATTAATCTGTATATAATCCTTCTTCATATTTTGCTGTGATATTTCAAATAATGTACCTTCGGCTTCTTGCATCAAATCATCAACATCTTGAGTAGCATCAAACGCTTTTGTCTGAATAGTACTAGTAAACGTAATTAACTGACGGGCCAAAAACTTTTGAGCAATAATACGCGCATGAAATTCAATATTTGCAGAAGAATTGACCTTCCCACTTAATAATGTAATATAATAAGCACCTCCGACTTCCTCATACTTATCCATTCGTTTTAACTGCTCCGATACAGTAAGAATATCAATGGGTTTTTGATTAAGGGCTAAAGAAGCTATAGCTTCGTAAATCAATTGATGACGATGGTCATAAAAAGATTCGGCCTTTAATATATCACTAACTAAAGGATAGGCATCCATTTCCACCATCAGAGCACCCAGAACCGCCTGTTCTAATTCTATAGCCTGAGGTTGAAGATGTTCATATTCATTTAATGATGCAACTTTCGTTTTCGAAGTTCGCGTAGTATTTCGTTTTGTTTCTGCCATATCAATTTTATTTAAACGCAAAGATATAGTTTTTCATTAAAAGTTATGTAAAAAAAAAGAATTACTTTTGAGCCAAAATAAAGAACAGAATATGATTACATTTCCTAATGCAAAAATCAATTTAGGCCTGAATATTTTAGAAAAAAGGTCAGATGGTTACCATAATCTTGAAACAATCTTTTACCCTATTCAATTACACGATGCTCTTGAAATAACGATTTCACAAAAAAATATGGGTAACTATATTTTAAATTTTTACGGGAAACATATTAACGAAGATACTGATAATAATTTAGTAATTAAAGCCTATAAAATAATTAAAGCCCTACATCCCACATTACCTTCGATTGAAATAGGATTGCTGAAAAAAATTCCGATGGGTGCCGGATTAGGAGGAGGTTCTTCTGATGCATCACATATGATTAGACTCTTAAATGACTATTTTCATCTAGATATGTCTATTAAAGAAATGGAACAATATGCTGCAAATTTAGGAGCTGATTGTACTTTTTTTATCCAAAACAAACCTGCATACGCAACGGGTATCGGAAATATACTTTGTCCCATTCAACTCTCGTTAGAGGGATATTACTTAATTGTAATAAAGCCGGAAATTTTTGTTTCAACAGCAAAGGCATATTCAATGATTAAACCACGAAGACCGATTAGACATTTAACTGATATAATAAAGACTCCGATTGAAGTATGGAAAGATTTTATGATAAATGATTTTGAAGAAAGTGTGTTCAACCAATTTCCTGAAATAGGTGTTATTAAAGAATCTTTATACCAACGGGGGGCGCTATATGCTTCAATGAGTGGTTCAGGAGCTTCTGTTTATGGAATATTTAGTAAAGATTCTTCCATTGAAAACTTACTAGCATTGAATATTTATTATAAAAAATGTTTTTTTTGTGTTTCTATATTAAAATAGGGCATATATATAAAAATTGCTACTCTCCGATTCACATCGAAGAGTAGCACAACACAAACACAAAATAAAACACGACAAAATTATTATGCTTTTATTGAAATCAGTGTATAAGTTAACCCATACAACTCGTTTACAGCTATTCACACACCCATAAACGATTAAAGACTCCGCATAATATATAATTCTTTATTGTATTCCTCTTTCTCTCAAAGTGCATTGCCATTTCCATGCCGAGCACAATGTATCTTCAATACTCGTTTCCGATTTCCATCCTAATTCGCTATTTGCGAATGATGGATCCGCCCATATTTGCTCTATATCACCTGCGCGACGCCCCACTACTTTGTAATTTAACTTTACCCCCGTCGCTTTTTCAAAAGTATGAATCAATTCTAGTACAGACAAGCCTTTCCCCGTACCAATATTGAACACTTCAGGATTTTTTTTCTGTTTTTCCTGAAGAATACGATCAATTGCGACAACATGTGCTTTAGCCAAATCTACAACATTGATATAATCTCGAATACAAGAACCATCAGGAGTATTATAATCATCACCAAATACACTTAATTTTTCACGAATTCCAATAGCGGTCTGCGTCAAGAATGGAATAAGATTCATTGGAACTCCATTTGGCATTTCACCTATTAAAGCTGTTGGATGAGCACCTATCGGATTAAAATATCGCAACAAGATAGCCTTAACAGGAGAACCTGAAAGTACTGCATCCCTAATAATTTCTTCATTAATTTGCTTTGTATTGCCATAAGGAGACTCTGCCGGCTTTACCGGAGCATCCTCTCTAACAGGTAATTTATCTGGTTGTCCATAGACTGTACACGAAGAAGAAAAGACGATACCCTTTACATCGTACTTTGGCATTAACTCCAACAAATTAATTAAAGAAACAATATTGTTACGATAATAAAGTAATGGTTTCTGTACCGATTCCCCAACAGCCTTGCTTGCAGCAAAATGAATAATAGCTTTGATAGGACTATATTTTGCAAAAATAGCTTCCATTGCTTCCATATTTTTACAATCCGCCTCAACAAAATCAGGACGAATGCCAGTAATTTTCTCAATATTGTCAACTACATCTGCTTTGGAATTAGATAAATTATCTATAATAACAACATCATATCCGCTGTTTTGTAATTCAACAACAGAATGAGAACCAATAAAACCGGTTCCGCCGGTAACTAAGATACGATCTTTCATAATTTTACTTGATATTTGAATTACAAAAATAAACAATATTTCTTTACGAATAGTTTTTTTTAT
>Ga0172378_10004698_pt1 | contig 12779 bp, 12 predicted proteins | sample GrowelOW332metaG_FD_119755 | JGI IMG/M metagenome (GOLD analysis project Ga0172378, IMG submission 119755) | Groundwater microbial communities from an aquifer near a municipal landfill in Southern Ontario, Canada - Pumphouse #3_1 metaG | ecosystem: Environmental > Aquatic > Deep subsurface >...
ACATCAATTACAAAGTTGTCAGGGACGGAGACCTGGTCACTTCTCCATGGAGCGAGGTGAAAATCGATGTCCTCTCGCCGCCGCAGGACCTCATCATGTCGGGATCCTCCCCCGACATCAACGAAAACTCCATTGTCCTCGAAATAACCTATGATACTGTGTCCTATATTCTCACTGGGGATGCCGAGGACAAAGCAGAGAGTTATATCCTCTCCACAGGAGCCGACATAGATACAGACATACTCAAGGCAGGTCACCATGGTAGTTCGAGTTCTTCGACTGACGCATTCCTCGAAGCAGTCAGTCCCGGAATCATTGTCATAAGTGTCGGCGCAGGAAACAGTTACGGGCACCCGCATATTGAAACTCTCACCCGGTACGCAAAATACTGCGAGTTTATTTACCGGACAGATCTCGACGGAGATGTTGTCATAACAACGGACGGCTCTGCCTACTCGGTTTATACCGAAAACGAGCATTTCCCGGATACCATCCTTGTGTCCGGAGACGGCGTGCATGTATGAAAATTCTTGTAACCGTTGACATGATTGAAAAGAACAAAGCGTCCCTCCTTCTCCGGGATCCGGACGGGGAGAGACCCTTAGGGGTTTTCCCGCTCGTTACCCTGCCTGAGGGTACTGCCGTCGGAGACATTCTTTCCCTAACTTTTACAAAGGATGAGGAGGAAACAAAATCTGCACGGGATCGTGTCCGGGTTCTTCACGAAAACCTGCTTAAACGGTAGATTCCTTTTTATTTTTTTGAAGCCTATTTGACAGTATGTCAATAGTTGCCCACCGGTCATTTTTCGAATCCGGCAATACTCTTCCGATAAAACGCAGACTGCTTGCCCTGCAAAACCTTCGGACATCCATCGAAGCCCATGAGACTGACATTCTTGCAGCCCTAAAGGTCGATCTCGGAAAATCCCCCTTCGAGGCCTACTCCTTTGAAATTGCCCCTGTTCTTCATGAAATCGATTATCTTGTAAAACACACCGGTAAATTGCTGAAACTCAGAAAAGTAAAATCCCCGCTCATACTTTTTCCGGCAAAAACTATTGTCCGGCACGAACCATACGGTCTTGTTCTTCTCCTCGCCCCCTGGAACTATCCGTTCCATCTCTTTATGCTCCCTCTCGCCGGTATAATTGCCGGGGGGAATGTCGTGCTTGGAAAAACTTCCCGCAGATCTCCGGAAACGGCAAAAGTCATCAGGACGATTCTTGGAGAAGTCTTCCCGGAAGAGTGGGTCAGTGTTGAAAACGAGGTCGATCTTACAGCACGCTATGACTACATCTTCTTCACCGGAGGAAGAGAAACGGGAAGAATGATTGCCGGAGAAGCGGCAAAAAACCTTACCCCGATTACCCTCGAGCTCGGAGGAAAGAATGCCTGCGTGATTGACTGGACGGCAGATATCCCAATTGCTGCAAAACGGATTGCCTGGGGGAAATGTGCCAACGCAGGTCAGACCTGTATCGCCCCCGACTATCTTCTCGTGCATAAAACAGTTAAGGACAAACTCGTGAAAAAAATCGGCGAGGAAATAATCAACTTCTATGGAAATAATCCTGCGACGAACCCGGACTATGGGAAAATCGTGACCGAAGAGGCATATCGGCGACTGGTATCGTATGAAACAGCCGGAAATGTTCTCTTCAAAGCTGGCGAACACAACCCGGAGGAACGAAAAATCGCCCCGATGATTCTGTCTGCCGGTCTTTCAGACCAGGTTATGCAGGAGGAAATATTCGGGCCGATTCTGCCGGTCATTTCCTGGGATAGTATCGACGAACTGGATAGACTAATCAAAAAAGAACCGCTTGCACTCTACATCTTTTCCACAAACGAAAAATTCAGCAGTACACTCACTGACCTTCACCCCTCCGGCGGGGTATGCATCAATGATGTTATGATGCAGGTCGGGAACCAGAATGCCCCCTTCGGCGGTGTTGGAACGAGCGGGATGGGGAAGTATCATGGAAAGGATTCGCTTGAAACCTTCACCCGTAAACGGACGGTCGTAATCCGAAAAAACAAACCTGACGTGGCTCTCCGATACCCGCCATACACCGACAAAGTGCTGAAGCTGGTGAAAAAGTGGCGGAAGATACTATTTTAGATAGTGAAAAGATGCCGGTCGCCGTGAATCGAGAAAAGACCGGCACGGACTCCGCAGTCCAGCCATCCGTATCCATAGGAAAATGCCAACAGAGCATTGATGAGGTCATCCGGGAGATTCTCTTCTCCTTTTATCAGATAGGATGTTGCGGTTTTCCAGAGAGTTTCTGCTGCACAATACATAGCAGTTTCTGAATCAGGCGAGGGAGTGACCACATTCAGTGCCCCGGTGAACATTCTCTGATACCTGTATGTTTTTTCCATGAGGTGCTCCAGGAGCGAATCCTGGATTTTTTCATCGATTATCGGCAAAACTGATAGACTGCCTGTGATATATCCAAGATATTTCCCTGCATCAAGCCATCCGTATCCATAGGCAAACGAAGCTGCCGCATTGACAAGGTCTCCCTGTTTGTAAAAGACTCCGCCATCCGATGCGTAACAGGAAACCATCTCGGAGATTTCATCTGCGGTTTTCCCCAGAGCCGTGTCTTTGGGAACCCCTGCCTTTGCGGAAGATGAGTCCTTTACGAAACATTTCCCGAATGCATCGATTAGCATAACCCGGCAAACCTCTGAAGATACTCCTTCTCGATATCGTGGAGTATCGCGGGCACAATTAAGATATGAAGGGGAGATCCGAAATTAAACGTCTTCATCTCCTCTCCATTTCCTGCATGAACCACAGGTTCCGGAGATCCTGCCCGTGCGATTCCTACATACAGGGGAATTTCCTCCCCGGCACGACGTGCCTGCTCTTCCAGGAGATCCACTGCCTCGGAAATCTTCATAAACCGTTCCTTGTCCTTCTGAATATCGAGGAATACAAGCGTGTGCAGATTTTCTTTTTGATTTGTCGAGATGACCTCGATAGGGGTCATCGGGAACCATTTTCCGTACGGGAACGGAACGGAGACGGACTTACCGAACCGGTAGTTCTGCAGACCGGAAAGTCCGCAGACCGCGGTTGTAATCGAGGAGCCGTGGATGATTTTTGTCGGGATGTTTCTGTCGGCAGCCCTTATCCGAAGATCTGAATGGGTCGTCGCAACCATTGAATCTCCCGCCGTAAGGAAAACAGCGTTTCCGGATTTGGCGGCGTCGAGGATTTTGTCTGCATGAATCTCCACATCATCCCGGTAAAGAGGCGTGATTTTTTTGCCGTAGAACTCTTCAAGCCGTTCGATTGAGGAACCGGTCAGCATCGAAGTGTACATCTCCAGAAAAACCGTGTCTGCGGATTTGATGGTGTTCATTCCCCGGATCGATACATCATATTCGTCAAAAAGGCCGAGCCCTATAAATGTCAGCATTGTTATCTATCTGTTAGCTGTAAAGGATGTTTAGTTTTTTGAGAGAGATTACAAAAGCATAAAAATAAAATTACATAATGCTCCGATGGAAATACCAAGCGTTAGTGTAAACACGGTGATGCCTGCCGCCGCTTTAACACCGATTTCTTTCATCAGGATGGCTATTGTTGAGATACATGGTACGAACAGAACACACACCAGTGCAAAAATATAAAGCTGCCCGCTGGTAAGAATTGCGGCGAGATCCGCTGTTCCCCCCATAATTGCGAGGGTTTCGAAAGCCATTTCTTTCCTGAGAATTCCAAAGAGCAGAGCCGTGAATGCAAAACCCGGGAGGCCAAGGACTGCGTAGGAAATCGGGTTGATGAATGATTCAAACATCGCCACAAAACCGAAGTACTCGAGGAATCCGAGAACTACACTGCTTATCAGGAGAAGCGGCATCGCAATGTACAAAAATTCCCTCACCCTCATCCAGGCTTTTCTGAACACATATTTCGGGATGGGTTTCCGGAGTTCCGCCATCTCAAGAATCATTCCGTATTGTTCGCCGGGAGTAATCTTCGACAGGACAACCCCGATAGTAAACACCAGTATGAAGATAATACCGTATATGGAAAATGCGGCGCCAAACCCGACGAAGGATGCAACGATGCCGGAAATAACCACGGTTCTCGCGGAACAAGGGAGCATTGTTACCAATATTGATGCAATAACCCGCTCCCGCCGTGTGGGAAGAAGGCGTGTGCTCATAATTGCCGGGACACTGCACCCGAATGAAAGAACGAGTGGGATCAAGCCCTGACCATGGAGTCCGAGATGATGCATCCCGCGGTCGGCAAGAAATGCAGCTCTGGTCAGATACCCGGTGTCTTCCAGAATCGAGATGAAAATATAGAACAAAAATACATAGGGGAATGCAATCCCGAGACCAGACATGATTGCGAGGATTACGGCGCCGCCAACCGTATCGAGGAGCGGGTCCAGACCCAGGGCGTGGAACGGTTGTGAGATATAGATAGTCATCAGCTCGACAATAGTTTCTTCAAGAAATCCGCCGACAATAAATACGATTGCCAGAATCCCGATCATCGTCAGAATCAAAATGGGGATTCCGGGGAAACTTTTTGTCAGAAGTGAGTCTAAATTGCGCCGTTTTTTCACCGGGGCGATACTCGTAACTTCTTCGGTGATCGCTTTTGCCGTGTTGTGACGGTTTGCCCCGATAATCTGCTGCGGTGACATCATATGCCGTTTTTCGATTTCGGCTGCGATGACCAAGGCACTTTCCATAATGTCAGGGGAGAGCGTGCTGAGCGTTACGTTTTCCAGTGCAAACAGAGCTTCTGCTTCGGAAATAGTATGATATTTCTGCAGACTCTTTGATGCGGCCTCGATGTGGTGATCATAGCGCGGGACGATCTTCGGGATGGGTAAATCCTCGGAGAGGACATATTCTGCTATTTTTTCCAGATTTTTTCCCTCGGTCGCAATGGTCTCTATGACCGGAACACCAAACTTTGCAGAAAGAGCCGCGCCGTCAATAATTTTTCCAGCTGATTTTGCATCGTCCATCATGTTGAGGATGACGACTAATGGTTTTCTGAGTTCGGCAATCTGCAGAAGAAGGTAGAGGTTCCGCTCCAGATGTTTTGCATCCAGAACAGCTACGATTAAATCTGCATCGCCGGTAACCAGATACTCTCTTATGAGTTGTTCCTCTGCGGATTTTCCCGAAATTGAGTAAATTCCCGGAAGGTCAGTGATTGAGAACTCTGCTTCGCCGTAACGGACGATGCCGGACATAAGTCCGACGGTCGTTCCCGGATAATTGCTTACTTCGACACCGAGGCCTGTCAGGTGATTAAAGATGAGGGATTTTCCGACACTCGGATTCCCTACCAGAACTGCCTTTCTCATGTGGTATTACACCGCTCGACCATAATGTTTTCCGCAATCTCCGGACTTAAGGCGATGTCACACCCTTTAACCGTGATTACAACAGCATTATTGTCCAGTTTGCGCCGGAGTGTGATGAGTTCTCCGGGAATGACGCCTAAATCAATAAGGCGGCTGTGTTTTGCGAAGCATCTTATCATCGAAACATGAAGAAGCGAGCCTTCCGGACATTCGGAAAGTGACACGATGGGATTCTTTCTCGTGAGTTCGACATGTCCTTCATGCTCTTTTTTTTGGATTGTCTCGGAATTGGCTGACCTGCGTCCCCATGGTCGCCCATATCCGCCTTTACGCCCGCCGGGACCTCTTTTTTCAAGGAAGGTGTCGAGTTTTTCAATTGTCTCGCTCGAGATGGTGTGTTCCATAAGGCATGCCTCCTTTGAGGCATTGTCCGGTTCGCTCCCGAGAACTTCTGTTAAAAAACTTGTCAGGACCGCATGTTTCCGCGCGACCTGGGCTGCTTTCTTTGTTCCCTTTTCCGTGAGCGAGACTCCTTGTGCGGACTCGTTCAGGTATCCTTTTTCTACAAGACAGGTAACCGCTTTTCCAAACCCGCCCGTATCGCTGGACACCAGATTTTCCAGAGAAGAGATCTTTACAGTCTCTTTTCCGGTATTGAGAATTGCTTCCAGAATATCTTCAGAGAGTTCAAAGGTCATTTGATGTATTAGTATCGGTTTTCTGTATATCTAAATTATGTCTTGGGCTTCATTCTGGAAAAAAGGGATTTTGGTTTTTCTATCGCGGAGCAGGTTCCCGCAAATCTGCATCTAAGACACTGCTGACCACGGATGACTTTCGGGATTTCTCCTCTGACTGCTTTTTCTGCCAGACGGAGCGCCAGCAAAAATGTTCGTATGTCCTGCGGCTGGACGACGACGCTCCGTATGGTGCCGGAACCCAGATATTCTATGCGCCCGTAGAAGGGTTTGCCGTACATTTCTTCGAGGCAGATTGAGTAGCAGACGGCTCGGAGCCGGTCAGAGAAATAAACTCCGTGAACAGGTGCGGCGCCGCTTCTTACGATGGAAAAACTGTCATCAAAGAAACGGTCGATTCTGCCGGAAATGCCGTATTTTTCTGAGATAACAGGGACTTCATACTGGTCGGCATGACGCCAGGTAACTTTGCTGCAGGCGGCGAGCATCTGTACGAGAATTCGTTTCGCCTCGTCATTTCCCGGGAGAATAGCTTCAAGTTCCTCCCAGATTTCGTCGGTAAAGAGGGGTTCTCCAAGGTGATAGGAGACTAGTTTTGCGACAGTGTAGGGAACTGGTTCGGTAAATTCATGGTCGACGGATTTTGCGAGGTATAGCTGCATAGGGCAGGTAGCAGCTTTGACCAGGTCTGTGACAGATATTTTTTCGTCGTGCATATTGACTCCATTAAGCATAAGTTCGGTCAGGACACTATTAATAATTATGGCGAGTAACGAAATCAATATCCAGATTCCCCAGATCCTTGATCCGGTTTACAGCAATATGATTCAGATTGCATTTAAGGATGATGAGTTTACGATGATGTTCCTGCATCAGATTCCGATGGCAAATCAGGCAAAGGCCAAGGCAATCGTTGCAATTAGCCCGATACATGCGAAAAAACTGCTGTCTGCCCTGCAGAAGAGTGTGACTGATTACGAAGCTAAGTTTGGGGAGATTTCCACTGATCACCATGCTGAAGGAAAGGATGTTCCGGCTCTTCAGGGATATTCATAAATTAATAACATATTTATTGTTGTAATGGTAATCTGTTAAAGCACATAGTTTGCCGTCGTGGCTTAGCGGTATAGCGGCTGATTCGTAATCAGCAGGTCGAGGGTTCAATTCCCTCCGACGGCTTGAAGGAGAAGATGCCTATAAACCGGCACTTATTTTCAGGATTTTAAAATCAATTCAGGAAATAATACTGGTCTATTTTGAAATTGCGCGTTTAGTTTGTTTCTATTTATTTTTTTATTTAATTCATTCAGCCCGGTTTTTGTATTTTCAGAATTCTGTCTTAGTTACTTATGCGCACACAGGATTGTCCTTTGATTTCCTACTGAAAAATGCTGCAGGACCCTGAAGAGACCTCCAGTAGTTGGAGGTGAAGAATGGGCATATTTGCGAGTTGAACTGGAGACTCTCAGTCGCGGACTCACCAGGAACAGCGTTATCACATGGTTGGAAGATTAAATATTCAATAAAAAATATCAGAATTATATGGGTAAAATATTATTATTTCTGTATTTTAACTTCCGTCTCGGAAATATATTTTTGTTGTTTGATTTGGAAGGACAATTCCCGAGTTATTTATTAATTTTATTGTGATTGTAAGCGGGTTTGGTATTGTATCATTATTGAATGCTATTTTGTATATTGATACATTCTCTATCCATATACCATTTGCATACCCATAACCATTGTTAGAATATGAGTTACCATTTGTCTCAAAAATCCAGGAGTCAACAGATGCACCTCCTTTTTTAGTTGATGTTTGCCTATTAATATTAATCTGAATGTATGATGCATTTATATTACTCTTCCACATTGTCTCGGATAAGACTCCGCGGAGGTCAATATCTCCTAATAGTAATTTGCCGCCCCAACCCTCTAGTTTGTATGGACTTAGATAATATTCCAGAGATGCCGGGTCTTCTTCTAATTTTGAGCCGTTATATGCATTAACAGACGTTGTAACCGTTGTTTTTGTTTTGTCATTGTAAACAGCAGTGTATGTGATTGTGAATTCTTTATATGTTTTTCCCTCAAACGCTTCGGGAGCATATTTGTAGTCATAGATATTTTGGTTTGATGTAAATATATCCAAATTTCCGTCGCCATATTCCAATTTCCAATACAGGATATTCTCTTTTTCTTTGTAATCATATGTTTTGTCGTAAATAGTAATATTACGTGATGTGTAAGAATGCGGTTTGGCTGAAATTGCAAGGGATACTTTATCACTCACTTCAACCAGTCCAATACCAGTTGCTTTCAGTCTCATATTCTGGCTTACAAGCACCTGCTCAGTCCCGTCTGCAAACACCCCCTTCAGTGTTACGAGATAATTTCCCTCTGCAATATTCTCATTAAAAGGAATCTGAATCATTTGTCCCGGGGTAAACACTGTCCATGCCTGATCCGGGGTGCCAATCTTTGTATCTGCCGGGGCTGCAACGCACACATAAATCTCTTTCAGCTCAGCCAAGTCCTTCCCGCCCCACACATTAATCTCGATTGGTGATGCTGCATTTCCCGTCGTTTTCATTGTCAGCGAGACTTCTTTTGACTGTGTCATCACATTCCCAAATTCCATGACCGCAGCCCCGACGATACTCACCAGTATTATTGTTAGTGCTACAAGAAGGATAGTAGCAATAACGGGTGAGATTCCATCCTCACGCCTTTTACCATTGATTAAGCAAAACCTCATATACTACCTCTAGTATCCCCCTTCAATCAATAACAGTCTTTGTAATCAATCAATGTGCCCCATTATATACCAGCATAGGAATCTTTTTTCAGGACAATTTTGGGGAAAACTGGGGGAGAGTGCAGCATGTTTGTTAGCTGTAATGGAGTCTACAGTGCCCTTTTCAGCCCTCCTCCTCTCTTTGTGTTTTAGTTCATAAACTCTGATTGGGCTTTTAAATAAAAAAGTATATTCCTATCTGTTTTCCCCGGGTGAGTCCACACCTTAAACAACCAGACATCTTGTCCGTAATCAATTGTCCGTCTGCGTGGTTTGCCAGTTTTTGGAATAAATTGACTTAAAATAAGTTTATTGACTGAAAAAACAAATGATACACGCCGTCTGCACATGACAGCATGCCGTTTAATTCACTCCCTGAACCGAAATGGAGCATTTTGGCTTAGCTCTCGTTATATTCTGTTATCTACCCGAAATTTTTGCTTCTTCCAACTTTTCATATTTCCGGCGAATCTCTCTGGCAGACTGGCCAGGGTTTTTTGCTGGGCGCTTCTGCTGCTTTATTTCTGTTTGTGTAGTTGGAACTGACTCTTTCATTTTTTCTCCTTTGCCTGTTCTTCACTTTCGAGAACGCTTTTCAAATACCAGAACACGCACCATCTCATTTCCTGGTGCGTGGGATTTTTGAAATCTTCTTTCCGGGATTTTCCCGTGTCATTCTATAATCGTTCTCTAACCTTAATTTACTTCGTGCCGTAAGGCGGTCATAACACATGCATGTAAGGTCGTGAACATTATTCCGCATTTCATATCCCGACGTCAGTCTCGATATCCGTCCCGCAGATCCCATTTCAAAATATTAGTGGTGAAAGCGGATATCAGTAGTAACATTTTGCGGAAATTGGGTATATTTGTATCAGTATCATCGGAAACATCCGTATCCATTAACCGATAGCTTGATAAATCACCTGATCTTCAGAATTTATGCCAATGGTAAATTATACCCATGAAACTACACTCTGTGCGTGCAAAACCAAAATAAAAAAGGTAAATTGGAGAGGTTAGAGATAAACCGAATTCGATATTATTCTGGAACCATTCAGGTAGATTGTCGCATTACCGGTAGGAACTATGAAGTACAACCATCCCGATATTGATCTGTCTTGCGCGAGATAATCCTGCATTATAATTGGATACGATGACAGCGTCACTGGTGAACTATAATAATCAACTCCATTCACATGAACCATTACCTCCCTAGACGGCGTGATGAGAATCTGTCCATATTGCTCATGTAACTTCCCGATTACATTAAGGGTAATATTCATTTTCACGATGTAAGCGGTCTGGTCTTCTTTTGGGATGGTATTATACCTGTTTGCGGCATAGACGATATCTGCTGCAGTTTGACCTTCAATTAATTCCAGAACTTCAACAGTTACCTGATCATCATACACTGATACTGTACATACCTCAGTAGGTTCCGGGGTTCCGGTCCTGGTTGGAATGGGTGTATTTGTCACCGATTGGGTAGGTTTTACAAAATATCCATCTTTTACTAAAATAAAATCAGGATCATCATCATCAACTAATGTTTTGCCATCACCCGACAGTGTCATTTCCAAACCACCAATTTGGTAATGATTATCTGATAAAATGACCCATTTGCCATCATCATCTGACGAATTGCCGTTTATAATGCTCGAAATCGTATGTGTCCCGTCACTACGGATATCGAAAGTCACATAATAATCAGTTGCTGAATTATATCCAGCCCATGTTCCTACAACCGGGTCTTCTTTGCCCGACGATGCAGTTGACACACAACCCGCTGTCAGTATACCGGCTGCGATGAACAGCAAAGCTACAAACACACACAAAATTTTTTTCATACGATGAACAATTGTCGGAAGACATCATAAATCCTCTCTATATTATTATTTAAAAAAACACCCTGATTTAGGATGCCGGAACAGGCATTCCCCTGATGTATTTATAACACTCTGCATCTTCCATTTTCACTGCGGAAAATATGCCACTGTCCGGTCGACAGAAAAATCCTGGTAAAAGTACTGAAAACCAGACTATTAATAATTATAAATAAGATTCTGAAGTACTCTGAAAATAAGAGAGGCGACGTTATGATAAATCATTTAAAGTCAGCACAATGGTGCGCGGTCATTGGAACTGTCTTCGTATGGCTGCCGGTGATTTTGATGTTAGTAACCGGAATTATGGGATCTTTTGTCGCGAATCAGTTTCTGATGGACTATCTGCTGCCCGCAGAATTATTTCTCATGGAAGTTATCGGGTGTATCCTACTTATATCTGCATCCATATTGGCAAATATCCTGAAAAAGACTATTATTATTATATCAATCGGGATAGTGGTTGTGATGCCCGGCAGTCAGTTTATCGCTGTAATGAGCGGGCTGGCATCAGGTGCCATGGATCCGGAGGGTTGGATCTGGTTTTTGGTCCTGGGGCTGATATTTGTTTATGATATTATGGTTGTGGTCACCGGTATTCTTGGAATAAGACTCATTTATAAGATCCATGCTGCTGAAGGTGAATCCCTGTGAAATACGTCCTCTTATTTATTTACCGGAAAAACTGAAATCACTACACTCTCTCGTAACAATTATCTGGAAGAATCCTTTTTTTTCAACATTTTTGAAGGTCTATCCAAGCAGCGACCTGGCATACCGACGCTCGTTCTCACCTGTTTTCCTCCCCCATTCGGAAATTATCGTTATCGATATACATCAGCCATTCTTCGACGACCTGTCAGAGCGGGCAAAGAAGGATAAGCTGCATACCAGGATAAAAACGGTCCGTGTCTCAACGGATTATCTATCGTTCCCGGATTTATCCTATAATCTCATCTGGTTAGCGGGTGCGGCACATATCATGGGCTTTAAGGCTGTCCTCATTTCATGGAAAATACCTCATACCGAGGAGATACATGGTCGTATCCGAATATGTCAGGTTCACCTAAACGCTCTCGGACGAGTCACCTGCATTTTTTAATAAAATCTATCCTGCTATAATGCAGGCACTCTATGACCCCATGGATGAGGAGATGGAAATTTTCCGTAACCTTACATTTGAATAACCCTTTTTCTGCAGGCGATGACTAAAGAACAGAACACAAAAGTAAAGCAGGAATAGGTGAACCCGGGATTGAGTATTAAAATAGTGAGGTAAATAGAAATAATAAGTTCTCTTCTGCCGGAGATAACCGGGGATCTTTCCGTTTCTTACAGACCCGCACATAAAAACGGCAGAATATTCTCTTTACCTATTAAGCCTTCTTATGATGCTCTCCGCATACATGGTCGTCCCCGCAGTGTTCACACCCGCAGGAATCTCCATCTGCCTCATTTTCCGCCTTAAGCCGGTCCATAATCCACTGCTGGTCAATTGCTGCACACTCTGTTATCGGAACATCCCAGATAGGACCCCCGGTAACAATGCATGTCTGATACAAAGCATACGGCATCTCGAGGCTTCCAAGGAACGCTTCTTCGCGGAATGCTGCGAACAGAATTTTCTCTTCACCATCGACTACGTCGACTTTCGTAAACCTGAGTTCATCCGGAATCTTTTCAGGGTCATCGTCATGCATTTTTGTCAGGGTCAGGACCTTAAACAGTTCAACTACACGATCATCCAGTCCTGCTTCGAAAATGAATATCTTCTCTTTCAGGGAATTGATATCCGGAACCAGCCGCATAGGTTTCTCCTGGTAAATGACCTGGTCCGCGATGTCCCCGTCGATACCGACCTCGCGGTCCTCACAATCCGGCTCCAGATAAATCAGGAATCCGCCGTTTGTCTCCTTGTCCTCATAAACGAACGGGTATCCGGCAAACCCGGAAAAACCGCAGTTATCACAGGTAAACAGAAACAGTTCGCCCGTGAGAACTTTGTCCCGCATATCCGGGTCGGTCGTCACATTCACGGCCGGGCA